>PPYF01385091.1_pt1 | contig 62339 bp, 53 predicted proteins | sample 1559871 | NCBI WGS metagenome assembly PPYF01 (sample SAMN08240021, study PRJNA423297) | Human gut metagenome, whole genome shotgun sequencing project. | reverse complement strand
TCACGACCGATCTGTAACGTATAAACCTTATTACGCAGAATCTGTTCCGGAAGTTTTGCTGAATGTACCTTACCGTCGGCCATCTCAATTTCAACTGTTGCTTCAGGGTTTATCTGCTCATAAGCATATATTACTCCTGTCTGATCTTCTCCGGTTATAGCCTCACCTTCCACTTTCAGGTCGATATTTTCAACATCCGATGGTACCGAAAAAGGAACTTTTTCTATCAGATACGATTTTCCTGCCATCCCTTTCAGAGTAAGACTTCTGACCTTAGTACCAGGAAAAGCATAAGTCACATCGAAACGGGCCACTCCCCGTTTCATTACGGCAGAATATTCTGCGACATTATCTTCGACTGCAACCTTTCCAATTATAAAGTTCAAAGGCTTTTGCGATTCATCCAAATCAATAGTCGCATCCTGCCAAGCTTCCTCCGTCATTCCGCTACCTACAAATGAGGAGGTTTTATTCCCCTCATTCGCTATCACATAAAGAGTACCGGTTCCTTCCAAAGGGAGTTTCAGGTCTGTTCCTGTCGGCTGTACCGAACCAGAAGAGCCCAATTCTCCATTCTCAAAATAAAAGTACTTTATATTATCTACATTGTAAGATGCCGGAAAATCCATGGAAACTCTCGACAGCTTACCTCCGGATTTAGTTATTACTGTATCTTCATTGCTGCATGCAGCCAAAACTAACAACAATGTCGAAACGACATACCACAATTTATATCTCATCATTCGTCAATTCATTTATAAATATATTCTACAGGTGACTTCTTACATCTGATAGTTCTGGATTTCACATTGTTCTGTTCTGTACGTTTAAACCAGTTACCTTTATTTTCTGCAAACCAGCCTTCCATCATCCATGAATTTGAATTTCCTGTATTGGTAGCAAAAATAATATCATCTGTACTGATTTTTCCCGTACCAGCTTCCCATTGATGTCCCCAACCGAAGATAACCAAGTGTCTGCTATTGTCATCGATAAAAGCTTCCTGACAGAAATCATAAAAACCTATCTTTCCGTACGAGGTTTCATCTACTGTTACAGCACGATTACCATGATTATAGATTATTCTATAACTGTCATCACCAGTCATCATATTATTATAAACCACAGAAGTGTAGCCCAGTTTATAATCATACGAAGCAACCAGTCTTCTGAAATCATTATCCGAGGGCATCTCATATCCTGAAGGAACCATTTGCTTGCCCTGTGTATTGATATTTACCGATACACTCGACTTGAATCCTGAATATTCAAATTTTCCGTCAGACAATGTAAGAGGCAATCCTTCCAAGTTTCCTCCCTGATACTGGTCACCCATCACAGCTTTAAGTTCTTCCAATGAACAATCTTTCAGATAATCAAGCAGGCTGCCCTCCTTTACCGGATCTGCATTAACCAATATCTGGTCATTAAAGTCGTTAGCAGTACCTTTAAGATTATACTTACACCACCAGTTTCCTGCTACTTCCACTACCGGAAGTCCATAATTTAAACGACTTATCGTATAAGTTTCCATATCAGAGCCATCCTCGTTACTAAGTTTCAGTGTAACGACCTGCTTTCTTCCGTCCGCTTTTGGATCGTTGGGTTTCCATCCTCCCAACAGTCTCAAAGTATCACTTCCTGTTTCCGTTTCTTTTAATATGGCCCACTGGTCTTCACCTGCTCCAAACTCCAGTTCCGCTTTCATACCTTTCGGCAAGATAAGACGTGCATACTCACCATCAATATAGCGGTCAAAATCATGAGATGTATCCTCCAAAAATGAAAGAGCACCAGTCATCTGCACAGGATTGGGTTCGAAAACCAATACAATACGTCCCTTCATCACTCCGTTACTATCCAATGATTCCAAGTAAGAATATTGCAAAGGCATTCCGATTCTTTTCAGTCTGCTTGTCACATTCACCATAGTCAACTTATCTAACGCCACATTACCGCGCGTTGCATTCTGTGCCACAGACACTTCAACCAAATCAAGACTGCCCTCTGCTCTTACAGTCATTCCTTCTTCAGTATTTATTGCCAAAGAAAGAGTCTTATCGCTATACGGAATGAATACAGTATCGCCTTTTTCATTTACTCTTGCACCATCCAAATGTGAACTTTCCACATTTACTTTTGCCAATGTAATCACAGACGATTCATTATTCTGACCGCTCTCCCAGTCATTTTCTGCAACCTGTATATTCAGTTTTGCCCCACTTCCATACACTTTCAGTGTATACAAGCTGTTTCTTTTTATCTTTTCAGGCAACTTTTCTTTCAGTTCCATCATACGGCCATCTACTGTCACTTCCATCACCACTTCCGGAGTTCCAGTCTGCTGTTCATGCAGATACATTAACCGGTTCTTACTATCAGTCAGAGCAGCATCAGTAAAATCCATCACAAAATCTGTCAATTGCAGGTCTTCCGGAGTTTCAGTTTCATGAGGGAAGAGAAAACTTCTGTCAGCAGCACCTTTTACAGTAATACGTTTTACCAAAACTCCGGAAACCTGCATCTTCAGATCCAACCGGGCTACACAGCGTTGCATTACAATCGGCTCCCAATGATACGAGTCCATATCAATGCCTCCCAACATAACCGGATCTAAAGTACTATCCAACTGACCAGTCATCACCATATTTTTGAACTCTGTTTCAGTTACTCCCAAATTAGGAATCACTTCTTTGGGAGCATTGGCTATAAAATAACATTTCTTAGCCTTTGTTCCGATTACTACACTAAACTTACCATTCTGGTCTACCAGAATGTTCTCACGAACCATTACAATTACTCCATCAGCATCAAATGCTACCGCAGTCACTTTTCCGGCAAAATAAGAAGTTTCACCTCCTTCTTCAGAAGCTCTGCTTTCCAACAGTTGACCGGATACCACTCCATTGTTTGCTTTCTCGGAAAATAATTCATTATTATTGCAAGACTGCATAATTCCCAAAAGAAATATTGCAGCTATTACATTCTTTATATAAACCAATCTTATCACTTTCTAAACAATTTAAACATTAATACTTGTTTGGATTACTTGAACTATTCAAATAGCTTTTTGAGTCAATAGGCATCTGATACAAATTATTGACATAAAAATTATTCATCAAGCTTTCTGCCCAAGGGCCATAAGTAAACGAACTGCTGTGCCCGTATCCCATCACATGTCCTAATTCATGAAACATGATACTGCATGCATAAGTACTGGAGTAATGATCGAACCAGGCAGACTGATAAGCTCCAAATGTGGTTCCTCCTCCTAATCCTCCCACACCATTACCTGGATAAACCAATCCAACCTGCAAAGTGCGCTGTTGTCTCATCTGCTGCAAGACTCTCTCTACTTCAATAGGATTCTTATTATCGTCATAGAGTTTATCTTTATTTTCCTCCAAAATCTGTTCGTGCTCAGGCATGTCTATCATATAGGTAAAATTGAGGAACAAGGCGATTGATTCGCGAATGTGTACCGGACGTATCCCCATCCAGTTACCTACAGGCCCACCGTCGGGTCTATCAGGATCACCTCCGTAAAGTCCCCAATATATTGTCCAACCATGCTGGATTTTTTCTATTTTTTTCCAAAATTCCTCAGGAGACTCTATTTTAAACTGTGCCTTTTTCAACTGTGCGACAGAAAGTTTCTGTACATTTATCAAACGTCCGCTTTCTCCTTTACATACAGTCGGCTTTTTCAACATAGGAACATCCACATATGCATCTCCAAAAGCAGGGATAGTATCCAAATAAGCAAAATCCATCCATTCATTACTTACTTCCGGAATCAGGGCCTTCACAGTTACATGTCCCAAATCACGCGGAGAATAAAAACGCATATGAAACTGTCCTTCATCTGTCACAGACAATTGTAAAGGATTGGATGTATTAAACGAACGCTGAGACTTATCTGTATACACACCTTTCTTTTCATCGTCCTGAAGAATCTTTTTATGATTGCCATGCTTGTATGCAACTGAAGATATAAACATGGTCCCTCTATTATCTTCCGGATGATTTACGTCCGTATTAACAGTTGTAATCTGATTAGGAAGCACCTTTATTCCACTGAATCCATATGTCTGCGAGACGGTTCCTCCTGTATACGTCCGGCTCTCCATTCCTATTTCTCCATTCAGTGCACCTCCTTCAACAGTTGGCATAAACAGATACTCTTTTCCATCCAGCAGGTTCAGATCATTCAGTACCCGATTGCTCTCTCCGGAAAACTGCTTGTTGGCCGTCATCGAAGTATAAAATCTCGGAGTTTCTACATCTGCCACATTTTTAGTCACAGAATATTCTATATACATATTCTCGAAGTCAAAATCAAACTTCACCTTACCAACAATTCGATGTTGCGTAACAGTTTCCTCACTCAATATGGTTTCCTGTTTACCGCCTTCCGATTCAACTATAGTAACATCAAAAGGAGTGTCCGAATAGAAATACTCACAGTCCAATGGTTTGCTTAGGTCTTCCGGAAAGCTCAGCCACACATCATTCACATCTGTGACCTTATTTACTGTTGCTCCATCACTTTCTTTATCACCTTTTACTCCCAACACCAACAATCGGTAGCTTCCTTCATGCAATCCTTCCGCAACGATCTCAGATGTTTCCGGCTTATATTTAGATTTGATATCAGTCACTACTTTACCATTTTCATCTACTATATAATAGTCCAGAAAATCATAAATGGCCTTGGTTGCGGTTTCGCCACTCCGTGTGGCTGCATTACCAAAACCAGCAGAATAAAGCCTGAAAACAGCTTCATTCCCTCTACTATTACCAATATCCCCGTTATTCTCGAACTGTTCCGTACATGAAATACTTGCAAACATTATGCAAGCCAAGAATAGCCCTTTTTTAATCATAAAAATTCAAATAAAAATCTTTTGTGTTTATACCAATTAAAAATACCTATTGCAGTGTCTGCTTCAATCAAGACACTATCCCTAGAACAACTAAAAAATCAAAATGTTCATGCCTCATTTCATAAGTCTCATAAAATATTCTGCCAGCTGACACAAATATTTTTGAAATCCCATTGATAATCAAAGTTTCAGCAACTCTTCACTTACTTTTAAATAAATCTATTTTAACTAATGCAACAAATAATAACTAAAATCAGAAATAATTTTATAAACGCACGCAAAATTCCCCTCAATTCCTTACAATCGCGCAAATACAAAATTAATAAAACAACAGTATAATAACAGACTTAAAAAGCCAGAAAATACAATTTTCCACCTTATTTATAATAAATAGAGCCTTATTATTTCAAAAGTATTACGTATTTCATCTCTCCAAGAATATGCCTCTCAAAAGTCTGTTATCTGCAAAACGGTCACTTTACCATATGAGCACTTTTTCTGTGTATCATTTTTTATTCATATTTTTGCCTTCGATATAAAAATAACCAAAACATAAAGCACAAATATGAAAGTACTGATTCTTTGCACAGGAAACAGTTGCCGCAGCCAGATGGCACATGGATTCCTACAATCTTTCGATAAAAACATTGAAGTTTATTCCGGTGGAACCGAACCTGCTACACAGGTCAATGCAAAAGCCATAGAAGTTATGAAAGAGGCAGGAATAGATATCAGCTCACACAAACCGACACATGTAAATACATACCTCAACCAAGAATGGGATTATGTGATTACAGTCTGTGGAGGTGCAAACGAAAACTGCCCTGCATTCATCGGCAAAGTAGGAAAACGACTTCATATTGGTTTCGACGATCCTTCGCACGCTACCGGAACAGCAGAATTCATTGATTCGGAATTTCACCGTGTCCGTGATGAAATAAAAGAGGCTTTCTTCCATTTTTATCTTACAGAAATCAAGAAAGAAAAATTATCAGAATAATCTTGGAGCAGTAATTGCCAACAATAGAAAAAACACGGAGACTATCTCAAATTGAAATAGTCTCCGTATCATTAAAAACACAATCTATATTTATCTCCGATATTTATTCTTTTACATTAATCACTTCCTGCAAACGGATATCCTTGCAAGAACGGCCAATCATCAAACGGAAATCACCCGGCTCTACCACCCGGTTCATCGATTTGTCCAACATAGAAAGATCGTGTTCATTTACAATAAACGATACCGTTTTTTCTTCTCCCGGATTCAATTCTATAGCTGCATAATGAATCAGACGGGTTATCGGTTGGGTAACCGAAGCAACTTTGTCTCTCAAATAAAGTTGAGGTACTTCATAACCTTTGTATTTTCCGACATTACAGATTGTAAATGAAACATTATAAGTATGTTTACCAGAAGGCTGTACTTTCAGATTATTGTATTCGAATTCAGTATAGCTCAATCCATAACCGAAGGGGAATAAAGGCTCACCTGTCAGATTCAGATAATCATCGCTTCTTCCGGTAGGTTTATGGCTATAGTTCAACGGCAACTGAGCCTCATCTATCGGATAAGTAATCGGCAGTTTTCCGGAAGGATTGGCATCCCCCATCAAGACATCAGCTACTGCAGCACCACCAGCTTCACCCGGATACCAGGCATTCAGCACTGCCGGTACTTTATCCAACCACTCGGACATCACTACAGCACTACCACCAACCAGCACTACCACAACCGGTTTTCCGGTAGCAGCCACACGCTTGATAAGTTCTTCCTGACGTCCCGGCAAAGTCAGATAGCCACGGTCGCGGAATTCACCTTCCTCGATACCAGCCACAACGACAGCTACATCAGCCGAAGCTGCAGCACGCACTGCTTTTTCAATGGAAGCATCTTCATTCTGTACTCCTACATTCCATACCAAACGGATACGGGCGTTACGGGTATTTTCATAGAAACGGACTTTTACTGCATATTCTTTTCCTTTTTCCAAACGGAAAGGAACAACTTCGGTACGGAAAGAAGCCTTTTCGGGACGGTCGATTACCTTTTTACCATCAATCCACAACTGATATCCATCATTTCCTTCCAGACCAATCTGATAATCTCCTGAAACCGGCGATTTCAGTTTTCCGTTCCATTCTACCGAGAACCAGTCTACTGCCAGACAAGGATCCGGAGCAAAGAGCGTCCACGAAAACTGCACAGCCTTATCATTCCGTTTCAAAGCAGGAGTTCCCTCCCAACGGATATTCTTGAAATAAGAAGCTGCTAATCCTGAGGTTCCGTCTTCTTGAGAAAGGCAGTTTTCCGGGATAGTCAGCCATTGCGGATTCATACGCTTACAGCCCTCTTCATAGACAACCTCCGTTTTACCGGCCAGTTCTTTTTTCAATCCTTCTACAATACTGATTTTATTTACACCAGGACCGCTATATCCACCTAAACGAGCCTCTGCAGCATCCTGACCAATGACAGCAATACGCTTCAAGTCGCGCGACAAAGGCAACAACTGGTTTTCATTTTTCAGCAATACCATCGAACGGGCAGCAGCCTCCTGAGCCAAGGCACGATGCTCTGCACAGGCATTCCAGCGGTCGGCTTCCGATTCATCCATATACGGATTTTCAAACAATCCCAAACGGAACTTAGCCTTCAAGACCTGACGTACCGCTCTATTCAAAGCCTCTTCCGTTATCAGCCCTTTACGACATGCTTCCAAAAAAGGTTCATGCTCTTCATAAGTAGTCTGGAAAATAACATCAAGTCCATTGTTCACAGCCGTAGCTCCAGCTTCTTCCCAATTATTAATAGTATGGTGCAGTTTATGAATAATACCTACCGCATCGGCATCAGCAATAGTAAAACCGTCGAAGCCCCACTCTTTACGGAGCTTATCAATAGTAAGCCAGGAATTAGCCGTACAAGGTGTACCATCTATCATATTATATGCAGTCATTACCGACTGGGAACCTCCCTGCTGGAAACAAGCTTTAAACGGTACCAGATGGGTCTCTTCCAGAAAACGTTCCGTATAATGAATCGGGTTACTGTCACGTCCACCGTCACCGGAATTGACTGCAAAATGTTTCGGAGTAGTAATCACACCCATTCGTTCGAAATTCTTCACGAAACTGACTCCCATATCAGCCGAAAGACAAGGATCTTCGCCATAAGTCTCTTCTACACGTCCCCAGCGTACATCTGTAGCCAGATTGACCACCGGAGAAAGAATCTGTCGGATTCCGCGGCTTTTTGTTTCACGGGCAATGGCAGTAGACACCCGGCTGACCAGCGTAGTATCGAATGTCGCAGCCAAGGCGATAGATTGCGGGAATGCAGTTGCTCCTCCACGCACCAATCCATGCAAAGCTTCATCGAAAATAATGGCAGGAATACCCAAGCGAGTCTCTTCTACAAAATAGCGCTGAATGCGGTTCACTTTTTTTACGGTTTCGGCCGCTGTCATCTTCGGATTGTATTGAAGCATCTGGCGCATTTGCGGATCGGACGATCCGACAGTAGCTACCTGGAACCCGAAAATACCATCTTTAAAACGTTCTTTTCCGGCATCCAAATCTCCGGGCATCATGTAAATTTGCCAGAACTTTTCTTCCACTGTCATTCGCTTCAGCAAATCCTCTACACGCTCTTCTACAGAGAGCTTTGGATTCTTATAAGGCAGGTCTTCTGCCTGCATGGTTATTGTACAACCCCACAATATCCCACATGCTAAAAATATAGCCTTTTTCATAGTAAATCTATATAAATTTGTTATAATTCCGAGCACAAATATAACAAAATATTTTGAATTACAAGGGTTTACAAAACAATACATCACGAGGATCTTTATTTCTCTTTAAATCTTTTATTCCTAAAATAATAGGAAACTCATATCAAATATCAGAATTTATACACCCATTTCTTCCCTAAATTCAGACAATAGAAACCCATGTGCTTATTAAGCCTCTATCATTGCAGTCACTTTGTCCACATCTGGAATTTCTCTATTATTATTGGCTGGGGCATAAAGATAAAACATCATTTCCGGTTGTATTTACAACCAATAAATTCGCTTTGTGTTTTAATTGATAATTATTGTCCATAACCGAGGAATTTGAAAAAAGTGTATATTGTCCTTTTTCAATACCATATGCATCATGTATGTGTCCAAACAAGTGAAATTTCGGTTTAATCTCCATCAATCGCTTTAACAGCAAGACAGACCCATAATGTACACCGTCTGAATAGTCAAGAATACCATAAGGAGGCTGGTGTGTAACGAGAATATCTATGTTGTTGGGAATAAGGTTTATATATTTGTCCTCTTCACCCGTTATAGCATATTCAGTAAATACAGGAACTCCATATATTTTTATACCTTCTATGTCTATTCCTTTATTGCAAAGAATAAAACAATTGTTATCCAACCCACTAATCTCCGCATCCATAAGACAATCATCGTGATTTCCAGGTACAAAGATTTTATAGCGGTAAGGCAAATCGAGAAACCAGTTTAAAAAGTCTATAACTTCTTCTTCGGTTCCTATCATCCCCACATCACCACTATGTATTATTATGTCGGCTACAGGCAAACCGGTCAATAATTTATGTTTGCCGTGAGTATCTGAAATATGAAGTAGTTTCATTTGATAAAAATTTCAATATCTTTTATAGTTGTTGTCTCTTCAATTATAGGGCAGTTGGTTTTTAAGCCAAGAATACCATAGCACGAATATAACCGGAATATGACAAGCCACGATTTTAATACTCGCCAGTACTTACATGTAAAAACTGTACTCACTACCTGAAAGTAGTGTATTTTTTTCGGGCAATGAGTGCAGTTTTTACATGTAAGGAGTATCAGTCTTTCCAATTGACCCGATTTTCGTAACGGTCGAACTCCAAAGGTTCTTCTATTCCCAACTTTTTCAACGTTTGCAAAATGAATTCCTGCTCCTTAGGAGGAAGCGCACGTTTCCCTTTTTTGCGGTCGAAATAGGGATTATACCCAAAATACGCAGTCAGCACAGACATGAATTTACGATACTGGGCAGGATACATCTTTTCTTTCATGCCTTTAAAACCGAACGCATAACGCACAGGCTCTGCATTGCGATAATAGACACACGACTGATTTTTGGTACAGCGAAGAGGACTGATAAGGTAGAAAACAGCTTCTTTTTCCATCAGTGGCTGATACACAAGTTGATGCAGACAAGATGCCGCACAAGGACAGTCTGCGTGCAGACAAGCCGCATAATGAGACGGCATGTCTTTGCAAAGTTCACTTTCTTTCATTGTTTTTTCGATTTAAGGTTTATTTTCTTCAAGGCTTCTGCTCCTGATTTAAGGTTTATTTACTCCCTTAACCGAAAGTAGTTACCCGTTTCTTTCAATATAAACGCAAGAGAGGAAGTCTATTGCCCCTATCTTACTTACAAAATACTGTCAGACCGGAAATATTTTATTGTTCCTCTTGTTTCCTTTTCTTCCAAAGCTGCCAGCTATTAATAAGATTCTGCCACAATACATAACTACCGGGAGCAATAGCTGATGCCGGGTTGAGATAAGTATAAGCCATCCAAATAGCCAATACTGTATTTTTCTGTCCCAATGCCTGTCCCCCGCTAATACGCTCCTGATAGCGGCCTCCTATCCACTTTCCGACAGCAAACTGCAATACACAAACCACTAAGATAAGGGTAGCTATCAATATTTCTTCCGAGACAGCCACATCTCCCTCTACCACCGAACGGGTGGTCTGTGCCATGACAATAGTAAGTGCTACCGCCCACAGATAAAATGCCATGTCTTTCAAGCCTACCAGAAAACGATGCACCGAAGGAAGAAAATGCCGCAGCAGCAAAGCGAGAAAGAAAGGGAAAAGCAACAAGGGAAATACTTTACCCAGCAAATAAAGGAATGCAGTCATAAACTCGACTGTCGACGGCTCCACCAAAGGGAAAACAAGTGGAACAAAAACAGCCGCCAGCAAATTGGAAGCTAACGTATACGTCGTCAGTGCGGCTGCATTTCCTCCTAACTTGCCGGTCACCACTGCAGCTGCTGTAGCCGTAGGGCAAATCAGACAAACCAACATTCCTTCTAACGCTACACGCCAGGCTTCATCCAATGCACAGGTATACAACACCCCGGCTACTACAGCAGCCGAAACCAACTGACACAAAAGCAACCATCCATGCCAGCCTCTAGGAGTCAGCTCTTTCACCTCTACTTTACAAAAGGTAAGCAACAACTGAGAAAATATCAGAAAAGGAGTCAGGAAACTCACTGCAACTTTTACTACAGGCTTCGTAGGAGCCAGAAAATCCAATTCGGAAAAACAGAAATATCCAATCACTCCGGCAAGCATCGCCAGCGGCAGTGTCCAGTTTTTTATAAATCTCAACATGACAAAATGTTCATTTTATCGGCAAAAATACGTAAAAGCCAACAAAGCCATAGTATTTTTATTGGTTTTTATAGACATTATCGCTTATAAAAAGTATTTCTTCCCTCTTTAACGCCCAAAGTCTGTAAAAATTCTATTAACTTTGTCCCCTAATATGAGGAATAACATAGTTTACACAGTATATATCATCTGCATTTTCCTATGGATTGTTATTCCGGAAAATGCGATGCATGCCGCGTCCCCTAAAAAATTTACCGTGGTAATCGATGCCGGACACGGAGGACATGACCCCGGGGCCATAGGAAAGCGGGGAAAAGAAAAGAACATCAACCTCAGTGTGGCACTTAAACTCGGGAAACTGATTCAGAACAATCATTCGGATACTAAAGTGGTATACACCAGAAGCTCTGATGTATTCGTACCGCTTCACCGCCGGGCTGAGATTGCAAACGAAGCAAAGGCCGATCTTTTCATTTCAATCCATACCAACTCGATTGCTTCCCGAAGCAGCAGAGTAAGTGGAACGGAAACCTATACATTGGGATTGCACCGTACACAGGAAAATCTGGAAGTGGCACAAAAGGAAAATGCCGTTATCCTTATCGAGGATGACTATCAGAAACAATATGCAGGATTCAACCCTAATTCTTCCGAGAGTTACATCATCTTCGAATTTCTGCAAGACAAAAATATGGCTCAAAGTGTCAACTTCGCACAGCTGATTCAGCAACAGTTCCGGCACAAAGCACGCAGAATAGACAAAGGAGTGCATCAGGCCGGTTTTCTGGTTCTTCGGGAAACATCTATGCCCAGTGTGTTGATTGAATTAGGTTATATCACCAATCCAAACGAAGAAGCTTACCTCCTGTCAAGCAACGGCTCAAGCATGCTGGCACAGAGTATTTATCAAGCTTTTGTCAACTACAAAGCAAACAAGAAGACTTCTTCTCCGGGAGTTCTCACTTCTTCTCAACCGGTAGAAGTAGAAGAAGATATCGTAATTGAAGAACCCACAGCTGCCGATACCCAACCGGTGCAAACTGCCCAAACGGCCCAGCCAAAAGAAATTTCTCAAAGTTCTAAGAGCAATACCTCCAGTAAGCCGGTATTCAAGATACAAATCTTGACATCAGACAAGGTGTTGCCTAAGAACAGCAGACAATTTAAAGGCTTATCTCCCGTAGACCGATATAAAGAAAAAGGTATCTACAAATATACGTACGGCGAAAGTACCGACTACAACAAGATACTACGTTTAAAACGCAGCAAAGTAGATGCAAAGTTTAAAGATGCATTTATCATCGCGTTCAAAGACGGAGAAAAAATGAATATAAATCAAGCTATTAGAGAATTTAAAAAGAACAAATAAAACTAGAACAATACAACAAGATGAAAAAAGAAGTAAAAATCGGCTTGGCAGGTATTGCTTCCCTGCTTATTCTTTTCTTTGGCTTCAACTACCTGAAAGGAATCAACACATTCAAGCCAGAAAGTTACTATTATGTAGAATTTTCCGACATTAATGGATTGGCAAAATCCAGTCCGGTATTTGCCAATGGATTTAAAATCGGTATTGTACGCGACATTGAATATAATTTCCAGAATCCCGGCCATGTGGTTGTAGGAGTAGAATTGGACGAAGCGATGAAAATCCCAACAGGTAGCCACGCAGAATTGGTCACCGAAATGCTGGGTACAGTCAAGATGAACTTGCATTTCAATCTTAACAGTCAAACCTATTATACAGAAAAAGATACTCTTCCCGGAGTAGCCAACACTGGAATTTTAGGAGAAGCTGAAAAGACACTGCTTCCACAGATGAAGCAGATGATGCCAAAACTCGACTCGATCTTAGTTTCTCTAAACAAATTGTTAGGCGATCCGGCTTTGGAGAACACTCTGCACAATGCAGAGCAGCTGACCGCTTCACTTAACGCAACCAGCCGCCAATTAAACACTCTGATGAAGACCGATGTACCAGAGTTGACAAATAACGTAACTGAAATCACCCAAAACCTGAAAGTTATTACCAATAACCTGAAGGACGTAAACTATGCATCTACTTTCATGAAAGTAGACTCTACACTGAACAATGTACGCTTGCTGACAGATAAATTAAACCGCAAAGACAACTCTTTAGGATTACTGATGAACGACTCAGCATTGTATTATAATTTAAATGCCAGCACAGCAAATGCAGCAGCGTTATTAGAAGATTTAAAGGCACATCCTAAACGTTACGTACACTTTTCATTGTTTGGAAAAAAAGATAAATAACAAAGCTTATATAGATTATATCTAAATAATCACCCACTTATACACTCTATTACATTATCTTAATAAATCACTAATTAACAATGCATTAAACAGTGGGTGATTATTTATCTGACATTTCCAATATTAAGTAAAATTCTAATTTACAAAGCATTGGAGATATGCAAGAGCTTTCATTTAAAAAACATCATCCATACTTTAATAACCCATTGAACTCCAATAGAATATAATTAAAAGCAAAAAAGCAAAGAAAAATGTATTTGTTTTTCTAAAATTTCATTCCGACATTTGCAGCTGTAGAAGATTTGCTTTATTAATAACGACGTAAATATGATTGAAAACAATCAGGCTATTGTATTGTGGCAACGTTGCTTAAACTTTATTAAGGACAACGTTAATCCGACAGCCTTTAAAACTTGGTTTGAGCCTATTGTCCCCTTGAAATACGAGGACAAAGCTTTGACAATCGGCGTTCCCAGCCCTTTCTTTTATGAATATCTGGAAGAAAAATATGTGGGGTTGCTCCGTACCGCTATCTATAAAGAAATAGGTGAAGGTACTGAGTTGATGTATTCTATACTTACAGATAAGACCAACCATATTACCATCAACATAGAAGGAACAAAACGTTCACAGGCTTTACCTGCACAGGCTCCTATCCATAACGGTAATAAAGCACCTAATCCTTTACAAGCTCCAGCTGTACAGGATTTAGATCCACATCTAAACCCGAACTACAACTTCGAGAACTTCATCAAAGGAAACAGTAATGAGTTTTCACGCACTGTAGCTGAAACAGTAGCACAGAACCCTGCACGTACATTCAACCCGTTGTTTTTGTACGGACCGTCAGGTGTGGGAAAAACCCATTTGATCAATGCCATTGGTACTCGTATCAAAGAACTGTATCCGGAAAAACGTGTACTGTACGTATCTGCACACTTGTTTCAGGTTCAATATACAGACTCCGTACGTACCAACCACTTCAACGATTTCATCAGTTTCTATCAAACTATTGATGTACTGATTATTGATGATATTCAGGAGTTTGCAGGAGTCACCAAAACACAGAATACATTCTTCCACATTTTCAACCATCTGCACCAGAACGGCAAGCAGTTGATTCTTACTTCCGACCGTGCTCCTGTTATGTTGCAGGGTATGGAAGACCGTCTGCTTACCCGTTTTAAATGGGGACTTGTAGCCGAATTGGAAAAACCGGATGTAGAATTGCGTAAAAACATTTTGCGCAATAAGATTCGTCGTGACGGTTTGACTATTCCTGAATCTGTGATTTGCTATATCGCGGAAAACGTAAACGAAAGTGTACGTGAACTGGAAGGTATTGTAAACTCATTGCTGGCTCAGTCTATCCTGTTCAAGCGTGAAATCGACTTGGATTTGGCACAACGCATCGTACGGAAAGCAGTACGCTGTGCAGAAGTAAAACCGCTCAGTGTAGAAGACATCATCGAAAAGGTATGCAGTCATTACAACGTCGATGCATCTACCATCCATACCAAGACTCGCAAGCGTGAAGTAGTACAAGTACGTCAGGTAGCCATGTATTTAGCAAAGAAGCATACAGATACTTCTTCTTCTAAGATTGGAAAACTGATTGGAAATAAAGACCACGCAACAGTGCTCCATGCTTGTAAAATCGTAAAAGATCAGGTAGAAGTAGACAAGGCTTTCAAAGCTGAAATAGAAAAAATTGAAGCTGGTCTTAGACAGAAATAACAAATCCCTTGATAAGAAAACATCGGGAAGGTGAAGGAACTCATCGAGACATCGACAAAGGTTCCGATACCTTCTTTCTTATCCGTAACCTCCCCTTCTTCTTATTCTTCTAAAAAGAATCTCATCTGCAAATTCTCACAAAAAAGGCCCATACACCATGATGCATGAGCCTTGGAATATTGCTTATTTTTCGAATCCTTGTTCCTTGAGAGTTCTTCTCAGTGTTTCCGACATCAGTTCATTGTCTGATTTCTTATAGCGGATATCCGTAAATATCTGAGCCAAAGTTTCTGTATGATTAATCTCCACGAAATGCTTATTTTCGGGCAACGATTCTTTATATGCATAAATCTCATCAATCATCTCCGGAGTATAATCATGATAAGTTTCCTCGTGCACAATACCGGTAAGCGGTAAGCGGTCGGGCTGTTCAGGACACTCATCCGGATAGCCCACAGTAATAGTCGCAACCGGCATAACGAGCTCAGGCAATTCCAACACTTTCACAATCTGATCAGGATTATAAATAGTAGTTCCCAAATAGCAAATTCCTAAACCATTTTCCTCTGCCAATGTACAAAAATTTTGAGTAACCAGCAACGCATCCGTAGCTGCATTCAGAAAAGAAATGGGATTGTCATAACCAGGTTCCGCCTTACGCTGACGACACCATTTGCTAAAACGGTTGAAGTCTGCACAGAAGGTCAGCACAACCGGAGCCGAAGTCACCATTGGCTGATTAAAATGAGCCGGAGCCAACTTCGCTTTCATTTCCTGATCACGAGTCACCACCACACTATACAACTGCATATTCCCCATAGTAGAAGCCCGGAAAGATTCCTCCAGCAAGCTATTCAGCAGTTCGGCCGGAATATCCTTAGACTGATACTTACGTATTGTACGTCTGTTTTTTATCGATTCCATAATTATCATTCATTATATCATTTTCTACAAAGATAGTAATTTATCTGAGTTTTTCCATCAGCATTTTCAAAAGTTTAATAATAAGGATATTTTCTATACAGTGATTCAAAATGGAAAACTTTTCAAAATATTCATTTTTACATATAACTAATAATCAGAATATTAATATTTCATTTTGGAAAACCATGAGACCTGTTAATAACTTCTTCTCATTTTATTTTGCCAATTAGAAAAACATCTTTAGCTTTGCAGCGGTTTGTTATTAATAAGCAAAATCTCTACACTAACTTTAAACCTAAATTAAAAACATAAGTAATAACAGACTAAATTCATTATATAAAGTGGAAAAGCAAACTTACAGCTACGATGAAGCCTATGAAGCCTCATTGCAGTATTTCAAAGGAGACGAACTGGCAGCTCGCGTATGGGTAAACAAGTACGCAGTGAAAGACTCCTTTGGAAACATTTACGAAAAATCACCGGAGGATATGCATTGGCGTTTGGCCAATGAAATAGCTCGAATAGAAGCTAAATATCCTAATGCACTCAGCCCGAAAGAGCTCTTCGATCTATTTGATCAATTCAAGTACATCGTTCCTCAAGGCAGTCCGATGACTGGTATTGGAAACGATTTTCAGGTAGCATCTTTGTCAAATTGTTTTGTAATCGGATTAGATGGATCAGCCGATTCATACGGAGCAATTATTCGCATTGATGAGGAGCAAGTTCAGTTAATGAAACGCCGTGGCGGTGTAGGTCATGACCTTTCACACATCCGTCCGAAAGGTTCACCGGTAAAAAACTCTGCATTGACTTCTACCGGTCTTGTTCCGTTCATGGAACGCTACTCCAACTCTACCCGTGAAGTAGCACAAGACGGACGTCGAGGTGCCCTCATGTTAAGTGTATCCATTAAGCATCCCGATTCCGAATCATTCATCGATGCCAAGATGACAGAAGGAAAAGTTACCGGGGCTAACGTTTCTGTAAAATTGGATGATGAATTTATGCAAGCTGCGGTAGAAAACCGTATGTATACCCAGCAGTATCCTATCAATTCAGAGAATCCACAGGTTACAAAAGAAATCAATGCATCTGAATTGTGGAAAAAGATTGTACACAATGCCTGGAAGTCTGCAGAACCGGGTGTATTGTTCTGGGATACTATCATCCGTGAATCTGTACCCGACTGTTATGCCGACTTAGGATTCCGTACTGTTTCCACCAATCCATGTGGTGAAATTCCTTTGTGCCCATACGACTCTTGTCGTCTGCTGGCTATCAACTTATACTCTTACGTAGTCAATCCATTTACTCCGGAGGCTTACTTTGATTTCGACTTGTTCAAGAAGCATGTTGCATTGGCACAGCGTATCATGGACGATATCATCGATCTGGAGCTGGAAAAGATTGAACGTATCATGGAAAAAATTGACTCAGACCCTGAAAGCGATGAAGTGAAAGGTTCTGAACGCCACTTGTGGGAAAAGATTTACCGTAAATCCGGACTGGGACGCCGCACTGGTGTAGGTATCACAGCCGAAGGAGATATGCTGGCTGCAATGGGCTTACGCTACGGAACAGAAGAAGCAACCGAATTCTCAGAAAATGTACATAAGATTGTAGCACTTGAAGCTTACCGCTCTTCTGTAAACATGGCAAAAGAACGTGGAGCCTTCGAAATCTATGACGCAAAACGAGAAGAAAACAACCCGTTCATCAATCGTCTGAAAGAAGCAGATCCGGCATTGTACGAAGAAATGAGACAGTATGGCCGACGCAATATTGCCTGTCTGACTATTGCCCCGACCGGAACTACCAGTCTGATGACTCAGACTACTTCCGGTATTGAGCCGGTATTTATGCCTGTCTACAAACGCCGCCGTAAGGTAAATCCGAACGATGAAAACGTACGTATCGATTTCGTAGACGAAACAGGAGACGCATTCGAAGAATACATCGTATTCCACCATAAATTCCTGACATGGATGAAGGTAAACGGATACGATCCAGACAAACGTTATACTCAAGAAGAAATCGACGACCTGGTTGCAAAATCACCTTATTATAAGGCTACTTCCAATGATGTAGACTGGCTGATGAAGGTGAAGATGCAGGGACGTATCCAGAAATGGGTTGACCACTCTATCAGTGTAACTATCAATCTTCCTAACAACGTAGACGAAGATCTGGTAAACCGTCTGTATGTAGAAGCTTGGCGTTCTGGCTGTAAAGGCTGTACTGTATACCGCGACGGTTCGCGTGCCGGTGTGCTGATTTCAACCAAGAAAAAAGAAAATAAAGAAGAAGAGTGCCACTGCAAACCACCTCAGGTAGTAGAAACACGTCCGCGTGTACTTGAAGCGGATGTAGTACGCTTCCAGAATAACAAAGAGAAGTGGGTTGCTTTTGTAGGTTTGCTCGACGGACGTCCTTACGAAATCTTTACCGGTTTGCAGGATGATGAAGAAGGTATCTTGTTGCCTAAATCGGTGACTACCGGACGTATCATCAAGAACTACGACGAAGAAGGCAACAAGCGTTACGACTTCCAATTCGAAAACAAGCGCGGATATAAGATGACGATTGAAGGTTTGTCTGAAAAGTTCAACAAAGAATACTGGAACTATGCCAAACTGATTTCGGGAGTTCTCCGTTACCGTATGCCGATTGAACAGGTTATCAAACTGGTTGGTTCTCTGCAATTGGACAGCGAACATATCAACACGTGGAAGAACGGTGTAGAACGTGCTTTGAAAAAATACGTTCAAGACGGAACCGAAGCACGTGGAGTAAAATGTCCGAACTGTGGAAATGAAACGCTGGTTTATCAGGAAGGATGTCTGATTTGCAAGACTTGCGGTTCATCACGTTGCGGATAATCTCAGAAGCCGAATCACTTTAATGATACAAAAAGGAGTTAAGTCAGAGTTTTACATACACAGAAGTTTATCTGCTGACTTAACTCCTTTATTTATTAGTCTCTTTTAGATAGAAAAGAATCCATCTCATCTATTTTTACTGATATGTACATTCACTTAAAAGGTCTCAAACTCTATGCCTTTCATGGTGTTCTCCCACAGGAAAACCGTGTAGGTGCCGAATACACTGTCAACCTCCGTTTAAAAACCGACTTCAGCCGGGCCGCACAAACCGACTGTCTGGAAGGAACAATAAATTATGCCGAAGTATTTGAAGCGGTAAAGCAGGAGATGCAAATCTCTTCACAGTTGCTGGAACATGTAGCCTATCGCATAGCCAACCGCCTGCTGCATGATTTTCCTGCTATAGAAGAAGTAGATGTCGAACTTTACAAGCAAAACCCACCTATGGGAGCGGACTGCGAACAAGTAGGAATCAGTCTTTCTCTGTCCGCCGACAATACACAAATCAGATAAGTTATAATTCCGGAAAAGTATGTTTCCTGATGCATTTCCAGTACTCACTTGAAAGTACTGGAGTTTTTTCCAAGAATGAGTACAATACTCACTAATAAGGAGTACACTCACTACCCGTAAGGAGTGATGAGTACTCGCATCAAGACAGTATACAATAAAAAATCAGCCAACCCATATTCATAAACAGGTTGGCTGATTTCATATATTCTCTTTGGATTCCCCAATGCTCCCGACTACGAATTCATCAGGATTCCGATTGTTCAGGTTTACTTATGTGTCTTCACAATCTGTGTAGGAGCCTGTTCAGCATTACGCTTTTCGGTCTGCTCTACCACATTACGAGCCAATTCAATGAATGCCTGTCCGGTTACGGAATTTTCATCCAAAGCTACCGGTGTTCCTTTATCCCCATTTTCACAGATGCTCTGTACAATAGGAATCTGTCCCAACAAAGGTACATTCAGTTCCTCGGCCAATCGCTTGGTTCCTTCTTTTCCAAACAGATAATATTTATTTTCCGGCAATTCGGCAGGAGTAAACCAAGCCATGTTTTCTACCAGTCCCAGAATAGGCACATTGACCTTGTCGTTCATATACATATTGATACCCTTGCGCGCATCGGCCAAAGCCACCTGCTGAGGTGTGCTGACAATTACCGCTCCGGTAATAGCAAGCGTCTGAAGCAAAGTCAGATGAATATCACTGGTACCCGGAGGAGTATCAAGTATAAAATAATCCAACTCTCCCCATTTTGCATCACCTACCAACTGTTTCAAGGCATTGCTTGCCATACCGCCACGCCACAAAGTAGCCTGATCGGGATCGACAAAGAAACCTATAGAAAGCAGTTCGATACCATATTTTTCTACCGGTACAATCAGGTCGCGACCATCTACAGTCTCTGCATACGGACGGGCATCTTCTACCTGGAACATTTTGGGAACGGAAGGACCAAAAATATCCGCATCGAGCAAACCCACTTTATATCCCAATTTGGCAAGAGCTACCGCCAGATTGGCTGCTATTGTCGACTTACCTACTCCTCCTTTACCGGAAGATACAGCAATCACATTCTTTACCTGCGGAAGCATTTTGCCCGGCTCCGGACGCGCCGCCTGCTTACTTTCTGTAGCAATAGTCACTTCTACTTCCTTCGATACATACGTATGAATAGCAGTTTCGGCAGCACGGACTACCGATTTCATGAAAGGATCTGTCGGCTTTTCAAAAATCAGTGAAAAGCTGACTTTCATCCCGTCGATACGTAAGTTATCGGCTACCATTTCAGCCTCAACTATATTTTTACCGTTTCCCGGATAACGCACTGTAGCCAGTGCATCAAGAATCAATTTCGGATAAAGAGTCATAATATCGTTTATTTACTTGTTTTCAGTCCACTACGCTTACTACGGTTGTAGCTGCGATAATCATCCAGTTCAATTTCTACATCAGGCTCTCTCAACTCCCCTTCCTGCGGCAGACGGAACTTGATGTACTTGATGTTCAGTCCGCGGTCCAACCACTGCTGTTCGTAATAAGTACGTATACTCAAGATATCATCGGCCAGTCCGGAATGATACAAGTCGTCCGTCATAAATTCTACCGGCAAATGATTCTCTTCAATCATATATTTGGTATAGGTAAACATGAAGTTACTGTCTGTTTTCAGATGTACCAGTCCGTCCGGTTGCAGGAACTTCCGGTAGCGGTTCATAAAATATGTAGAAGTCAGACGTTTGGTAGCTTTCTTCATTTGCGGATCCGAGAATGTCAACCAAATCTCGCTCACTTCACCCGGAGCAAAGAAACGATCGATAATCTCAATGTTTGTCCGTAAAAAAGCAGCATTCTTCAATCCTTCGTTCAAAGCCTCAGTAGCTCCTGTCCACATGCGTGCGCCTTTGATGTCTACCCCGATAAAGTTCTTATCAGTATAACGGCGAGCCAGCCCTACCGTATATTCTCCACGTCCACATCCCAGTTCCAGAACTATAGGATTGTCATTTTTGAAAAAATCACGGTTCCAGTTGCCTTTCATTTCAAACGGCACATTATCCACTACAGAATATGGATATTCAAACACGTGCGGATATTCCGCCATATCTGCAAACTTTGCTAATTTACCTTTTCCCATTCGTTTTCTTTATTCATTCTGCATACAAAGGTACGGCTTTTAGTCGGATTTACCGTAAATGAAGAAGAACAAAAATAATCTTCAAAAATTATCTTGAAAAAGAAAAGAAAGAAATAACTTTGCTACAGACACAAATCAACTATTCATTTTTATGGGAAGTAAAAAATATCAGACAGGATTCGCATTAAGCGGAGGATTTATCAAAGGGATTGCACACTTGGGAATACTTCAAGCTTTATTCGAGAACAAAATCCGCCCGGACATACTCTCCGGAACCAGTGCAGGAGCCATTGTCAGCGCCTTTATTGCAGACGGTAAACAGCCTTTTGAAATTCTCCAATTATTTTCGCAACGCACCTTTACGGATCTGGCTAAAATCAGACCCAGTAAAGACAGTCTGATGAAAATGGATTATTTTATTGATTTCCTGAAAAGTAACTTAAAAGCCAAACGGATAGAAGATTTGTCTATTCCAACCATTATTACAGCAACCGATTTCGACAATGGGAAAAGTGTACATTTTACCAAAGGAGAGATAACCAAGCGTATTGCAGCTTCCTGCTGCATTCCTGTTTTATTTCCTCCTATTCCCATTCAGGGTACACATTACGTAGATGGTGGAGTATTTATGAATATTCCTATCAGCCCCATACGCGACCTGTGCGATGAAGTGATTGCCTTAAACGTATACAAACTGATGGCCGATGAGTACAAAAACGATATCATCCACATTGCACTACGGGCATATCACTTTATGTTCCAGTCCAACAGTCTGACAGAACTGGAGCAGGCCGATTGGGTAATAGCCCCCGACGGACTGGAAAAATACGGCAATCACGAATTAGACAGAGCCGAAGAGATATTCAGTGCCGGTTATTTTGCCACATTAGATTTTTTAAAAGAGTACAAAAAATAAACATATAGAAATGGAAAAGATTATTATTTACCAAGTTTTTACCCGACTGTTCGGAAATTCCAAACCAACCTCCGTTTATAACGGCTCGTTACAAGAAAACGGCTGCGGAAAGATGGCGGGCTTCACTAATCAGGCCCTGCAGGAAATAAAAAAATTGGGAACCACACATATATGGTATACCGGCGTCATTGCACATGCTACACAAACTGACTACACAGCTTACGGTATCCCTCGCAATCACCCTTCTATCGTAAAAGGAAAAGCGGGTTCTCCCTATGCCATCAGAGATTATTATGACGTAGACCCCGATTTGGCTGTAAACGTCAATCAACGCATGAAGGAGTTTGAAACCCTGATTGAACGTACACATGCCAACCGTCTGAAAGTCATTATCGATTTTGTGCCGAATCATGTATCCCGTCAATACCAGTCGCTTGCCAAACCCAGAAGAGTGAAAGATCTGGGAGAAACCGATAATCCTAATATAGCTTTCTCTCCCGACAACAATTTCTATTACATCCCCGGACAAAAACTGGAAGGAGAAATAGACCTTCATAATGAAAGTATGGGAGATTACTATGAATCACCCGCCAAAGCTACGGGAAACAACCGTTTCGATGCCTACCCTAACCGGAACGACTGGTACGAAACAGTAAAGCTTAACTACGGAACAGATTACATTCACAATACAGGAAATCATTTTTCACCCATTCCAGATACCTGGCATAAGATGAAAGATATTCTTCTGTTCTGGGCAGGAAAAGGAATTGACGGCTTCCGCTGCGACATGGCAGAAATGGTTCCGTGCGAGTTTTGGGGATGGGCAATTCCGGAAGTAAAAGCCCAATATCCGAACCTGATATTTATTGCCGAAGTCTATAATCCGAACGAATACCGCAACTATCTGTTCAACGGAAAATTCGATTATCTGTACGATAAGGTAGGATTGTACGACACACTGAGAGGCATCACTTGTGGGTACAGCTCTGCTACTGCTATTACCTCATGCTGGCAAAGTGTAAACGACATTCAAAGCCACATGCTCAACTTCCTTGAAAATCATGACGAGCAGCGTATTGCTTCCGACTTCTTTGCCGGCAATCCGTTCAAGGCGCTTCCGGCTCTTATCGTATCGGCTTGCATGAATACGAATCCGATGATGATCTATTTCGGACAGGAACTGGGAGAACCGGGTATGGACGAGGAGGGATTTAGCGGAAGAGACGGACGAACTACCATCTTCGACTATTGGAGTGTAAATAGTTTGTACCGCTGGAGCAACAACGGACGCTATAATACCCATCTGCTTAGTCCAAAAGAGAAAGAGCTGCGCAAGTTCTATAGCCGCCTGCTTAACCTCTGTAATCAGGAAGCAGCACTTCGCGAAGGTGCTTTCTTCGATTTGATGTACGTAAATCAGGGAGGATGGCAGATGAACGAGCACAGACAGTATGCTTTTCTCCGTAAACAGGAGAATGAGGTATTGCTCATTGCAGTCAACTTCGACGAAACTCCGGCACAGGTTTCCATCAATCTTCCGGCACACGCATTCGAGTATCTGAACATGCCGGAATACGAAAGCATTACTGCTACCAATTTGCTCGACAGCCAGAAGGAAACCATTTCGTTTACAGCAAGTAAACCAGTTGGCATTACACTGCCTGCATATAGTGGCAAAATTCTGAAAATAAGAATCGGCAAATAAGCCTCCACAGAGATTCTGATTCTTTTAGAAAAACTTTATAAAAAAGGCCTGCAGTACAAAATACTGCAGGCTTTTCCTTTCTTTTACCATATGTAACTTTTCTCATATATTTACATCCAGAAAAATATCCCTATGCTAAAAGATTAAAAATAAGAATCTTCGTTTTTTACCAAGAATTTAAAATATAAAAAACAACTCAGCTATTGAGGACAATAACTGAGTTATTCTTTTATTATTTATAAAATGTATCAAACAATAATACTAATTAATTCGACCTGTTCCATGGCACATATAACAACGTCCAGAACCTCTACAAGTCGGACATTGATAATAACCACCTCCATTAGGATTATACACTACACCACTATTTTTACATTTTTGGCAGAACGCGCTTCCATGACATTCCGGACATACTGTAGATGTATGTTTAGAAGGTAACTCTTGATAGCCACCATTTGAATTGGAGCCAGAGTTATTTCCACCCGTGTCAGGTATATAAGTAGGTGAATTATTACCATATACCTGATCGAATATACGATTATACTCTTCCTTACTGATGGCTTTATTATAAGTTTTACCATTAATAGTCACATAACTATATCCCGGTACAACCGTCATCCTACCACCAGTATCAACATTGATTATTCGCCCTGTCATCTGTGGAAAGGTACCCCACAATTGTGTCACCATCTTAACTTCAGGCTGAAATTTTACACTGCGAAATTCCAACCCGTCTGTAGATACTCCCGTCATTTCATAGAACGTCAGTATACCATTCTGCATAACATGACAAAGTCTATCACCATCAGCCTCATCAATATAAAAATCTATATGAAGCAAATCAACTGTATTACCCTTCTGATAGTAAAAATTCCGTCCATTAGGAAAGGCTGTCGATCCACCTCCTTGGGCATACACATACTGTGTTCCGAAGGTTAAAAGACACAATAAAAAAAGGAATGAAAATAATGTTTTCATAACGTTTTATCTATTTATTCTTATAATGCACAAATATATTGTTTTTTTACAAGTCTTGTACAACATACCTCTCTTTTGTCAAATTCTTTCAATTAAGTATAAACATTCCATCCATTTTTTTATTATGCAGATATTACTCTGCATGTTTCTTCAAATTGGGCAAGAAGCAAGCAACGAATCCCAATAGCGGCGTAAAGGCTACTACCTTATACACATATTCTATACCATACACATCGGCAAAGTTGCCTAACACAGCCGATGCAATACCTGCCACTCCAAAGGCAAAGCCGAAGAAAATACCCGAAATAAGTCCCAGCTTATATGGAAGCAGTTCCTGTGCATAGACCAATATGGCAGGAAAGGCAGAAGACAGAATAAAACCAATAAGAAAACTAAGAACCACTGTAACCGGAAGTCCTACATACGGCATCAGCATACTGAAAGGAGCCACTCCCAAAATAGACCCCCAAATCACGTATTTACGACCAATCTTATCACCCAGCGGACCACCTACCAATGTACCGGCAGCTGTTGCAAAGAGGAAGATAAACAGATAAAGTTGTGAATCCTGTACCGATACACCAAATTTATGAATCAGATAAAAAGTATAATAACTGCTCAAACTGGCCATATAGATATACTTGGAAAATATCAGCACAATAATAATTGCAATGGCAAAGATGGTCTTCTTCAATGAATAAGGCATCTCATGATGTACTCCCCGATTCTGTTTCCGCCGTTCATCCCATTCTTTCAATTTCGAACGGTACCAACGACAGATAGGCCACATAATAGCCATTCCTACCAAAGCCAGCAAAGCAATAAAGACCACATTCTGTCTGCCATAAGGAGCAATAACCAAAGCTGCCAGCAACGGACCAAATGAACCACCCAGATTGCCTCCTACCTGGAACAAAGACTGGGCAAGTCCCCGTTTACCGCCTGAAGCCAGATAAGTAAGCCGCGATGCTTCAGGATGAAAAATGGAAGAACCGATTCCTATCAACCCTACCGCCAGCAGAACCATCCAAAAATGATGCACCCATGCCAGCAACAGCAAGCCGATAAAAGTAAAAGTCATACCAGCCGGAAGAGACCACACTTTCTGATGGCGGTCTGTAATCAGACCTACAACCGGCTGAAATACAGAAGCTGCTATCTGATAGACCAGGGTAATCAAACCTACCTGTGTAAAATTTAATACCAGTTCATCCTTTATCAGCGGATAAACCGCCATGATGACTGACTGCAACATATCGTTTGTGCAATGCGACAAACTAAGTGCAAATAAAATACCGAAAGCAATGCTCCCGGTATTCTTATTGATTGTTGATTCACAACTCATCGTTTCAATAATCCTATTTTCAAATTCAGTTTAAAATAATACACCCCGTTTTCACGTTCCAGATAGCCATATTTGTCTTTTTCTGTAGAACCTTTTTCCAGACGTGTATTGTAGAACAGGAAGTCGGCAAAAGTCTGACGGAAAGCACGCTGGTAGCAAATCACCTGTCCATCTCCTGTCACCAGCAGAAAACCTGCAATGGCAGAATCTGTTCCGTTGTACAACTTGGCAGGACGCATGCCGGCAGCCAGTGCCAGCAGCAATTCTTTCACCTTATATTCATAAAATCCGTGCTTATTGATGAGTTCATCCTTGATCTTCAGTGGATTCAACTTCTTCAGTTCTTCAGTCAGTTCCGATACTTTTGTAATACCGTCGAGCCACATGAGTCGGGTCATCTCAGCCAACAGACGTCCCATATGAAGATCAATCATCGAAAGATTGCTTCTGAAAATCTTATCGGCCACATCGTTATACTTCAGATTTCCTCCCAAACGTTCAATCATCAGCATACGGCTGATTACATCATCTTCCTCGCCTTCTGCATTGATTTTATTTACAGTAGGTACGGCAAACTTTACACCTGTCTGTTCGAATTTGAAATTAGCCGAACGTCCGCCATCCAGCAAAGGAATCATCATTCCCAGACGGGAACGAACACAGAATCCGGTAAGAGGAGCCTCCGTACTATAAAAGGCCACACTAAAGTCAGTACGATCGTCTGTCTTTGCTTCCAGGTCGAACAAAGCAATCTCATCCAGAAACTCTTCTACCCCATCGGCAGAAGTCACTTCATCTTCTCTGCTTTGACGTACGCTGTCCAGCACCAATGCAGCTACCGTATCAAAATCTTCACGTGGAATACGCTTATCCATATTCTCTCCTACAATATGAATCGTATCCTTCTCCACAATATAACGGCGTGTGCCATCGTGTTCTTCACGCTGTACCATTGCTACCGGTATACGGAGCGATTCATTCCGTTTTCCTTCCGGAGTTCCGGCATATACATATCCGTCTGCGAGCAGGCGAAAAAATGCATACAGTTCGCCCCACTCTCTTTTTGTTGCTTCAAATGCCATAATCTACAGTTCTTTTCCTGTTGCAAAGGTACAAAAAGCAGTGTGTAATGTCAAAAGGAAAACAGAGTTTTCGGTTTCTGTTATTTACAGAACAACATTCTACCGTTTTTTTTCACACCACTGACGGATGTATGCATAACTGTCTTGCGAATTGATTTGATTCGAACAAATATGTCCGTTTCTTTTAGCCTCATCCAAGATGGTTACTACTTCTTCCAACCGTCCCCGATGCAATAATGTCATCAAATAGAAGAGTCGGTCTCGATCCATAATTCGGGCTTCATCCGGGACAAAAAATTCAGCTTCAGGGTTTTTCTCCAGAAAGGACTGTATTTTCTGAAAAGCATCACCAAACACACGATACCACACTCCCTTCAGAGTCTCTTCATCTACACAACGCCAGTCACTAGTCACGGCTTCATAACTAGCCAACTCCTGTGCTTGCAGAGCCAAAACTCCTGTCCCCCTCAGGCTCATTGTCATCCGTACTTCTGATATTCCTAATATCTGCCACCACAAATCATCTACATACAAAGGTTTGACCTCCAAACGTACTCTATTAAAATGTGTAGGACCAAGACAAAAGAAATATCCGGAAAGCACTATATAATTTATATACGAACTCTGTCGGAAACCATATTCTCGCCCCACATTTTTTCGGATAGAAGCATTCCATTTTTCAAAATCTGCTTTTTTCATCATATTCCATGAGTTTATCTGCAATATTTCGGATAAGTAAAAAGCAGTGTTCCTCATTGTCAATATACCTCCGAACAGGCAATTCAACAATAGAACACTGCTTTCCAATTTATCAATTAAATGCTTATTTCAGGATGATTTCCTTAATAATAGGCCAACAAGTATGTTGTCCGGTGACCTGAATCTTCACGGCTTTGACAGGTTCACCATTCAGTTGTACTTTGGCCTGTCCGTATTCATCGAATGTACCGACTGTTACAAAATTTGTTCCGTCTGTACTGGTCATCAAATCAGCCTTTGTAATATAATCTTTCGAATCACCTGTAATAACCTCAATCTCTTTGACAGGAGTAGCCTCTGTCAGCAACACTGTAAAATAATGTTCTTTACCAACTGTACTTCCTCCCCAGAAGAAAGAATTGTTTCTTCCATCGAAGGCATATTCCGGATGATAAGGCATATTGACAGGAATATTAGTATCAATATGTGCTGCACGGATCAGTGCCGGTTTTTCTTCTGTAGGTACAAACTCTTTTTCATTCAGAGCATCGTCTTCATAAAAGTTAATACCCAGTTTTTCCATTACCGGATAGTAGGATGTAATACGCTGATAGAAACTGTCCCAGTTTCGCTGCTCTTTCGGACTCCACAACACTTCGGCCAATGCAGACAATCGTGGATACAACATCCATTCTACACGAGACTGTGTAGCAACACGTTCGGTCCACAATGCACCTTGTCCTCCTTTAATCAGAGCTTCCTGTTCCTTGGTTACACCCGGAAGTACAGGATCCCACTCATACGACTTACGTACAGAGTTTCCGGCATATCCCCAGTCCAGATAACAACCATGCTGCGGACACATAATGACCGGGATATGGCGTTCCAACGCTTCTTTCTGCTGTTTCTCTCCAGTATCTCTCCAAACGGTAAGTACATCATCGGACGTAGCAGCATGACGTTCGTTGATTTCATCCCATCCTACCATAATCTTACCTTTAGAACGAACCAATTCACTCATCTTGCGAGTAAAATAGTCTTGCAGTTCACCGGGTTGCTTCATTCCTTCTTTTTTGTATAGCGCCATACACTTCGGGCATTTTTCCCACACGTGAGTAGGCACTTCATCACCTCCCAGGTGAATATATTTTGATGGGAATATCTCGATTAAGGTATTGACTACCTCTTCGGCAAACGCATAAGAAGCCGGATTTCCTACACAAATCATATTTTCATTTCCCCGCTTACGTTCGTTCACCGGCATCTCTTCAGGATAGGCCTCAAATGAACCCCCATTACAGGAAAATTGAGGCATCGCAGCCAACAATGCGGTGCTATGACCGGGCAAATCGACTTCGGGCATAATCTCAACACCATATAAGGCAGCATAACGAACCACCTCTTTTAAATCGTCTTTCGTATAGAATTTACCAGACAGTTCAGGATAATCGGCATAAAAGGTTCCTTTTTCAGTAAGTTCTGGATATTTATCCATAGCAAGACGCCATGCATTATTATCGGTCAGATGCAAATGCAGAGTATTCAACTTAAAGAAAGCCATTTGGCTGATTGTCTTTTTCAATTCATCCACCGTCCAGAAATGGCGGCTACAATCGAGCATCAAACCACGATAACTGAAACGAGGCTGGTCTTGAATGGTCAAAGCTGGTAACTCATTGTTTTCTGCAGTCAACAGCAGCTGATAAAGCGTAGTCAGTGCACGTGCAACACCTTGTTCAGTACCAGCTTGTAAGATTACAGCATCTGCCGTAACCTTCAACACATAAGCTTCTCCCAAAAGTTCCGTCGACTTTTCAATACGAACAGATGATTTCGAATTGTCGCTCCACTGTAATACACAACCGGCATGATTCTTAAAATCCTGCATAAACTGTTCGGCTACAGTTTTCCACTCTTCCGATGTACAAATAGTCTGAAGTGAATTCAACGGTAAAGATCCACGCTGAAACTCCACAGATTGTACTTGAGGAATCAGATTCACACTACCGGGCACAGGCTTTTCTGTACAGCTCACATTGAAAAGAAGAGAGCCACACATCAAAGGAAGTAAAAAATGCTTTTTCAGTTTCATGATAATGATGTTCTTAATATTTTATGCAAAATACGTAAAAATGTTTATATCTGCAAAAAACAATTGATAAGCAAATATATTTTATTGAGAAAATCTTTACTCTTTCCTGAAACAGTATAGCCAGCAATGTGTTTTTCATAGTATTAGATTTAAGGTTAACAAAAGGTTGGAGTACAGCGGTACTCCTTTTTTTATGCCCATACTCAATTTACCCCAAACTCATAGTAATCAATACTGCTAAAAACATCATTTCACTTATTCTATATCCATTTATCAATACTAAATTCTTTCCATCAAGCTATATACAAAAATTAATTTTATATTTGTATATAATTTGATTTATATCTTTAACCTTACATTTTTCAGACATGAAATATACTAATAACCCTTTACCTCCCATTATAGAAAAAATACCTCATCTGATACGCCATGAAAAACTCTATCGAACGATCCATAAACAACTAATGAAAAAATGGTTTCGGTATTTTGTACTGTTTTTCATCATAGGCTCTATTTTTTCTGTTATCTACAGTTCTTTTGACGAGTCTCTGCCATACCGCTCATGGCTTTATACTTTCAACTATTTGGCTTCTTTAATCTTTACAATAGAATACGGATTACGGATTGCAGCTGCTCCTGTACAATATATTCAGTATAAACGTGCATGGATGGCCAGGCTGCATTACCTGTTTTCTTTTTACGGAATAATCGACTTTGTGGCTATATTACCATTCGTCATTATATATTTTTACAATGACTCTCCTCACCTTCATTTGGTAGTTTTAGCCTATATATTAATTATTTTCAAGCTAATACGTTATTCCCGCTCTTTCCAAATGATAGGCAGTGTACTTAATCAGGTAAAAGATGAATTGATTACTTCCTATACGGCTTGTGGCATCATGCTGGGATTTTCCGGCATATTAATGTATTATATCGAACGAAATGCACAGCCCCAAGCTTTCGAAAACATAGGCGATGGATTCTGGTGGGCTATCGTTGCCTTTACTACCGTGGGCTATGGAGACATTTATCCGGTTACTCCACTGGGACGATTACTCAGCAGTATCATCAGTCTTATTGGTATCGCTATGATTGCTATCCCTACCGGTATCATCAGTTCCGCCTTCATGAATATGTTACTGGAGAAAAAGAACAAAGAAAAGAATGAATAAACAGCACAGGAGTTGTATTATGAAGCATCATCCGACCTTTCACCGATTTTTATCCGTAAAAACTCTTCTGTATACAGGTATTGCTTTCTGTATCTGCCTCATCGGATGTCTGTATTACTGCAACTATCTCGTCAAACAAGCAGCAGAGCATAAGATATACAACACTACCACAGAAATACCGTATCGGAATACAGCTCTTTTGTTAGGCACTTCTCCCAAACTGAGAAACGGAGAAGATAATCTCTATTTTCTTTATCGTATACAGGCCACTGCAGATTTGTATAAAGCCGGAAAAATCAGCTATATCCTAATTAGTGGAGACAACAGCCGTAGCAATTACAACGAACCCGAAAGTATGAAACAGGCACTTATCCGGTTAGGAATACCTTCAAAAGTGATTTATCTGGATTATGCTGGATTACGGACACTGGACTCCGTAGTACGTGCCAAGAAGATATTTGGTCAGAACTCCATTACTATTATCAGCCAGAAATTCCATAATGAACGAGCCATTTTCATCGCTCAAGCGTACGGAATAGATGCCATCGGCTATAACGCTCAAAATGTTTCCCGACTATTCGGGTTGAAAACTCGATTACGCGAATACTTTGCCCGTGTAAAAATGTGTATAGATATCCTTACCCACAAACAGCCCCGTTTTTTAGGAGAAAAGATAGAAATTCCTGTGGTCCCTTAATCATTCGACTATAAACATAAACTCTGTCTTCATACAGATAGTACACATCTCCATATAAATGATTAACTTTGGCCCATACTCACTAAAAATATAAAAATGGAACTGAACGAACACAACAAGCAGGAGTATCCTCCTATGCATACATGCGAACATATAGTAAACCGCACAATGGTCAATCTTTTCGGATGTGGACGGGCTGTCTCAGCGCATATCGAAAGAAAAAAGAGCAAATTGGATTTCGCGTTGCCACAGGCTCCTTCCGAAGAAGAAATTGCATGTATAGAACGCACCGTAAACGAAGTGATCGCCCGTCATCTACCAGTAACTACCGAATTTATTACACAGGCAGAAGCATTGGGACGTTTCGACTTGAAGCGCCTGCCCGAAGGAGCTTCCGAAACTGTACGAATCGTCCATGTGGGAGATTACGATGAATGTCTCTGCATCGGTCTGCATGTAGAAAATACATCAGAAATCGGTACATTTCATATCATCAGTTCAGATTATAAAGAGGGAATTTTCCGAATGCGCTTTAAACTAATATAATTTTATGAGTAAAAGAAAAAACAATTCAACCGGTTCTCTACAAGGTTTTATCTTGCTGATAGTTCTTATTGGAGGAGCACTGTTCTTTTATCAGTATCAGCAAAAGCTTCCTGCAGCAGAAACATGGAAGCAACGTGCCGAGCAGACAATAGAAAAAGTAAAGGAAGCGGTTCCGAATGTTCCTGTCGAACAACTCAAAAACAAGGGACAATCTGGAGAAAAAACAATAGCTTCGCACCTTGAAATACCGGTCAGTCTGAAAAAACGGAACGAAATAAAACTGCAACGTACAGCATTTACCATTTCGTACAATAATTTCTACAAGACACCTAACTGGGTAGCGTGGGAACTGACACGCCAGGAAACTACAGGAGAGGAGGAAAGAAAAAATAAATTTCTTCCCGACCCCGATTTGCCGGAACCACGTGTAGAACATGCCGATTATACCAATTCCGGATACGACCGAGGACATATGGCACCAGCTGCTGATATGAAATGGAGCAAACAGGCCATGCAGGAGTCTTTCTACATGAGCAACATCTGCCCGCAAAACAGAAAACTGAACCGCGACGACTGGGGAGACCTGGAAGAAGCTTGCCGGCAATGGGCAAAGAAATACGGTACAGTGTACATCGCCTGCGGTCCTATTTACGACAAAGCCAAACCCGAACGTATCGGACGAAACAAGGTAGCTGTGCCCAACCGCTTCTTTAAGGTTGTTCTGATATACAATCGGAAGAATCCTATCGCTATGGGCTTCCTGTTCGAAAACAAAGCTGACCATAAGAAACTGGACAAGTACCTGGTTACGGTAGATTCCATAGAAAAAATTACAGGACTTGACTTCTTTTCACGACTGCCCGATAATATTGAGCAAAAGATAGAATCCATTTTACCGGTACTCCCCTGAATTACTCTCAAATACTTTTGATAATAGCAGTAACACCACTTGCAGGTTTACCTGTTGCATATACAGACATATACAACAGGTAAACCTTTCCATAACACCCTCTCACAGTCCGACAATATCTTGAGCCGCTTGTTACCAGCATTATTCTTCCAAGGGCTCAAATGGTTCTTCTTGAAACACTCCATTTTCATCTCTGATATAAGCTGTACCGTATGGAGCATGAAGTAACGGAATTATATCAGGGTCGTACTGGCAGATAGTATTCAGTTTATAGATTCCACTATTTTCGGACTTTTGCATATACTCGTCACTCTCATCACCTGCTGTAAACCGCCACCCACTATCATATCCTTCAAATGGACTGTCTTCTTCTGGTTGCTCACGATACATATATCCGACAGGTAAGCCATCTACTGTGATTCTGTCAGTAGCTATACACCCATCAGAAGTTTCCCAATTTTTAAGAAGAACCTCGTTTTCTCGCCCATTTATAAAAAATTGCTTTTCCTTTTTCATTTTATTATCCCATTTTTACTGGTAACAAGGAAATATATAACCCATTATCTGCTATTCAATAATGCCAAAATGTACAAGAGCATGCAAGATACCATCTTCATCTACATCGTCTGTAATAAAGTCAGCGCACTCCTTTACCCGACTCGATGCACCACCCATTGCGATACCTATACCGGCAGCCTTAAGCATGGGAATATCATTTCCTCCATCTCCAAAAGCCATACTCTCATCCAAAGAAAAGCCTAAACAAGCTGCCACATCAGCCATTCCGGATGCCTTGTTTACACCAGTCGCATTTACATCTGCAAAATATGGATTCCAGCGCGAAACAGCCAATCCCGGAAGTTGATTCATTATTTCCTTTTCAACTTCTTCTCCACAGTAAATACAAAGCTGACAACACGTACAAGCATCAAATTCGCTCACAATATCTACAACCTGAGGTACAGGATGATTCGTCAGTTCGGAAAGAGCAATCACTGTATCATTCACATAATTCACAAGTATCCCTTTTTCCACTTCCAAAGCCAATGGGAAACCATACTGTTCGGCAAGATGAAGGACTGTATGAAAGTCTTCCCGACCAATGGGATAAGAAACAATCTCAGTACCATCGCGAAGCACACACCGAGAACCATTCAACGAAACGACGGCATCATAGGGAATCGCCTCCAGTTCCAGCAAGTCGGTAGCTCCCCTACCTGTCGCTATAATAATTTTCATCCCTTTCTCATGTACTTTAGTCAGCGCATCGATTGTCGTCTGAGGTATCTTATGCGTCTTGAAACTGATTAAAGTTCCATCTACATCCAAAAAAATTGCCTTCACTTTCATTTTCTCAATCATATTACTTTATTTCGGAAAGAGTCTTTCTATGCTTCTATTTTTAGATCATACAAAAAATAAAGCGAAGAATCATGTATTTCAATACAAAATTCTTCGCTTTATAAGGAGAAGCCGCACCCGAGGCGTGACGAAACTCCGAAAAACAGGATTTGAGTGCCCTCTTCCTTTGTAATCCACCGGCATAAATGCTACCCGAAGGCGTGGCCCGCCATTGGAAGATGAAGCTTGTCTCGGCATTTCTTATAAATTTGATGAGTTTCCCGATTCTGCAAGTACGGCTTCATTTTTGTATTACAAATATATTATATTTTTTTGGTTCTACAAAATTTTACCCGAATTAATAGCAGAACATTTTAATTTTTAATCTGCGGAATATGTATCGGAAAAACCTTTTCTTCCATTCAGCTTTCGCCTAAGAAAACATCATAATGACGGCTTTTCAAAAGACATCAGCGACAAAAAAGCCATATAATCATAAAAAAAGAGATGTTTAAAAATAAACATCTCTTTTCTATACTTTTTAATACCGTATACCGCATTAAGCAGCTTTTGCCTTAGCAACAACAGCTTTGAATGCTTCTGGATGGTTCATAGCTAAGTCAGCCAAAACCTTACGGTTGATTTCGATACCTGCTTTGTGCAATGCACCCATCAACTTAGAGTAAGACATACCTTCCAGACGAGCAGCTGCGTTGATACGCTGAATCCACAATGCACGGAAGTTACGTTTTTTGTTCTTACGGTCGCGGTATGCATAAGTCAAACCTTTTTCCCAAGTGTTCTTAGCAACGGTCCAAACGTTTTTTCTTGCACCAAAGTAACCTCTGGTTAAACCTAAAATTTTCTTTCTTCTTGCTCTTGAAGCAACGTGATTTACTGATCTTGGCATTCTTAGTCAAAATGTGACTGTGAAAAGCGTGCTTTCTCTTGATTTTACCTGTTCCGGTAAGAGCGAATCTTTTTTTAGCACCGGAGTTAGTCTTTACCTTTGGCATCTTGTTAAAATTTTAATTATTATTATTAACGGTGGCAACGTACTATACCGGCACGTTACGCACTCTCTCTTTCATTTGTCTGAGACAACTTATCCGTTCTTTTTAGGAGCACCCGGTTTCTTAGGAGCCAATGAGATAGTCATTCTCTTTCCTTCCAAAAGCGGCATCTGTTCTACCTTTGCATATTCTTCCAGGTCGTTTGCAAAGCGAAGCAACAATACTTCACCCTGTTCTTTGAACAGAATAGAACGTCCTTTGAAGAACACATAAGCCTTTACCTTATCTCCATCCTGCAAGAAACCAATGGCATGCTTCAGTTTAAAGTTGTAATCGTGTTCGTCGGTCTGAGGTCCGAAACGGATTTCCTTCACGTTCACCTTCACCTGCTTCGCCTTCTGTTCCTTTGCACGTTTCTTCAACTGGTAAAGGAATTTAGAATAATCTATAATTCTACAAACTGGAGGAACAGCGTTGGGTGAAATTTCTACTAAGTCAGCTTCATGCTCTTCTGCCATTTTCAAAGCTTGAGCGATTGGATAAACTGCTGATTCAATATCGTCGCCCACAATGCGGACTTCTTTGGCGCGAATCTGTTCATTGATTCGGTGTTGCCCTTTTAAAGTGTCATTCTTCATTAAAAATACTTTTCTTCCTTGTTTGTCTTTTGTTTTAATTATATATTATTCTTTGTTCCGTTTACAGGAGAAAGATGTCCTTCTCCTGCAAACGGTTGCAAAGTTACCATTTATTTATCATATTATGAACTTCTTCCGCAATATTTTTTGCAAATTCTTCGATTTTCATCGTTCCTTTGTCTCCTTCACCCTGTTTACGTACGGCTACTTCACCATTTTCAGCTTCTTTTTCACCTACAATCAGCATGTAAGGAATACGTTTCATTTCATTATCGCGGATCTTACGTCCAATCTTTTCGTTACGATCGTCTACAATAGCGCGGATATCGCTCTTCTTCAGTTCCAGACGAACCTGATTAGCATAATCGTTGAACTTTTCAGAGATAGGCAGGATAGCTACCTGATCCGGAGTCAGCCACAACGGGAATTTACCGGCAGTATGTTCAATCAGCACAGCCACAAAGCGTTCCATAGATCCAAACGGTGCACGGTGAATCATTACCGGACGATGTTTCTGATTGTCTGAACCCATATATTCCAACTGGAAGCGTTCAGGCAAGTTGTAGTCTACCTGAATAGTACCCAACTGCCAGCGACGGCCAATGGCATCCTTCACCATGAAGTCCAATTTAGGACCATAGAATGCAGCTTCACCGTATTCTACTTTCGCCTTCAAGCCTTTTTCTTCACATGCTTCTACAATAGCACGTTCAGCTCTTTCCCAGTTTTCATCGCTACCGATGTATTTTTCACGATTTTCTTTGTCACGCAAAGAAATCTGAGCTTCGAAGTTTTCCAATCCCATTGAAGTAAATACAATGGAAATAATATCCATCACACGCAAGAACTCATCCTTCACCTGATCCGGACGGCAGAAGATATGTGCATCGTCCTGAGTAAAGCTACGTACACGAGTCAATCCGTGCAACTCACCACTCTGTTCGTAACGGCATACTGTACCGAATTCTGCAATACGCAAAGGCAGATCACGGTAAGAACGTGGAGTGTTCTTATAAATCATACAGTGATGCGGACAGTTCATCGGTTTCAGGAAGTATTCTTCACCTTCTTCCGGAGTATGGATAGGCTGGAATGCATCCTTACCGTATTTAGCATAGTGACCAGAAGTTACGTACAGCAATTTGTTTCCGATAGGCGGACACATTACTTCCTGATAATCGTAACGAGCCTGAATGCGGCGCAGGAAATCCTGCAGACGGATACGCAGCGCAGTACCTTTCGGTAACCACATCGGAAGTCCCTTACCTACTGTATCCGAGAACATGAACAAATCCATTTCCTTACCAATCTTACGGTGGTCACGTTTCTTTGCTTCTTCCAGCATAGCCAGATACTCATCGAGCATCTTCTTTTTCGGGAAGGTGATACCGTAGATACGAGTCATCTGCTTACGGTCTTCCTGTCCTCTCCAATATGCTCCGGCAACCGACAACAGTTTGATAGCCTTGATAGGAGCAGTAGAAGGCAAGTGCGGACCACGGCAAAGGTCTGTAAATGCACCCTGTGTATATGTAGTGATATGTCCGTCTTCCAGTTCAGAAATCAACTCACATTTGTAAGTTTCTCCTCTTTCACTGAACATTTTCAATGCATCTTCCTTAGCTATATTCTGACGAACCAATACTTCTTTCTTGGCAGCCAGTTCAGCCATTTTCTTTTCGATAGCAGCCAAATCGCCTTCTTTAATCACAGCTTCTCCCGGATCTACATCATAATAGAATCCGTTTTCGATAGCCGGACCTATACCGAACTGAATACCCGGGTAAAGTTCCTGCAATGCTTCTGCCAGCAAATGCGCACTGGTGTGCCAAAATGCGTGCTTACCTTGTTCATCTTCCCATTTATAGAGAACGAATTCAGCATCTTCGTTAATAGGTCTTGTCAAGTCGATAGTCTCACCATTTACCGCACAAGCCAACACATCTTGTGCCAGACGTGAACTGATACTTTCTGCAATCTGCAGACCAGTTACTCCTTCGTTATATTCACGAACCGAGCCGTCAGGAAAAGTTATCTTAATCATAATCTTTATGTATTAATATTCTATATACTTTTTGTAGCTTGCAAATTTAAATAAAACTTTTGGTAATACGCTATTTTTTTCAATAAATGATGCATCCTATAAAGAAACCCATTTTCGAGAAAGTCACCCATCTTTCTTACAAAAAAAATGAAAAAGCCTTCCACACAAGTGCAACCGAAAATCATCTGCTAATCTTCTCCGTGTCTGCGCTTCATGTAAAAGGCACCATCCATTAAACTTCATTGGAATAAATCAAAAAGAAAAATCCGTAGACCCCATCAATCTTCCTCTTCGCACTTTAAAACCATACCTATAAAACTATCCAGGAATTTCTCCAGCTTAAGATATAGCAACAGATGTATATTTAGAGCAATCCCTTTCTCCCATGAATCAGTCCATTTCCCGTAGTAGCATTCCAGGATAAAAATCACTGCCCGAAATAACTTCAAAAGATGTACCAGTTATAGAAGAATCATAATTTTCTTCAAATTCGGCCATATAACGATTATCCCATATCTTCCCCTTAATTGGTTTTAAGACTCCTTTTCTGGAATATGATGTTTTCCCATTCTCATCGATTGAAATTTCGAGAACCTCAAATTTAGAATTCTCCGTTATCCCTTCTTTCAGGCCTATATAAGAAACAAACGGATCAGTGGAAACCAAAGGAGAGAAAACCTTAAATTCGTCGAATTGCTTTTGCAATTCCGATATAGACAAGTCAATTGCCCGTGTACATACTTTTTTAAACATATCTGATTCATATTCCACACCGGCCAGACTCGTATCCCCACTGTATATAGTAGCACATCCAAGATATCTTATCTTAAACGCAGATAGATTTTTCTTAAACGAATGATATTTTTCTAGAGAGTCACTTGCTCCTGGCTCAAACCAAAACTGTGAATAAAAAAAGTTCGCAATATCTTTATTCCAATCAAGTCTGAAAAGATAGGATGTCACATAAACTTTAAAGCCAACGACCAAATCATTAATCCTCAAGGCAACAGGATACAAGGTGCGCGCTGCAGTTGTAGCCACCACTCCTCCGACTCCGGGAATCAACAAAGAGGCAAATAAACCTGCTGTAGTTGCTATTCCCTGTAAATTCCGCTGGGTAGTTTTATCCGCATAACGAATATCATTCACAAGTATATAAGTATACGAAATCAGTTCCTCACCGGCATCCTCCAATAACGCCATTCTCCGCACAGAGTTTAATGCTATATCAATATCAAAGACACTGGCATCATAAATCCCTCTCTCCTTCACCAAAGACAAATCAAATCCTTTTGTCCGGCTACTATAATTAAACCATTTCTCAACAAGTCTACCGCCTATTTTATTTCGGTTAAGCATATTCCATATTGCGTCCTTATATGCACCTTCAAGTTCTTCTTTTGTGAGTTCCTCTATGACAGGAGCATTCATAACCGTAAACTTCAAATTATGATTATTATATCTTTCCGGTATAGGAATCTCTTTGAAAGCACGAACAATCTCATCTGAAAAACGTTGTTCAGGATGATTCAATAAAATAGAATATAAAGAGCTCCTACGGTATCTGCTGTAGTCTTGAGCACACGTGTTACTTTGACAGAAACACACACATATAACCGCCCCAATAAAAACTCTAAACACCATTTTCATAATCTAAAATCTAACAAAAGCCCTACCTACACAATCTTCACCCAATTTCGTTCTGGATTTCAAATTAAACTTCCAGGAATTCTTTTTCCGGTCGAACTGAAACACATATACTTTTCCATCATCAGTAACGGTAGAAGTGTACACTCCATTGAGGAATGCAGAGCCACCCGCATCAAGCAACTTATTGTTTATTGTTTTGTAAAATATACTGTTATCATCCATTGTATTTTCCACATCTTCATCCCAGTCAAGAACCACATTATTTCCAATCCAGAAATTGATGAAAGCTTCGAGCTCCTCAACCGACGGAATGTACCAGTTTTCTCCAAGGTTGTTACACCACTCAAAAACCGGAAAACAAGACAATACATTTTTTTCATGAGCAAATGACACGACTTTTCTGGTGTTAGAAAGTCCATCCTTTCTATTGGCCAAGGAGGGTAATTGCTTCGCATACTTCATATGATTACACCATGGCCCGTCTACGCCTCTGAAAACTTTTACATACATCGCCTTCCCATGCTGTCCAGATTCATCAACTTCGTAAATAATAGCTTTATGACCATCTATTTCTATTACCTCACCCACATCATAATACGTCTGAGCATGCAGATTTAATAAATTAGCGTACACCGCCATCAATAAAGCCAAATACTTTTTCATCACTGATCAGAATTTATGTATGGCACGAGATCCGAGATACCGTCCATGTTTTTTGGAGCCCTCAAATATTTTTGCATCAGGAGTACCGAACGGAGAAGTCTGAAAAAAACCACCCATGCAAACCTTACCCTTGTTTGCCTCTGTAGAAGTCAAAAGGGTATAGGGCATTTTTCCACCCATCGGCAAGTCCACGTTTCCATACAGACTGTCACCACCATTATCAGTAATAATCCTGTCAAACGCCTTCATATTAGATTCACTATATTTACCTACAGAACCATTCATTGCCGCAATAATCAACTCCATTTCTTCGCGAGCCGGTGCATACCATCCTTCACCTTTGTTTCTACACCACTGAAAAAAAGGAAACATCTCCCAGGTTTGGCCATTTTCGGTAATATACCTTTCAATAACAGCCATATTTTTTTCTCCATCATCCTCATAGAATGCATCTGTGAGAAACTTGGCTTTTTTGTTCAGGTACCACTTTCCACCAAATCTATCCAATGACATTATTATACCATGCAGACCTTTATCGTCCACTCTCACTACGATACCTTTAAGGCCTCCCTCATTATAGATGTCACCAATTTTATACTGCGCCTTCATTGCAGCGCAGGAAAAGAATACAATTAAAAAAATAACAACTTGTTTCATCTTATTTTTATTTTATGTCTATTAATAACTCTTTTACCATGAAAACTTAATGCCATTTATACACAATCCGAGCCCGCTTTTCAATTGTCAGTGAACAAACAGCCCCACAAAACGTCATAAATCAATTTCTTCTTCATTACCGTCAAGGAGAAGACCGGCAACCATAGTACAGCCCAACAAAAGCATCTTCTCTTCCAATGAATGTATAACTTACACCATAAAATTACCCCGATAAAAATCAACTTTAAAATAGAATTTTCATAAAGTGTGTACAAAAGGCGCCAAACATGTACCAAACTAGAGAAATTTACAACTATCATGCACAAAAAAAGCGAGTTCCTTTTTCAGGAACTCGCTTTTTTTGTGCATGACTTTATTATTGCTCTTCTACAGTCGTAAAGCGCTTAATTACATTATAAGCCGCAAAGATACCCAGTTCGCCAGCCTTACTCAAATCCTGAATACCTTGTCGGTTGTTACCCAGGAAAATATTGGTCAGCCCCCTGTTGTAGTACGCATCAGAGAAACGGCTATCCAGCTCAATAGCTTTATTATAGTCTACCAATGCTCCGCGGTAATCTTTCATAGATACCAGGATATTGGCCCGGTTATAATATGCATATACAAAGTCGGGAGCCAGACTGATGACCTTATCCTGGTCGTCCCGAATCACAGCATAGTCGATACCACGTACCTGAGGCTGTTTATCATTCAAACCTTCTATCTCATAGCCTACATCACGTTTGCGGAACTCTATCTGTTTGTAGTGTACCACTGCACGAGTAAAATAGGCCGGGAAGAAAGTAGAATCACGTTCTATAGCATCATCCAGATCTTTCAATGCACTGTCAAAATCCTGCACCAGATAGAAATCCAGTGCACGTCTATAATAATGAAGCGCATTATCCGGTTCGTTCATAATCGCAGCCGATTCCTCGTCGATAGCAGCAAAATGCTGTTTTACCTGCTGTTCTGTCAGAGAAGCCTCGTTGTTGGTTATCAGCAAACGCTGCGGAAGCACATGGCGGTTGTTCAAATCGTCGATATACTTCGAGAAGTTTACCTGACGTTTCACCTCTTCCTGACGCTCGTAATAGCTCAACACATACATCGGCTGTGGCAGAATCGTGATATTCTTATCCTGCACACGTCCACGGTAGTCGGTCTTGTACTTGGATTCCTCTTCTTCGTTATCGGCCACAATAATCTTACGATAGTTGTTCATGTTTTTATCCGACTTCTTACGAGTCTTGTCGGCCGATGCCGTCTGTGTTTTCTTCACCCCATTCTGCGCATCCAGCTGAGCTTTCAGCACCTTAAACTCATCGGCTTCTGCCCGATGCAGTTCACCCATCTTACGCAACACCTGAGCACGATACTGATAACCGGCCAGGAAATTGGGATATTCATCCAATACTGCAGAAAAATCGTTTACAGCCCCTTGATAATCACCGGTCTTATCACGCAACAATCCCCGGTTGAATGTAGCCATCATATTATCCGGCTCCACCGACAGCACAAAGTCGAAATCTTCAATTGCACGGTTGTCATCTCCCACCTGCGCACGAAGCAATCCACGGTTATAATGCCCGATAAAATTATCACGGTCAATATCCAGTGCGATATCGTAATCCTTCATGGCTCCGCGCAAATTGTTCTGATGATAACGAGCCAAGGCACGATTAATATAAAGCCCTGCATTGCGGACAGACAGTCGGATAGCCTCCGTCAAGTCCGATTCAGCATCCTGATACTTGGAACGCTGCAAAAACAACATACCCCGAGAAGCCCATGTATCCGGATTATACCGGTCCATCTCAATAGCTTTATCGGCATCGGTCATCGCCAACAGCGTATCCTTCTGTTTCAAGGAAACCTCTGTACGCATCAAATAAGCATCGGTGTAACGGGGAGAAATACGAATTAAGGTATCCAAATCGGCCCTTGCCTGTGCATAATCCGATTCGCGCATCCGGCATAATGCCAGATTGTGCCACAGGCTAATATTTTCAGGTTCCAGTTTCAAAGCTCTCTCATAATCTTGTATAGCCCCCTTATAATTTTTCTGACGGATACGCGATATTCCCCGAATCTGATAAGCATTGACCACAAACGGATTACGGTCTATTGCTTCCGAACAGTCGGCTTCTGCCCCCTGAAAATCGTCGAGATTCATTTTGGCAAGCCCTCTGTAAAAATAAGGTTCCGCCAGATAAGGCTTCGCACTGATTACCTGGTTAAAATACTGGATAGAAAGGACATAGTCCTCAAAATAGAGAGCATTCCGCCCGATAGTCATCACTCTGTCCGTATTGATTTGGGCAGAGAGTGATAAAGGGAGGAATGCGCATACTATATATAAAAGTTTTTTTATCATTTGATTGTCTTCACCTTGTAAGCACAACGTGCTTTGCCTTTCAGCATATTGCTCAGCTTTCCTTTAATCATTTGTTTACGCAATGCCGACAGATGGTCGATAAACATAGTTCCGTCCAAATGGTCGAACTCATGCTGCATGACACGTGCCAGATAACCTTCTACCCACTCGTCGTGTGGTGTCATATTTTCATCCAGATAAGTGACATGGATTTTATCAGGGCGTTTCACACTTTCATGAATACCCGGCAAACTCAGACAGCCTTCTTCCATAGACACCATTTCTCCGTCTGTTTCGAGGATATGCGGATTGATATAAGTACGTTTGAATCCCTTAAATTCGGGCATATCATCAGAAAGCACATCCAAGTCGACCACTACCACACGGATAGGAAGCCCGATTTGAGGAGCAGCCAATCCTACTCCATCTGCACGTTCCATCGTTTCAAACATGTTTGCTATCAACTCTTTCAGGTTTGGATAGTCTGGTGTAATATCTTCAGCCTCCTGACGCAATACAGGCTGGCCATATACATAAATAGGTAAAATCATTGTTTTATGTTTTAATTTAAAATTTTTTCGATTCCAGATAAGACTGAAGAATAATAGTTGCACTGATTTCGTCGACCAAAGCCTTATTCTGACGGTCTTTCTTTTTCAGTCCACCGACCAGCATGGCCTGATGTGCCAATACAGAGGTAAACCGTTCGTCTACCAGTTCTACCGGCATATCGGGACATTTTTTCTTCAACTGATTGATAAACGGAATTATATTCTTCATATTTTCCGAATCTTCATTGTTCATCTGCTTAGGATGCCCCACAATGATGCGTTCTACCGGTTCCTGAGCCATGTATTTCAATAAGAAATCCATCAGCTGATGAGTAGGAACAGTTGTCAGCCCGCTTGCAATAATCTGCATGGGGTCTGTCACGGCTATGCCTGTGCGTTTTCGTCCGTAATCTATTGCTATTATTCTGCTCATATGCCGACAAAAATACAAATTATTTCCTATCCGTTTTTATATGAAACTTAAATTAACGCGCAGAAACATTCCCAATATTGCCTGTAAGACTATAAAACTGATTATTTCCCGATCGATTTCCAGAACTTCACAAAGTCTTTATACAAGCCATAGCATACCAATCTGTCTTCTGCCTGCAAGGTATAGTCTTCCGGAAAAGCATTGTCGACCTCTTTTTCCAATACAGAGATACCTAGGCTGTTTTTCACCATTTTTCCACGAACCAAAGCAAGCAGCTTCAGATTAAAGTCTTCATCCTCTTTCAAGTCGTTGACCTGACATCCGACCAGTTTACGAGGTATGCCAAACTTAAATACAAAATGTTCCTCGTCTATCTGAAAAGATTCTACTTCTATATTCAGTTCAAGCAGGCGCACAAGCATGCATGCAGCATCCTTTTCCGGAGTCAATACCCGGTCTATGGAAAAAGCTTCCAGCACCGACTTGTGTATATCATCCAGCGCACGGGCATAAATATGTTTCACCTTATTTTTCTTCAGCAAAGAAACCACACGGACCGAAGCACCGAAGTTCTCTCCGATAGCCACAATTACTACGTCCACGGTCTGCAAAGGTAATACGGTCAAGGCAGCCTCATCCGTAGCATCTACCACATACGCTGTAGCCACCTTATCTTTCATCCGGTCTACATTCTGTGCATCCTGGTCTACACCAATCACTTCGTGTCCCAGCGAAGTCAGTTCTTCCGCCAAAACCGAACCATAATTTCCAAGACCTATTACAATGTATTTCATATCTTAGTTTATTATTAAATCGTCTTTCGGATATTTATAATTTTTCTTTGCCTCCTGCTTCACCAGTCCCAAGAGCAACGTAAAGGCTCCTACTCTTCCCACAAACATCAGGAAAATAATAACGCCTTTTCCCATCGGACTTAGCAAAGGAGTCAGATCGAGCGAAGATCCTACTGTGCTTAAAGCCGATACACATTCAAACACGATTGCCATCACAGAAGCTTCAGGTTCTATCAGGGTCATGGCAAACACTGCAACAAAAGCTACTATCAGATACAAGCTCAACACCGCATGCGAGCGACGGACAGATTCCGAAGAAAGTTCTCTGTGAAAAATAGCAACCCGCTCCGAACCTCGAATTACAGCCCACAAATTAAGCAGAATCACAGCAAACACATTTATTTTCACACCACCGGCAGTAGACTGTGTTCCTCCACCTATCATCATCAGCAGAATCATAAACAGTACAGTCTGGGTAGAAAGAGTGGTAAGTCCTACACTGCAGAATCCGGCAGTACGCGGACAAACTGCATTGAAGAAAGCATGTACCCATTTATCCAATACCGGCATACCAGCAAAAGCATGATTCCATTCGTAGACCAGAATCACAAGTGTACCCACAACCAACAGAACAGTTGTCATAATCAATACAATCTTGGTATTTAAATTGTACAAATGTACCTGCTTGGGGAAACGTGACGAACGACCGAATAACTTCCATTTCCAATAACGCAAATAATACATCACCGTTCTGCACAAATTTACCAAAATAGGAAACCCGATTCCGCCTAATATAATAAGGAAAGAAACAGTAATAAACAGCAGATTATGATTCTGCATAACCAGAGAGTTTCCCAAATTTCCGGGCAATGTAGAAAAACCGGCATTGCAGAAAGCAGAAATGGAATGAAAAGCAGCAAAATAAAGTTCTTCATCGAGTGTCATCCCCATTGTATTGTGAATACTCAACCAAATCAACGCCATTCCCACCCCTTCTATCATCAAGGTAAATCCTAATATATATAATAAGGTAGATAGAAGAGAATTCAACGAATTGGAGCTGATCATATCTCTTACTGCAAGCTGATTATAAAGCGAAGTATTTCCCATAAAGAACATGGCAAAAAAACTGGTCAGTGTCATCACCCCAAGTCCGCCAATCTGAATAAGCAGAATAATTATGATTTGACCGCCCAATGTAAAGGTAGAAGAAACATCTACCGTCACAAGTCCCGTCACACAAGTGGCACTGGTAGCTGTAAAGAGAGCATCCAGCCAGGATATACCGTGATACGTACATCGGGGAAGCATCAAAAGGCCGGAACCTATCAAAATAAGTACCAGAAAACTGACAGCCAGTATTAAAGACGGATTGGTACGCCTTCCCAAAAGACGAACCAGACTGCTGGACAAATAGAACAGGGACAGAAAGAAGAGTATGGCCATACGGTAGTAAGGATGATGAAAAAACATCCACACTCCATATACCCCCTCCGTCTGATCCGGACGATGAAACACAACCGGAAGCAAAGTCAGATAAAGCAGCGCAAACAGCACCCATGCCCATCCCGTAAATTTAGATTTTCCTTCTTCCTGACGGAAAACAATCTGCACGGTTGTACTAATCAGAAAAATACCCCATACAGTCTTATAAATACCTTGAAGCCAATTTTCTTCTGCTTCCGAAATCCGGAACCCATGTTCATAGACTATAGAGGCCAAAAACACCAAGGCTGACAGATAAGTAACACCCATTACCCACCCCATCAGCCTGTGTACGCTTGGCCATGCCAAACTTTTATGTTCCCAAGACGGTTTATTCCAATAACTCATATCCGTACTTTTAGTCAAAGCAACGCAAAGTTATCGAAAAACAGAATAAAACAAAGAAATATCCTTTTGTTTTATCCATTTATCCATTTTCCTTTACCTATATCAAAAACAGAGCTCTTCAAGGCTTTGTGCTAAAAGAGTTTTAACTCTTCCTCACTCAGCTCTCCAAACCATTTGGAAAGCCTTGCCCGGGCCTTGCTCTTTACTTCCGGAGTCACATTAGACCATACAGTATGCAATACCCATAGCAAAGCAGTCAGGTCATCAGTATACCCTACGAGTGGAGCCAAATCGGGTACCACATCCAGCGGAAGAATAAAATAGCCCAACACACCGTATATTTTGGCCTTGTCTGCCCAAGATACGTCTTTACCGGTGGCTACATAATATAATAATAGTACTGCATAGACTACTTTTTCACCCGCTTTATGAGCTACCGAAGAGATCTTATTCCACAACTTAGATTCGGAATAATTCTGTTGATACGAACGATAATCTTCCAATTTTTCCATAATTACTACTTTTTAAGACCAGTGTTTTATTCTGTCTGCTACAAAAATAACCAGAAACAATACAAAATTGTTTACAAACGAAGAAAAAAACATGTGATCTATTCTCTTAAAAAACGTGACCTGTATCGACAGGTAACGATACTTGTATCATCGGCCATCGTGACTTGTATCGTAAGCCTTCGATACAAGTCACGTTTTTGTGAAGCAATAAAATCTTCCAGAAAACTTCATTCACTCACTCCCCCGCAACAAGAAGAAGTTTTCCTCGAAAAAGAAAAAAGCGTTGTATAAGAACATATTTTTACTTACATTTGGCGAATTAATCAAAAATGTAAGCTAATATGAGTGATAAACAGAAAAGATTCATTTTACCGGAAAACGAAATTCCCAAATACTGGTACAATATTCAGGCAGACATGAAAAACAAACCCATGCCGCCTCTGAATCCGGCTACCAAAGAACCTCTGAAGCCGGAAGACCTCTACCCTATATTTGCAAAAGAACTCTGTCATCAGGAATTGAACCAGACCGATGCATGGATTGAAATACCCGAAGAAGTACGCGAAATGTATAAGTACTATCGCAGTACTCCACTGGTACGTGCTTACGGACTGGAAAAAGCATTGGGTACACCGGCACATATTTATTTCAAGAATGAAAGTGTAAGTCCCATCGGTTCTCATAAGCTCAACTCAGCCCTGGCTCAGGCTTATTATTGCAAACAGGAAGGTGTGAGCAACATTACAACAGAAACCGGAGCCGGACAGTGGGGAGCAGCGCTTTCGTATGCTGCCAAAGTCTTCGGACTGGAAGCTGCCGTATATCAGGTAAAAATCAGCTACGAGCAGAAACCGTACCGCCGCAGCATTATGCAGACATTCGGTGCACAGGTTACTCCGTCGCCTTCCATGTCTACCCGCGCCGGAAAGGACATCCTTACCAAGTATCCCAATCATCAGGGTTCACTGGGTACAGCTATTTCCGAGGCCATCGAACTGGCACGTACCACACCTAACTGTAAATATACTTTAGGTTCGGTATTGAGCCACGTTACCCTGCATCAGACTATCATTGGTCTGGAAGCTGAAAAACAGATGGAAATGGCAGGCGAATATCCGGATGTAATTATAGGCTGTTTTGGAGGTGGCTCGAACTTCGGCGGTATCTGTTTCCCATTCATGCGCCATACCATACTTGAAGGAAAACAGACACGCTATGTAGCAGCAGAGCCGGCATCCTGCCCGAAACTGACACGAGGAAAATTCCGCTATGACTTCGGTGACGAAGCCGGATACACACCTCTTCTGCCGATGTTTACGTTAGGACATAATTTTGCCCCAGCCAATATTCACGCCGGTGGCTTGCGCTATCATGGAGCTGGTGTCATCGTTTCGCAATTATTGAAAGATAAATTGATGGAAGCTGTCGACATTCCACAATTGGAAACCTTCGAAGCAGGCTGTCTGTTTGCACGCGCCGAAGGTATCATTCCGGCACCGGAATCATGTCATGCCATTGCAGCTGCTATCCGCGAAGCAAACCAGTGTAAGGAAACAGGAGAAGAGAAAGTCATTCTATTCAACTTGTCGGGACACGGACTGATAGATATGACTGCATACGACCAATATTTGTCCGGTAACCTGGTAAACTATACACTGACCGATCAGGATATCGCCAAAAGTTTGGGAGAAGAAGGATGGCCCGTTCGTCTATCGGTTAGGACGCAAGATTTTCATTCTTGAAAGGGGGGTTCGATTCCCCCACGGGCTACGAAGTCTGAACAGTGATGTTCAGACTTTTTTGTTATATATATCTCCCAAAAAGAACAAATCTTTTTTACCGGATTCAGAAAAACCGGATGAATATAAAAAAATAATCACGCAAAACCGTACCCGATTCTTACTCTCGGTTGTCATATATATAGAAAGTCAAGCATGCACGACCTAACTTAAGTAAAACAACCGACACGAGAAAGTATGAAACAACTTAAAATACACAAATGGATACGGAGTATCTTTTGCATAGTACTCTTTTTATCATGGATTCCGCTTTTACAGGCACAGGAAAAACGATTGATTGATTTGGAACTGAATGAAGTGCCACTGTCAAAAGCCTTGCAACAATTGGAACGTGAAGGAGGAAAAAACATTTTATTTGTCAATGATGAGGTAGAGACTTATCGGGTTACAGCGCATATCCAAAAGCAGACATTGGCAGAAGCCATCCGATTGGTTCTGACTGGCAAACCTTTCACTTGCCTGGAACGACAAGATTATTTCGTAATACAACGTACAAATAAAAAACAGAAAGTAGAGCATATCCGTGGAAAAGTTGTCAATGAACAAGGGATACCCATTCCGTATGCCAATGTATTGGTCTTGCAAGCAAGCGATTCTACCTTTGTAAACGGCTGTGTAACAGAAAACGATGGAACATTTCTTCTGCCGAACCCGTATACCGATCACTACGTACTGCGGGTAACGTATGTGGGCTATCAAACCATAACGGCTCCTTGTAAGGCTGAAAATCTTCTATACATGGAACCTCAAGAATATCAACTCAAAGAAATTACCATAACCGCTACCCGCCCGCTTGTAGAAAAGAAAAACGGAGCTTATCTGACTCATATCAAAGATACGCCGTTTTCGCTAATGGGGTCGGCAGCAGACATGCTCGGACATCTGCCCTTCGTGACAGAATCTGACGGAAATTTTTCAGTAATCGGACGAGGTATACCGGAGATTTATATCAATGGAAGAAAAGTACGTGATAATTCCGAACTGTCGCGCTTACAGGCAAACGAAATTCTTTCGGCAGAAATCATTACCACGCCAGGAGCACGTTATGCATCAGCCGTCAAGGCAGTCATCCGAATCCGGACCATCCGGCAGCGGGGACAAGGACTCAGCGGTAGTTTTTATGCTGATTACAGCCAAGGGCACGACGGAAAAGGAAACGAAGGTATTACCGTGAATTACCGGACCGGCGGACTTGACATCTTTGCCAATACTTATTTTCGGGAATCAGGCGCGTACAGTACTCAACAAGCGATTACACAAATGCAAGCTTCTTCTGCCTGGGAAAGCCACTCGAATCAAATGTCGACCGGACGCGAGAATTATTTCAATGGGGAAATCGGATTAAATTACGAACCGGATGAACACCAATCTTTAGGCGTAAGGTATGCACCCGAACAACACATCGGAGAATACCGGAACTCCTTCATCAGCTCAACCGAAATGTATCGGGACGGAGTATTAGTAGATCAACTGGAAACGGAGGCACAAAATACCGGGAAAAAGGGGTTGGAACATTCGGTCAATGCCTATTATACCGGAACTTTCGGGAAATGGAATATCGACTTTAATGCTGATTTCTACCAAGGCAGGCATCGAAACAGGCAACTTGTCTGCAACAACGGAGAAAATGATGCAGCCTCAACCAATCAAATCAAAAACCGGCTGTATGCCACCAAGCTAATCGCTACAACAACTTTATGGAAAGGAAATCTGTCTTTTGGTACGGAAGAAATATGGACCGACCGTTGGGATCGTTTCGAACAAAATGGGTTCTCTGCGAATGCCGACGACCACATCCGTCAGGACATCGCTTCTGTCTTCGCTGATTATGTACTGGAACTGGGTGCATTCAGCCTGCAGGCCGGATTACGATATGAATATCAGAAGACACATTATTACGAGGCTGGCATTTTGCAACCGACACAAAGCCCTCATTACCATCATTTCCTGCCTATGGCTTCTGTCTTCTATCAAAAAGGAGACTGGAATGCCGGTCTAAGCTTCAAGCTACTAAAATTAAGCCCAGGTTATAGCATGTTATCGAGTGCTGTTTCTTATATCAACAAATACCAATACAGCAACGGAAATCCGAATCTTGTTCCACAGATACATCGGGGATTTTCCTTGAATGCCGGTTGGAAATGGATTAATCTCGATTTATATTACGACCATACATTAGATATGTATACCTCCTACTTAAAACCGTACGACGATGTCAATCATCCCGGAGTATCCCTCATGACAAAGGCCAGTATTCCCCATACCTATGCATATGGAGGAGCAATCTCCGCTACCCCAAAAATCGGTTTTTGGCAACCTAACATCAGCACTGATATCTTTTGGTTTCACTCCAATGCACGTTCATTAGGCATTGAACAACTTTGGAGCGAACCTCTGTTCAGTTTCCGGCTTGACAATAGTTTTCTGTTGCCACAAGGTTGGTTCATCAATCTTACCGGAAGTATCAGTACACGGGCAAAGCAGAGTTATGCCATTTTCAAACGGAATGGTTATGTAGATTTACGTATCTCCAAAACATTCTGTTCCGACCAAAACCTGCAAGTATCTATAGTAGGATATGACATTTTCCGCACACGCCTGGGAAAACGTTTCGATATGTATGGCGACCGTACATTCATACAAGAAGACAGTTACGCCGACAGCCAGCGAATCGGAGTGCGTATCAGTTATAAGTTCAATGCAACCAAGAATAAGTACAAAGGCTCTGGTGCCGGACAAAGCGAGAAGGAGAGATTATAGGCTACAAGTGTACGAATTACAACTTCAAAATTTTACCTTTGCAGCCAGTCAGAAAATAGATGTGAATGATTTGGAAAAAGAATACCGACAATAAGACAACGGCCTTCGAGAGCCTGTTCCGGCAACAATATCCGCCTTTAGTGCGGCATGCCACACAACTTTTAAATGACCCGGAAGAAGCAAAAGATGTGGTGGAAGAAGCCATGGAACAAGCGTGGAAACGGTGGGATACATTGGCCGAAACACAGCGTACATCATGGCTTTTTACCACAGTCCGCCATCTGGCAATCAACCGCCTCAAGCACCGGCAAGTAAAAACCGATCATGCCGAAGGTATTCGGGAAGCAACGGTGTTCGACCTGCAATCCCAATACTGGGAACATGAATATCAGCTTCGCCAAGCTGAATCCGTAGTGGAAGCTCTGGGCGAGCCTACACGGACAATTGTACGCCTTTGCTATTTCGAACAAAACACCTACCGGGAAACAGCTGAACAGCTGGGTATCAGTCCGGACACAGTCAAAAAACATATTTCCAAAGCATTACGCACCTTACGTGAAGTTTTGGGCAAGAAATAAGAGAAACAATGAACGACGAAGAAAAAAACATGTACAATGATGAAGACCTCCGTCTGCTTCAGCTATTGGGTGAAGCAGCAGGTGAGCAGCCTTCGGAAGAAGAGACCGAAAAGGCTTGGAAACAATTCCAGCAGCGTCATCAGCGACGTCAGAACAACCGATACATGTGGACAAGCATAGCAGCAGCTGTGCTTTGCCTCATGGCATTGAGTCTGCCTTTCGTCTGGAAACAAATCAATGCCCACTCTATTGAACTTTACGCTGCCCTTGATGTGCCCTCCGAAACAACGATTGTCGAGGCGGGAGATTCCTTGATTCTTTCTACACCACCGGAACAGACAGCCGAAGTCCGACTTTCCGACGGCACACGAATCGTATTGGGAGCCAATTCCCGTTTGAAGTACCCTCGTACTTTTGCCATGCATCTGCCGCGTAAAGTCCGTCTGAGTGGTGAGGCACGCTTCGAAGTAGCGCACGATGCGGACCGTCCTTTCTCGGTACAGTCCGGAGAAATGCATACCGAAGTACTAGGTACCGTTTTTGACGTGAACGCATATCCCGGCAGCCATGCTCAAGTTATTCTCTACGAGGGCCGTGTTCGTATCGGACATAAACACAAACAGCTTGATATTCATCCCGGACAACAGGCTGTTTTGGAAGAAAATAAGCACCTGAAAGTAACAAATGTAGACCTAAAACAGGCAGGTAGTTGGACCGAAGGACTTTTCGATTACGACAATATGACATTGGAAGAAGTCATGAAGCATATCGGTACGTGGTACAACGTCAGCATCATAGCACAATCAGACCCATTCCTCAAACGTCGCATTCATTTCCGCTTTCCGCGTAAGGTTTCGCTCCACGAAGTCGTCACCGCCCTGAACGATCTGGGGATAGCACGTATCACTGTCAACCGCCAAACCTTGCAGGTAGAGAAACCTTAATCTACCTGCATCATTGCCCCGAATCGAAAGGAAAATATGCAATCACTATCTTTTTTCAGAAGACAGGAGGCGACTCGGCATTGCCTGAGTACAAAAGCAAGCCTTTTGCTTTGGCACTGCGCTCGTCTTTCGCTATCTTTTCATAAGACAGAAGGCGACTCGGCATTGCCTGAGCATAAAAGCAAGCTTTTTGCTTTGGCACTGCGCTCGTCTTTCGCTATCTTTGTGTCAAAAAGAAAAGTACACATGAACTACGCATTATTGGAAAATTTATATCTACAACATACCGGACATAAACCGGATTGCATTGAACCACTGGCCGGAGCAGGTTCCAATCGCCAATATTTCCGCTTGCTGGGTAATCCTACCCTTATCGGAGTATGTGGTACTTCTGTAGAAGAGAACCATGCCTTTCTCTATATGTCGCACCATTTCGCAGAAAAAGGACTTCCAGTCCCTCGTGTTTATGCCGTATCGGAAGACGAAAACTGCTACCTCCAAGACGATTTGGGAAATACATTGCTGTTCGATGTAATTGCACAAGGCAGAGAAAGCGGAAACTTCGGAGCAGAAGAGAGAGAACTACTGAAACAGACCATTCGCCTGCTTCCCCGTTTTCAGTTTGAAGGAGCACAGGACATGGATTTCAGCATTTGCTATCCGCAACCGGAATTCAACCGCCGCAGTGTGCTATGGGATTTAAACTACTTTAAATACTGCTTTCTGAAAGCCACACAAGTGGATTTTCAGGAAAACCGTCTTGAAGATGATTTCGAACGCCTGGCCGACCGTCTCCTGAAACAGGAATATTCTACTTTCATGTACCGCGACTTCCAAAGCCGCAATGTAATGATAAAAGACGGACAGCCTTATTTTATCGATTTCCAGGGAGGAAGAAAAGGACCCTTCTACTATGATGTGGCCTCTTTCCTATGGCAGGCAAAAGCCAGATATCCGGAAGAACTGCGCCAGGAACTGATTACAGAATACTTCCATACGTTGCAAAACTATATAAGCATCGAAAAAGAAAACTTCCTTGCCGAATTGCACCAGTTTGTACTCTTCCGCACTTTGCAAGTATTGGGAGCTTACGGATTCAGAGGATACTTCGAACAGAAGCCTCACTTTCTGCAAAGCATTCCTTATGCCATCGAAAACCTCCGCCAACTGCTTTCCGAAGGCTTCGAGGAATATCCATACTTGTGCGAAGTACTGAAAAATCTCACCGAACTCAAACAGTTTGCTTACGAACGGAATAAACAGAAACTTACGGTACGTGTCATGAGCTTTTCTTATCGCAAAGGCATCCCCGAAGATCCGAGTGGAAACGGAGGAGGATATGTATTCGACTGCCGTGCCGTTCACAATCCGGGCAGATACGAGCAATACAAGTCGCTTACAGGATTGGATGAACCGGTAATCCGTTTTCTGGAAGAAGACGGAGAAATCACCACCTTCCTACAGCATGTCGATGCATTGGTCGACCAGCATGTTCATCGCTATCTGGAGCGAGGCTTCACCCACCTCAGCATCTGCTTTGGATGCACAGGCGGACAACATCGGTCGGTATATTCTGCCCAACACGTGGCCGAACACCTGCACCGGAAATTCGGAATACGAATTGAACTGATTCACCGTGAACAACAAATTAGCCAACTTTTAGAACCCCGCCCATAATGAAAGCCATGATTTTCGCAGCCGGACTTGGAAGCCGACTCAAACCCCTGACCGACCACATGCCCAAAGCCTTGGTGCCGGTAGCAGGCAAACCGATGCTGGAGCACGTCATTTTAAAGCTAAAAGCATCGGGATGTACGGAAATAGTCATCAACATCCACCATTTTGGAGAACAGATTATCGATTTCCTGCAGGCAAACCAGAATTTTGGTCTCACTATTCTCCTCAGCGACGAACGCGACTGCCTGCTCGATACAGGGGGAGGAATTTTAAAGGCTTCTTCTTTCTTTACCGGAGAAGAGCCCTTCCTGGTACACAATGTAGATATCCTTTCGGATACCGATCTGAAAGCATTGTACGAATATCATCTTCACAGCGGCAACCAGGCCACCCTGCTTGCCAGCCGCCGACAAACTACACGCTACCTGCTTTTCGACGAGAACAAAAATCTTTGCGGATGGGTAAACAAGAGTACAGGGCAAACCAAACCCGAAGGATTTACAGTGAATCCAGACAAACACCATGAATATGCCTTCAGCGGAATCCATGTATTCTCCCCTTCTCTCTTTCCCTATATGAAGCAAGGATGGCAGGGTAAATTCTCCATTATGGATTTCTACCTGCAAGCATGCCGGGATACACGCATTGGAGGATACCTGAGCGAACACCTCCATCTGATAGATATCGGAAAACCGGAAACATTGGTACAGGCGGAAGATTTTCTGGCCAAACTATAAAAAAACAGATTCCACACTTTTGACAATACAATAATTTATATTACCAAAAGTGTGGAATCTATTTTTTAAATATGATTATCTTCCTTAGAAAACAAATCCCATTCTAAAACCATGAAACTTGTATTTTCCGGAAAATCCATCTCCTAAATTCACCTTCTGCATATTAAAAACGTAACCAGCCAATAAATGTTCAGAGATATGCATACCTACATTCACCTCCATGGCCAAACCTCCCTCTTCTAACCAAAAGTCATGACCATATCCCATTCTCACTCCCAAATATCCGGCAAAATCTTCATAAAAATAAGGCGTTTTTGCACGAAGTCCAATCAATCCCTGTAAAATACTCGGACCAAGACCTTCATTATTTACAGTTTGTCCTACATAGTTTACTCCAATCAGATCAATTCCAACATAACGATGCACATTATACTGATAACGGACACCTCCAGTAAAACCGACTTTACCATCAACATCTGCCATTTTTCCAACGCTCAAATCAATTCCCAATTGATTTCTCTTCATATCAGAGCCTCCGTCATCATAGAACCATTTCTGTGCATTTACAGACAACACAGAACAGCACATCAATAACAAAACAATAATTTGCTTCATATCAATCTCCTTTCTATTTTAATTCACGAATCAACATACCAGGATAAAAATCACGACCGCTTATTTTCTTAAATGTAGTATATTTCAACTCCGAACCAGCCGCACCTTCCTCCGATGCCATATAACGATTATCACGAATCATCCCAGGTACCGGTTTAATCTCTCCTACTTTCTTGTACTCAATCTTATTATCCTTCATCACCACTTCCAAAACTTCAAAACGGGAATCTTCAGTAATCCCCTCTTTCATACCGATATCAGCACAAAGAGGCTCTACACTAACCAAAGGAGTCTTTACCTTGAATGCTTCAAAATTCTTCTGCAACGAAGCTATATTCTCATCAATAGCACGCTGACATGCTTTACGGATCATCTGTTCAGGCTCATCCAAATTGACACCGATAAACGAAACGTTCTTTCCACTACTTTTCTGACTGCCAATATACTTCAAGTGGAATTTACCTCTATTTTCATCGAATGCTATTTTTTTAGCTTTATCGGGAGTAGAAGTATAATACTTAGTATAAAATGCCATAGAAGTCTCCTCATCCCAAACCAATTGGAATAGGTGTGTATTGACATTTACCTTAAAGCCTTTTAAAGTTTCCATCATATCCCCCATCGAATTTCCTATATCGGTAAAATTATCAGTACCCATATATGCATCAGCAAGCATTCCTAATGCTCTGAGACCCATTCCTATAGCTTTACCCGTTTCTTCTCTGTCTATATAACGGATATCATTTACGACCAAAAAAGTATTACCAATTAATTCTTCACCGGCATCTTCAAGCATAGCTACCCCTCTTTTCGAGCGTGCAGCTAACTCTCTATCAAATTCATTTGCATCATACAATCCGCGTTTTTTTACCAGCTCAACATCGCAAACACCTGTAAAGGGATCTCTGTTGAACCAACGAGATACCAAACGGGAAGCAATCTGATTTTTCTCAATAAAGTCATTTACAACCTCAGTATCTTTCAGTTTTGTACTCATAGATACCACTCGAACGGACAAATTATGATTATTGTATTTATCCGGAGTGGGAATCTGAAGAAAGACATCCGAAATTTCTTTGGCAAATTTTTGATCATCATGATTAATCAGCAAACTATATAAAGAGCTACGGCGATATTCCATTGTAAGAGAATCTGTTTGTGCATAAGACACCATAGATCCCCATGCCAGCATCGCTAATAAAACTATTTTTTTCATAAAATAAAGATTAAAATCAAATTAATAGTCCCATTTTTCATCTGGTATTTTATCTGTTATCTTATATGAATTAACAAGTGGATCTTCATATATATTTAGACGGAAAGCATCTGTCTCATTCAACTTATTCTTACCCAGATAATTCATATAATCCAAAGCATGATTCAAACGAGATGAGGTAGCCATCACACAAGGCACAATCACATCACCCTTTCGCCCAACAGCACCATATTTACCGCCCAGATTTACGATAGCCATATCATTCTTAAAATTATAGGCATCATTATATCCTGTTGTGAAAGCCAGTGTTTTCTTTACTCGGTCAAAACAATACCACAATTCACCTTTCTTTCCCCATATCAGTATAGGTTCAGCTTCGGTTATCAGCTTCATGTCATCCCATTCTATATCCACCACTACTTTGCCTGTCTTGTCTATCATTCCCCATTTTCCAAAAACAGATACACCAGCCCATCCATATCTGAAATCAGTAATTCCACTATATTTCTGCGAAATCACCAATTTTCCGCTCCGGTCTATCACTCCCCACTTTCCAGACTGACATACGCCCAACAAGTCCTCAGTAAAATGAGGTTTTACTGCATCATATTTCATCCGAACAACCTCTGTTCCTTTATTATCAATAATACCCCATTTTTTACTAGAAGCATCTTGAACGATGCATAACCCTTTATCGAAATTCATAGCCCAACCAAAAACTTCGGTAATTTTGTTTCCAGATTTATCCACAAAATATACTGAGTTTGAATCGGTATTCAACACTTTTCCCACACCATCTGTATAGGAATATAAGAATTCATTTTCTGCAAATTCTTTTAAGAAACCGGTCTGAATATTATAATACCCATAATGTAGTTTCTTCCGACGTATTTTCCCCACTTTTGCAATACCGTCAGATGGACAGCTGACAGTATTATAACGCCCTTCAGGAACCACTACATCCCCATGAATATCCATAACACCCATTTTTAAGGTATTTTTGCCGAAAAGGAAGAAAGTCGAATCTGTCAAAATCTCCATATTATTGAATCCCAGACGTATAGAGTCTTCTTTTTCCTGACTTTCAACATTATAAAGTGCAGCACGCAAGTAATTCTGAGTATCAAATAAACGAGTTAAAGGTTTTTCCAACGAATATTTATTATAAAAAGAAGAAGTAGAAGCATCATAATCCGTTACATCTGGATTCCCAACAACTTTATACTTATAAAAATAACCTATATAAGCATATTTTGCAGGGATAATGACTTTCCCCTCTTTATTAAGCAGACCATATTTAGCCCCCTCAATCTTTCCACTCCTCTTATTAATTTTTCCAGAAGAAGCAAACCAAATATTACCAAATCGGTCCGGCATTCCTACAGCCACATATTTAGGCTCCAACAAAATATCCATCTGTTCGTTTATCAGACCATATTGCTTACCTTTAAGAATATAAGTAATTCCCTGATCAAACTCTCCGATTTCATCATATTCAGGCTTCAGCACTTCTTCTCCTTTTTTATTCAAAATGCCCCATTTTTCTCCTTGTAAAATGCCATTTTTATAGGAACCACCCACAGCAACTCTACAATAAGAACCTGTAAACGGAAGAATAAGGCTATATTTAATTTTACCTACAGAATTTCCTTTTACATCTATAAAGCCATATTTATCTCCTTTTTTTACCTTGGCAAGCCCTTCTTCAAAAGGATATGCCTCCGCATATTTATAAGAGATAACTTTATTTCCCGCCTCATCTACATAACCGAATCGTCCCTTCTTGTCAGCTTGAGGACGCAAATTCTGAGCCTGCAAATTCAAGCACATACACACAGAACTCAGAATAAACAAGAAACTAAAATTTACCTTCATATTACACTATCTTATTTCAACCACATAATATTTGTTGTTTGAGGTTGTTGTCCATTTCCATAGGCAACTCCCACTGCACGAGCCGCTTCTATAATCTGCTTGCGAAGAGCGATCTTGTCTTCATATTTTTTACGGAATTCATAATTCCAGTCATCTTTCATTTTTGCCTTTACCTCCTTATAGAGCTCCATTGCTTCATCATAACATGCCGCATCAGGCTCTAACTGATTCAATATCTCCGCAACCAATTCCGCCCCATGAAGGTCTGGATAAGTAGCCCAAGCAGTACGAGCTTCCATCAACAAACGGTCGCAATTATAATTAATATATTCATGATAAATCTGTATCAGATCTTCGGATACTGCTTCATATCCCTTGCAACACATTGGTACAGAGGTCAACAAGAATAAAGCCTTAGGATAATCACGAAGTTGTGCAGCTCTTTTCGCTTCTTTCTGGATATTACGATATTCTGTATCATAATAATTTAAAATATGCTTCTTTCCTTCTTCCAAAAAACTTACCAAACGAGCATTATTTTTATTTAGGGAGCGATAAGCATTCAGATAAGCACGTTCACGGCTCTCTCCTACCCCACGTATTTCAAAAGAAGTACGTGCAAAGACCTTTTCTCCCCAATAGTCTCCAATATACAAATTCAAAGATAATGTAAGTGCTGTTTGAGCCGGAGCTCCCGGAACCACCTGCTCATACAAAACAAGCCCTTTAGCTGCAACGAAAAACTGAGCATACTGTCCAGAAGCACTGATACCATCATGACTTACCGCTGTACATAACCGATTGTACAAATATTCATTCGCAGACTCAGGAGTATTATCCTTCTGATCTACAGAAATAGCCATCAAATGTATATCACAATCCTGTGCATAAGAGTAAAGTCCGATACACAACAATATCATTGATAAAATAGCTCTTTTCATAAGCATTCTTTTTTCTATAATTATTTTTCTCCAAGTACCAAAACAGCCTTACCTAACCCTTTTGTAAGCAACTTACACTCTATATTATATGGAGCCTTACGTAAGTCACGTCTCAGATTATTCACAAAATTTCGCGTATCCATCGGCATTCCATTTTCCCGGAAAAGAGGAATACGCACCTGTTCCAATAACATTCTGTTTTCCGTAGCATCCGATACGCTGTAACGATGCTCTACAGTATGATTATACATCCATGTATCAATAATATCTGTAAGCATTTCGCCATCGAATTCCGATTCAAGATTCACCCCACTGCCATTATCAAAAGTAAGGATTTCCACAGAAACTTCACGGCCGTTAGTCTGTAAGTCATCAAAATACATCTGAAGTTGAGATGCAAAGTTATCCATATTACTTAACACGGCCTCTTCCAAAAGGACAGGTGTTTCTGCTGATATCGAAGGTGCTCCTGTTCCGGTAGCAGCAGCAATCTGCTTATTGGTATAGGCATCTAAACCTCGTAAAGTATACGTAACCGAACGTTTCGGGCCTACTGTATTAATTTTCCATACCAATTCTATCAAAATATCAGCCTTGGCACGACTCATCAGTTTTTCATAAGGTGTTTCTGCCAAAGATGCTCCTGAAGTAGCACTCATCAACATTTCATTCTCAGCAGAAGACTGCTCCAAACTACGGATCGTAGAGGATAAGTCCTTCAAAGGAAATCCTCTTTCTGCCATTAACTCTCCTATTTTTGTAATGACATTCAAT
>PPYF01298411.1_pt1 | contig 62428 bp, 73 predicted proteins | sample 1559871 | NCBI WGS metagenome assembly PPYF01 (sample SAMN08240021, study PRJNA423297) | Human gut metagenome, whole genome shotgun sequencing project. | reverse complement strand
GGACATAATAAGACTCCCCTTATAGTTTCTAGTGAAAATTTTTATTTTTTCACTGTCCACTATAAGGGGAGTATATCATTTAGTAAGCTGAGTTTTTTACATTGAATTATAAAAAAGCAGGCAATCATGCCTGCTAAATTTTTAGATATTAAGGGAAGACCTGAGTCATTCGTCCAGTATCTACATCGTAAACCGCACCAGAGATGATAACATCCTTAGGAATAAGTGGCGACTGACGAAGAATAGCCATATCTTCACGGACACTCTCTTCTACATCTGTAAATGGAAGAAAATCTTGATCAGATACGTCAACGCCAAGTTCTTTATTAAGATAGGCCGTAAACTCATCGTTCTTAAAGGTCTGAGCACCACAATCTGTATGGTGAAGAACTACGATTTCACGTGTCCCCATCTGTTGTTGGGAAATGACCAAAGAACGAATCATATCTTCCGTAACACGACCACCCGCATTACGCAAAATATGAGCGTCACCTAGTGCCAACCCTAAGGCCTGGGCAACGTGAAGGCGTGAATCCATACAAGTCACAATAGCCACCTTAGTCTTAGGTTTCAAGGGAAGATGGGCTGTCCCGTGAAGATTAACATAGGCTTTGTTGGCATTGAGAAAATTTTCAAAATAGGACATAATAACTCACTTTCTAACGGAGAACTAATTTGACATTTAAATTATTTACAGTCTATCTTATCATCTTTTTCTTAACTTGTCAACTATCAACTTCTTTAAGTAAAAAAGAGAGTCCTACCTATCGAGGTTATTCTCCTTTATTTTATGAACGTTTTGGTAAGCATCTATTAAGTAAGCCTGCGAAGGTTTGAAGGTTGAGACTTTGAACGTAGATTTCTCCTGTTCCCCTGAAGGTATTAACCACACCTTCACCTGTTCCGATAGACTGCCAGAAACCATTTTCCAAATGAATACTATAATCAATAGTCTGGCTCCAAGCAACAACATGGGCATTATCAATAGTCACTTCTTGATTGTTTAGCACAATTTTTTAATAGAACCGTAAGCATTGGCCAAAAGAGTCCCTTGACCTTGGGTCGTCATAACGAAGAATCCTCCCTGGCCACCAAAGAGAGCCTTACCGATCGATTGGGTTTCCATTGTATAGTAAGCCGTACCATCAAGTGCTAAAAAGGCACCATCATTAAGTCGGTACTGCTTTTCACCAAGATACAGCGGAATCACCTGACCTGGTGAGTCGTGTGCCAATGCTAGGTAAGCATTATTAGACTGGGCAAATACCTAGGTAATAAAGGTACTTTCACCCGAAACCATTGACCGTCCAACTGCTTTTACAAAGCGTCCTACACCAGAGCCACTTGCATTTAATTTGGTGTTGAGAGTCACACATTAGGTGTATGGTAGACCATACTGCCAAGTTGGATAAAAACCGTTTCACCTTGATTAAGAGTTAACTCTACCAGCTGGAATTGCATATTGCTGTCTGTGAAAAATTGCATAATAGATACCTCCCTATTCTTAAGAAAAGTATAGTATCGAATAGGTATTCTTGCAGCCGCTTTCAGATTCCAACTCTGAGCATATCTTTTAAGAAAAGACTTTTTTGAGTACTTCTCCTACCGTTGTGACCCCAATGACCTGGATACCTTCTGGAATCTTCATGCCATGAAGCGAATTTTTAGGAACATAAATCTTAGTAAAACCTAGTTTAGCGGCTTCATTGATACGCTGCTCAATACGAGTCACACGACGAATCTCTCCGGTCAAGCCAATTTCTCCTACGAAGGCTTCTTGTGGATTGGTTGGAAGCTCCTTGTAACTAGAAGCGATAGCAACGGCAACTGCAAGGTCAATAGCTGGCTCGTCCAACTTGACACCACCAGCTGATTTGAGATAGGCATCTTGATTTTGGAGAAGAAGGCCGCAACGTTTCTCTAAGACAGCCATGATAAGGCTGACACGGTTAAAGTCCAGTCCCGTCGTTGTCCGCTTTGCGTTACCAAAGACGGTCGGTGTCACCAAAGCTTGAACCTCAGCTAGGATAGGTCGACTCCCCTCCATTGTGACAACAATGGCAGAACCTGTGGCACCGTCTAGGCGTTCTTCTAAGAAAACTTGGCTAGGGTTTAGTACCTCGACCAGACCACCTGACTGCATTTCAAAAATACCAATCTCATTGGTTGAACCAAAACGGTTTTTAACTGCCCTCAGAATACGGAAGGTATGATGACGTTCCCCCTCAAAATAAAGCACAGTATCCACCATGTGCTCCAACATACGTGGTCCAGCCAGCTGTCCCTCCTTGGTCACATGCCCAACAATAAAAGTGGCAATGTTATTGGTTTTGGCAATCTGTATGAGTTCGGCAGTTACTTCACGAACCTGGGAAACAGAACCTTGAACGCCAGAGATCTCTGGGCTCATGATGGTCTGAATAGAATCAATAATGAGGAAATCGGGTTTGATACCCTCCACTTGACTACGGACTGCTTGCATATTGGTCTCAGCATACAGATAAAATTCGTTATCAATATCACCTAAACGTTCACTCCGCAATTTGATTTGCTCGGCCGATTCTTCCCCAGAAACATAGAGGACAGTTCCCTTGTTAGCCAGCTGTGTTGACACCTGTAAGAGGAGGGTCGATTTCCCTATTCCTGGATCTCCTCCAATAAGAACCAAACTCCCCGGAACCACACCGCCACCTAAAACACGGTTAAACTCGTCCATATCGGTTTTTATGCGGGCATAACTAATTGAAGAGACTTCTTTTAACTTAGTAGGTTTGGACTTTTCACCCGTCAAACTGACACGGGCATTTTTAACCTCCTGCACCTCAACCTCTTCCTCAAAAGAGGACCAAGAAGAACAATTGGGACAGCGCCCTAGATATTTGGGTGAATTGTAGCCACATTCTCTACAAACAAAAGTTGATTTTTTCTTAGCTATGATTCTAATCCTTTCCTTTCATGATAAACTCAGACATTGCCATCTACTCCTATAAGCTCTAGTTTTAGCACGATTTCTCTAGAAAAACTCTTTTAAATCCAGATTGGTTAAGCAAGAAGCCCTACGCTGCTCAAAGATATGAGAAGATATAACCAGCAATCCGGCCGCAAATTTCTTCTATTTTCCAGTTGACCCGAACCCACCAGTTCGAACCCCATCTGCTTCGTCTCCATCAACAATCAAGAAGGGCATAAAGACACCTTGAACGATGCGCTCACCAACTTCAAGAGTCACAGGCTGGTCAGTAATATTTTTCATCTGGGCGAAGATATGTCCTTCATTTCCGGGATTTCCATAGTAATCGCCATCAATAACTCCAACTGAGTTGATTAAGACCAGACCTTTTTTACGAGGGTTAGAGGAACGGTCATAGAGATAGAGAACCTCACCAGGTTGCATGTAAGCCTTAACACCTGTTGGTACGAGAACAATTTCCCCAGGAGAAATCATAGTATTCTCCGCAACCTTTAAATCATAGCCAGCTGCATGGGCAGTCTCTCGCTTTGGAAGTAAGTCCTGATTGTTATAGGTTGATACAAGTTCAAATCCACGAATTTTAGTCATTATTTTTCCTTTCAATACATCAGTTAACTAATTCTTGTAAAATCATCTACACTGAATTAAGAAGAATATTTTCTAAATCTATCCTATTATAATCTATTCGGAATAAGATGACAAAAGTAATAGTCTAATCGTATTCTCATCAAGCGAAAATTGACTTTTATCTAGGAAAACGCTAACATGACACTAGATATAATACTTTTAAGGAGAATTGTCATGAAATTCATTGGACTTGTTGGTACGAATTCAAAACGTTCAACTAATAGACAATTATTGCAATATATTCAGAAGCATTTTGCAGATAAGGCAGAAATTGAACTTGTAGAAATCAAAGATCTTCCTGTCTTTAACAAACCTGCTAATAAGTAATTGCCAGAAAATGCACTAGAAATCGCTAAAAAAATCGATGAAGCTGATGGTATCATCATTGGAACACCTGAGTATGATCACTCAATTCCGGCTGTTCTCATGAATGCTTTAGCTTGGCTCTCATACGGATTTTTCCCTCTATTGAATAAGCCTGTTATGATTACAGGGGCATCTTATGGAACTCTAGGAGCTTCTCGTGCACAGCTACAACTTCGTCAAATTTTGAATGCTCCAGAAATCAAAGCTAATGTGCTCCCAGACGAATTCTTGCTCTCACATTCCCTTCAAGCTTTTGATAGCAACGGCGATTTAGTTGACCTTGATGTCATCAAAAAATTATATGCTATTTTCGATGACTTCCGTCTCTACGTCAAAATTACTGGTAAACTCTCACATGCTACAGAGTTACTACATAAAGAAGCTGAAGACTTCGACTGGGAAAGCCTATAAGACAGGAGAATATAAACTATGAAATTTGTTGGAATCGTTGGAGCAAATTATGATCAATCATATAACCGTAAACTTCTCGAATTTATCAGAAGACGTTTTAAAATTAAATTTGAACTTGAAGTTTTAGAAATTGATGAAGTCCCTATGTTTAATCAAGATGAAAAATGGGATGAAAGTTTCCAACTTCGCTTACTTAATAACAAAATTACACGCGCTGATGGTGTTATCATAGCTACACCTGAGCACAACCACACTATCTCTGCAGTACTTAAGTCAGTATTAGAATGGCTCTCATTCGAAGTGCACCCATTTGAAAACAAACCAGTTATGATTGTTGGTGCTTCTTACTACGACCAAGGAACTTCACGTGCCTAAGTGCATTTGCGTAAAATCCTTGAAGCACCTGGCGTCAATGCTTATACTCTTCCAGGTAATTAATTCTTGCTTGGAAAAGCCAAAGAAGCCTTTGACCTTGAGGGTAACATTACCAATGAAGGTACTATTAACTTCCTTGAACAATGCTTAGATAATTTCATCCAATACGTAGGAGTGGTTTCTAAATTGAAAAAACCAAAACCAATTGAACCTGAAGACTTGGATTGTGACAAACCAATCGCTACAACTGTTACCGAGGTTGATCCTGACGATCCAGAATGGGGCGAAAAAGTAGCTGAGATCACTGGTGCAGTATCTGGTGATACTTATGTTAAACTAGATCACGGTATTTTGACGGTTAACCAAATTGACATGTTCCTCAAGGCTATGCCGTTTGAATTAACCTATGCCGATGATAACAACCAGTTCCTCTACTACAATAATGCCCATCAAGATCCTGATACCATGTTAGCTAAACGTGTACCGTCTCAATCAGGTAGCCGTATGTCAACAGTTCACGGTTCACTTCCACCAGCTCGTATGAAGAATGTGGAATGGGTTATCGGTACCCTTCGTAACGGCAACCAAGAATATGTGCGTACAATTGTACCTGGTTCGCCTGAAGGAGTTATCAATACGCATAACTATCAAGATATGTACTATGATGATGGTTCTTATGCAGGAATCAATGAAATCGTCTTTAACTTTAAACCATGGCTTGACTGGTATCTCGAAACAACTGGTCAACGGCCTTGTCGGAGGAAGCGGTCCTTTTGCACCGGCTGCAACTAGCCATGGCGGTAGCGACGCAACATCTGGGGCATCAGACGCTAGTGGTCACGCTGGCGATGCATCGCCAGCCGCAGATGCCACATCTGGAGCGTCCTCATACTAAGACTTGGAAAAGTTGGGACAAAATATCCTAACTTTTTTCATGGTCATCTTAGATTAACATTCACCCGAGCATATGTATCTATTCATGCTCCATGTCACACTACTTATAGGTAAACTTATGTCTCAATTCCAAGAAAAAGTTTTTGCTGCTTGCGCTAAAAAGAAGCTCTCTTTAACGAAAGCCTTGGTCGCTATACCTTACGTTCTATGCTTGCAGGCGTTTATCTTACCATGTCAACTGCTGTAGGAATTATTGGCGCTGATATTATTGGTGCAGCTAGCCCAGCTCTTTCTCGCTTCGTCTTTGCCTTTATCTTTGCTATCCGGATTGGTCTTCGTTCTCATTTTCAACTGAGAGTTAGCCACTTCAAACATGATGTTCCTTACTAGTGGTGCCTATTATGGTAAAATCAAATGGAGTAAGGTTTTTACCATCCTCCTCTACTGTACCTTCTTTAATTTTGTTGGTGTCCTTATCTTGGCCTGGTTCTTCAACCAATCCTTCTCTTTCAATCATCTGACAGATAAGAGTTTCTTGGTAACTGCTGTCTCAACTAAGCTTGGAAAAACAGATTGGATGAACTTTACAGAAGGTATTACTGCTAATATGTTCGTCAACCTTGCTATCTTGGGCTATATGCTCCTCAAAGAAGAGTCTGCCAAGATTTTCATTGCCCTATCAGCTATCTTCATGTTTGTCTTTTTGGTGAATGAACACTTGATTGCAAACTTTGCATCTTTCATGTTACTCGGTTTCAACGGTGTCCGTGATGCTGTGGACAATTTCACATTAGCAAATATTCTACATCAGTGGGTAATCGTTTTCTTCGGCAACTGGATTGGTGGCGGTATTTTCATTGGTTTGGCATACTCTTGGCTCAATAAAACCAAAACAACTCACATCGATTAGGAGGCTAGATACGTCAAAAGATATTTATCAAACAAACTTGCCGAGCTCTTCTACTGTATTTTATATGCCTAACCATTGCAGTTGCGATTGATTTAATCTTTTTTAAAGTCAAAAACATGTACCACACACCTGCCTTGGTGGCTATCTTTTCGGGCTGGGTTTATTTAGGGCTAATCCAAAAGACCAAACAATTTGGAGCTGTTACCTGCCTTGGTCTCTTCATGTCCATCTTCTTCTTTACCTCTGGTCACTTTGTCCTAACCTTCCTTCCAAGTTTGCTGGCTGGCCTTGGCGCTGACTTACTCGCCAAGAAGGGCAACTATGAGAACTATGAGAATGATAAAGTAAATCTACTTTCCTATATGGTCTTTTCTCTGGGAAACTTGGCACCTATAGTGACCATGTGGCTAGCTCCTAAAGCCTACAGTGAACAACTCTTAGCTAAAGGCAAAACACAAGATTAGGTAGACCAAGTTATGGTCCCATTCACAGCCAATCATGCTCTAATCCTGATTGGCGGAACTCTTATGGCTGCTCTCATTGGAGGCCACATTGCTAAAAATTGGCTAAAAAATAAATAGCCAGCAATCTTCCTAACAGAGCGGACAAGACAAACTCGCTTTTCTTATGCTATAATGAGAAAGAATATAGTCTTTTTCTGCTTTGTTAGAAAGAACATAAAGGGAGACCGAATGATGAAAAAACAAAAAATCGCTGTCTTGGGCCCTGGTTCTTGGGGAACAGCTCTCGCTCAGGTACTCAACGATAACGGACACGAGGTCCGTATTTGGGGAAACATCCCTGAACAAATTGATGAAATCAACGAAAAACATACCAATACCCGCTATTTTAAAGATGTGATTTTGGATGAAAACATTAAAGCCTACAAAGAGCTATCTGAAGCCCTAGATAGTGTTAATGCTATTCTCTTTGTTGTTCCAACTAAGGTCACTCGCTTAGTTGCTAAGCAAGTTGCCGAACTTTTAGACCACAAAGTTGTTGTCATGCATGCTTCAAAAGGTTTGGAACCAGGAACACACGAACGCCTCTCTACAATCCTTGAAGAGGAGATTCCTTCGGAAATGCGAAGTGAGATTGTCGTTGTATCTGGCCCAAGTCATGCTGAAGAAACTATTGTTCGTGACATCACCCTGATTACAGCAGCATCTAAGGACCTTGAAACAGCAAGGTATGTCCAAGGTATTTTTAGTAATAGCTATTTCCGTCTCTACACTAACTCTGATGTGATTGGTGTTGAAACAGCCGGTGCCCTTAAAAACATTATCGCAGTCGGTGCTGGTGCTCTCCATGGTATGGGCTATGGAGACAACGCTAAGGCAGCCATAATTACTCGAGGACTGGCAGAAATCACTCGTCTTGGTGTAAAACTCGGAGCTGACCCTTTGACTTACAGCGGTCTATCTGGCGTTGGCGACCTCATCGTTACTGGAACTTCTATCCATTCACGTAACTGGCGTGCCGGATATGCGCTTGGTCGTGGCGAAAAACTAGAAGACATTGAACGTAACATGGGTATGGTTATCGAAGGAATTTCAACCACTAAGGTTGCCTACGAAATCGCTCAAGAACTTGGCGTCTACATGCCAATTACAACAGCAATCTACAAATCTATCTATGAGGGTGCTGATATCAAGGAATCTATTCTCAATATGATGTCCAATGAATTGCGCTCTGAAAATGAATGGGATAAAAAATAAAAAATCTAAGGAGTTCTCATGAAAAATCAAAAAGTTAGAAAAGCTGTCATCCCCGCTGGAGGACTTGGAACACGCTTTTTACCAGCTACTAAAGCATTGGCCAAAGAAATGTTGCCAATCGTTGACAAACCAACCATCCAATTTATCGTTGAAGAAGCTCTTAAGTCTGGTATTGAAGATATCTTGGTTGTTACAGGTAAATCAAAACGCTCTATCGAAGACCATTTTGACTCAAACTTCGAATTAGAATATAACTTGGAACAAAAAGGTAAGACTGACTTGTTGAAATTGGTTAATGACACCACTGCTATTAATCTCCACTTTATCCGTCAAAGTCACCCACGTGGTCTCGGAGATGCTGTTCTCCAAGCCAAAGCATTTGTCGGAAATGAACCTTTTGTTGTCATGCTTGGTGACGACCTCATGGATATTACTAACGACAAAGCGGTACCTTTGACTAAACAACTTATCAACGATTATGAGGAGACACATGCATCTACTATTGCGGTTATGCCTGTATCTTCTGAAGAAGTCTCTGCTTATGGTGTAATCGCTCCTCAGGGTAAAGGCGAAAATGGACGTTACAGCGTTGAAACTTTCGTTGAAAAACCAAATCCAGAAGATGCACCGAGTGATCTTGCTATCATCGGACGTTACCTTTTAACACCTGAGATTTTCGGTATCTTAGAAAATCAAGAACCAGGTGCTGGGAACGAAGTCCAATTGACTGATGCTATCGATACTCTTAACAAAACACAACGCGTCTTTGCTCGTGTATTTACAGGAGATCGTTATGATGTCGGTGACAAATTTGGCTTTATGAAGACGTCTATTGATTACGCACTTAAACACCCTCAAATTAAAGATGACCTTAAGCAATACCTTATTGAATTGGGCCACAAACTTGAAGGCAAACCCACTAAAAAAGGCTAATATAAAATCCATCGAATCTAATATTCGATGGATTTTTCATTTAATTTAAAGATAAGTAAAGCCTAGAACAATTAGCAAGAGTGTAACGTAGGTTAAAAAGGAAGTGAAGCGCCACCCCTTACTAAATAGGCGACTTTCAACCTTATTGGCCAAAAAGATAGCTGCCAGAGCACCTCCAACTAAACCACCGAGATGACCTGTAATCCCAACACTAGGTGTAAATAGGTTGAAGATTAAGTTAATAACAATCAAAGCCAAATAATTACGGCCCAACTGATTGAGTAAGGGACTGTGACTATAATAACCAAGAATCACAATAGCCGCAAATAGGCCAAACAAGGAGGTCGAAGCACCAGCTGCAATAACATTAGGTGTAAAAAACAAGGTAAAGGCGTTTCCCATAACACCAGCTAGTAAATAAAGCCCTAGAAAACGTAGAGTACCAAAAATCTGTTCAGCCATCCTCCCCATAAAATAAAGGGTAAGCATATTGAAAAGAAAATGCTCGACACCTATATGGACAAAAATAGGTGTTATAAGACGCCAAAGTTCTAAGGGATTGTATTGAACGAAGGTCCCAAACATAGCTCCCATCTTAAAGAGACTAAGAGGTGACGTCGCTTGAAAGCTATTTAAAAGATATTGACAGATAAAAGTCAGCGTCGTGAGCCCCAACAATAGATAGGTTGCAGGGTATTTCTTCCATTCATTTACTTGCATGTAATAACCTCCCTAACGGCGATGTCATGGCTATATGGAATAAAATCCATTTCCTGACAGGGATAAACCGTGCTAACTGTCTCCCCCTCAAAATCAGACAAATAGCGATCATAGTAACCTGCTCCGTAACCAATACGATAGCCTTCAGCATTGAAAACTACTCCCGGCACATGAATCAAATCAATCTCTGATTTTTCCACTGCCAAATCAGAGGCAGGTTCCATCAAGCCGAAAGAGGTTGCAACAAGATTATCTGGATCGTAATCCACAAAAATCATTTGACCTTGTTTATAGGTTTTGGGAATCAAAAGACGCTTACCATCCTTTAAGGCCTGCTTGATTAAGAGACAGGTATCATATTCATGCGGAAAAGCCAAATAGGTCGCAATCACCTGGGCATCTTTATAAGCAGGTAAGGCAATCAATTTCTCCAAAAGATTTTTATCTATCTCAGCCTTAGTCTCAGGTTCTTGTGAAGTCAACTGAGACAAGACCGTTTTTCTAAGTTTATTTTTCATAGGTTTATCATATCAAAAAAGCTACCAAAAATCAGATTTGGTAGTTTTTTTAGCTTTGTCAACTATCATTAGTCCTCTGCCTTGTATTTAAGGAACTTACCAATTTCACTCACTGCAAAAGCAAGAGCTTCTTCGTTTGGACTCATCTTAGGATGGTGAAGTGCATATGGCGTATCAATCCCCAACCAGAACATGACACCAGGAACCTTACTAAGCAAATAACCAAAATCCTCGCCCGTCATAGCTGGCAAACAATCAATCAAGTTCACCGCTGGACTAGCATCAAAGAAGGCCATCAACTCTTTAGCCAAGGCTGGATTATTTTCCACAGGGAGATAACCACCTTGTTTCAACATGATATCCACTTCCATACCGAAGCTAGATGCTACGCCTTCTGCAATCTGGCGCACGCGCTTCTGGATGAGGAGACTCATTTCCTGAGTAAGAGTACGAATAGTACCATAGACCTCTGCTGTTTCAGCGATAACATTGTTGGTCGTTCCTGCATGGAAAGAACCAAAGGTAACTACGCCGCCTTGGATAGGATCAACATTACGACTAACAATAGTTTGTACCTGTGTAATAAAGTAAGAAGCTGCTACAAGAGCGTCATTAGCCTCGTGTGGAAAGGCGGCATGACCTCCCTTACCTTTGAAAGTAACGAGTACTTCACAAGTTCCTGCAAAAAGGGTATTCGTATTTGTAGCAATATCTCCTACCTTAAAATCTGGACGGACGTGGAGCCCATAGAACTCATCTGGCAACCAATCTCCAAAGGCACCATCCTCATACATAAGCATACCACCAGCTTCATTTTCTTCAGCTGGCTGGAAAAGGAAGAGCATGTTATTTTTAGGCTGTACTTGAAGCATCTGGTCCAAGAGACCAAGCGCTGTTGTCATATGAATATCGTGACCACAAGCATGCATACGACCTTCATGAATAGATTTAAAGTCAAGACCTGTTTCCTCTACAATTGGTAGACCATCAATATCTGTACGCCAACCAATAGTTTTCTCAGGCGCAGAACCATGAAGAAAAACAAGGATTCCTGTACGCCAAGTACGTTGCTCCACAAAGTCCTTACCTTCAGTCATTTCAGCAATACGCTCTAAGAGATAAGCTTGCGTTTTAAATTCTTCCAAACCAATTTCGGGAATTTGGTGAAGGTCTCGTCTGATTTTGATTAAATCAAGTGTCATGTTTTTGTCCTTTTTATTTATATTTATTTTATAGAGAATCTAGAAATAGAGGCCTTACGGGCCTCTACTATCAATATATTACAAGTTACGCAAAGCGTCTTCGAGTGCTGTTTTTTGTTGTGTTTTTTCATCGATTTCCTTGATGATGCGAGCTGGAACACCTGCTACAACCACATTTTCAGGGACATCTTGAGTAACGATAGCGCCAGCGGCAACGACTGAACCGTTACCTACTTGAACACCTTCAATCACAACAGCATTAGCACCAACAAGCACGTTATCACCGATACGTACTGGCTCTGCTGAAGCTGGTTCAATCACGCCAGCAAGGACTGCACCCGCACCAATGTGGCTGTTTTTACCAACAGTAGCACGACCACCAAGGATAGCACCCATATCAATCATAGTACCTGCACCGATTTCCGCTCCGATATTGATTACAGCCCCCATCATAACGACGGCATTGTCTTCAATCGTTACTTGGTCACGTATAATGGCACCTGGCTCGATACGGGCATTAAGGTGACGCTTATCAAGCAATGGAACAGCTGAGTTGCGGCCATCTTGTTCCACAACATAATCCTTATTTTCCGTCAAATTTGCAAGAAGTGGCTCGATATCTTTCCAGTCACCGAAAAGAACATTACCAAGCTTAGTGACAGAACTTGGAACAGCAGTTGCCAATTCCCCTTCAAAAGTTACTTTAACATTTGTTTTCTTTTCTGCATTACCGATAAAAGCAATAATTTCTTGTGCAGACATTTTTTGTGCAGTCATGAGATTCTCCATTCACATAAAGTTAGGAATTATTATACCAAAAATTCTGATAATTGTCTTTACTTTTGCCGAATCGAATGTATTTTTATGTAAAAACTATCTTTAGATCCTCTATATCTGTAATCACTCGGTCAGGCTTGATTGGGGATGTCTCCAGCTCTTGACGAGAATAAGGGAAAGTATTCAACAAGATTCCATCAATTCCAACCGCTTTAGCTACAGCAATATCCGTCGTCAAGTCATTTCCCACCATGACAGTCTCAGATGGGTTCAACCCATAGTCATCTAGAACTTACTTCAAAAATTCTGGTTGAGGCTTACAGATACCCGCATCAGAAGACAAATAAATGGTATCAAAACAAGATCTTAACTCCATTAGGTCAATCTCGGCGTTCGTAAAGGCTGCTTGAGCATTAGATAAGAGATAAAGATGGCATCCCTGATCTTTTAGAAAGGTCAAAACCTCCTTGGTATGCGGATAAACTAACAAGCGCTTACACGAGATAAGACGCGAAAGACTATAGCTATCAATTGACCCCAATCCTCTAGCTAATGAAGGCAACTAGACTGAGGTCGACCATCTACATAAAGCTGGTTGAAAATGTGAGCTAAGTCAACTTCTGGATACGCAACTCCTTTAAGCTCTATTAACTCCTCACGAGCCAGTGCCACACGCTTAGCATAAGATTTTCTAAGACCTTCACCCTTATAATCCGCCCCATAAGCTTGATAAAGTTGGGCTAATTTATCCCATAACGCAGGATCTTTCTCATCGGTTAGGATATCAACCAAGGTTCCATAAAAATCAAAAATGTAGTTCTTATAAACGTTATTCATCAAAGCCTTTTTACTCATTACTCAAGATTTCTTATTCTTTATCATACACCTTTTAAGAAAATCAAACAAACTAACCAAGAAATTTTCCCATCAAAAAAATCCCAACAACCGTTAGGATTACTTATCATTTTTAATACGACCAATCAGTAACTCTCCTGCAACTGTCAATTGCGTCACCGAGGACAAATTTAAACCGTTCTTATCAACATGGAAGAAAAGAGGTGTCATCTCTGCAAATGTTTGAACATGTTCTGGTGGCATAGACCAAGTCCTGACAATAGTCACACACTCCAAAAGTTCACAGGATTCCTGGAAATGTTCCACAACATCCTGATTAGAGTAAGCATGCACCTCCGGTAATAGTTGGCGAAACTCTTTAAGATGATCTTCATGAGGAATAACCTTGAAAATCAACCCCTGATCAGTCAAAAGTCGTCCAAATTCTTGATAATTAGCTGGTGAAAAGATATCTAAAATCAGGTCTATACTGTGCTCACGCAAGGGCAGTTTAGCCAAATCACCAACGAACCATGCCACATTTTTCTGAGGATTTTGACGAGCCGCAAGAAGGATGGAGTCCTTAGACAAATCAAAGGCCATGAAATCTTTGTCAAATGCTAAAGCCAACTGACGGCTGTAATAGCCCTCACCACAGGCAACATCTAGAACATGCGAATATCTAGGAAGGTCACGCAAACGCTCGGAAATCACCTCCAGGATGGAATCATAGTAGCCTGCCGCAAGAATCTGACTCCTATTTTCAAAAGAAGCCATATCATAGTGTTTATCTTCCTTGTTCTGTCTCAAAAAATTGACAAAGCCCTGCTTGGCGATATTAAAGGTATGCCTATTCTGACAAACCAAGCTAGACTGGTCCAAATGCATTGAAGCCTGACAAATAGGACAAGCAAAAAGGCTTTCTTGATTTTTAAAAACACTAAAATTGGCCATAAATCCTCCTCGACACAAAAAAAGAGCACACACCTGAAATCGCTTAGGGCTGCTGGATTCCTCCCCTGACCCGCTTCACGCACAGATGTTGCTCCGATAAATATTATACCATAAATCGAAGTGATTGCAAGTAGGAAACTTAAGACAAGACTAGATAGGATTATCCCTCATCGAAGCTCATTATTTTCTTTCATCAGTATAAACTTTGATAAACCCTAGCAATGCCATAGTAACAGAAATGTCACTACTTTTTTATTTCTCTTCACCTTATAATAAATCCACAGCTTGAGGAAAGCACCAAAAGCTAGTGACATAACTGACTTTATTGAATGGATACTGCTCGATAAGAAGAAAGGACAATAAGAACAATGACTAAAACAATCAACAACCGTAAGAAAATGACTACTCAAGAACTCGAAATCGTATCAGGTGGTACAGTTCCTTGGGCTGCTATTTCAGTAGGAATTGCTGGCGCAAAACTGACTTATGATCTAAGCTATGCTGCGGGTAAATCTTTCTGCAATCTCAAACACTAATAAAAGAACTTAACTTCAACTGAAATCTCCAAGATTTTGAGAATGATAACTTATGAAGCTTACAAGAAATCAAACAAATGGTACTACTGCTAATCAATTCCCTAAAATGAACAACTATTTACTCGTAAAAATCGCTTTAGCTGGAATTATCAGTAGCCTATTTCTCATACTCCTAATCAACCTAATCTTTCATGAACGATTAGGAACACCAATTATTGACACTAATTTGAAGTCATCTTTTTGGACACTTATACTCTTCATGCCTATTTTTCTTTTGACAAGAGAACAAGAAAAACATAAGACTAAGGAAGAGTGACTTAAAGATCCTTCAAAAAACAAGACTCCCTCTAATCTCCCATTGAAAAATGCAAGCTCTTTTGGCTTGCATTTTGTCTTTACATATCTTGCACGACTTCTAATTTAGCCAATCGTTTGGCTTCTTTTTTGCGTTCGCGGCTCTGACGGAAAAAGTCTTGCATAATCTTAGCACAGTCCGCCTCCATAACACCAGTCTCAACTTCTACGCGATGATTGAGACGCTCATCTCTTAAGATATCATAAAGGCTACCTGCACCACCAAATTTTTGATTACATGCTCCATAGATAACTTTGGGAATACGCGCCAGACCAATGGCTCCACTACACATGACACAGGGTTCAATAGTCACAAAAAGGGTGCAGGCTAACAAACGCCAGTTGCCCACTGTCCTATTGGCCTCTTGAATGGCCATGACCTCCGCATGCATAATAGCTTGGTTGAGCTCCTCACGCGCATTATGCCCACGACCAACGATTTCTCTATCCTTAACAATAACACAACCAATTGGAATTTCTGCTTTATCTAGAGATTTTTGAGCCTCCTTAAGAGCCTCAGACATAAAAATCTCTTTCTCTTCTTGGCTATAGTCAAGCATTAGTCTTACTCCTGTTCCAAGATTTACGAGAGGGCGTCTCGCTTAGTCCTTCTATTATAGCATAAGAAAAACATTCCCTTTCTAAAGGGTACAAAAAAAGCTAAGACGAATCATCCTAGCTTCAAACACAATAGTTTGGTGAGTCTTAGGAATCACACCAATGTGTTCTCCCAAGGCTAGACGAAAAGTCAACGACCACTTAACATCCTAATTTATATGTCAGTCGGAGTGTCACAGTCAATTGTCTGTGAAATCATTGAATCGACCTATAAGCCTCACAACAATAAACTAAAATGTAACTGTCTCAAACAATTGCAAGCATAGTATTATAGTTGTGATATTTAACATTTTCCTTCCAAACAAGTAATGCCTACTATAAAAGTAATTTTTATAGTAGGCATTACCCACCTATAGTTTATCACGAAACCCCTATCATTTAATTTAAAAATAGGTAATAAAAAAATGATTTTAATGAAGGAAAATTGTTAATTGTGTCCACTATTTTGGCTAATCCACCAAACAGAAAAAAATATGTTATAACTACATTTAAAGGTTTTTCGAATAAATTTCTCTACTCTATCTATACTTTCAAGCACCTATCGCCCTAAATATTATCTAATTTTACTATTTATTAGTCTAATAAATGTTTAATATTTCGTCTCCAATAATTCTTTAAAACAAGGTATGGAACAAGATAATGATTTTTTGGAGTTATTGCTTTAAAGATCGAAGACTTAAATAGCAAGTACAAAGGATAAACTAAAAGGGAAGCTCTTCTTCTAAAATCAGGTCAGCCAAGTCATTGTCAGGATTATTTTCCCTAACAGCACGCTGAGCACGACTCTCCAGAAGTTGGAAAGAGGAACAAAGCACTTCAGTAACGTAATGAGTTTGACCATCCTTATCATACTTACGAGTGCGAATCTCACCATCAAGAGAAATTAAACTTCCCTTGCTAGCATAAGATGCCAATGTCTCAGCTAAACGGCCCCAAACCACTACTGTGATAAAATCAGCCTCACGCTCACCATTTTGCGTCTTATAGCGACGATTAACCGCAACTGTGACACGTGTAAAAGACCTGTCACTAGCAGTCTTAACCATTTCAGGTGTTGCTGTCAAACGTCCAATTAAAATTACTTTGTTATACATTTTTTTTACCTCCACCTATCTATTCGTAAGAGGCAATAAAAAAGTGGTTTATTTTCAATAGTTTTACAAATTTTTTCGGGAGGATCCTTTCTAATACTCGAGTCTCTCTACCACTCGAAGGTTATTATTTTTCTAGAAATAGTACTCCATAGGATATTTTCATTACCAAAACTGACCTTTAAATTTTCTCGACTCGCTTAGCTAACTCAACGTTTTTGAACCACAATTTCCCAAGAAGCAGGACCGACTTGGTCAAAGCGAGTTACAGGATAATCATTGTCTGAAGCCCAGTTTGGAATACTTTCCGTTGCTTGCGTACAATCGAAAGCAATCAACAACTCATCTCCAACAGCTAATTCAGCCATTTTCTTCTTCGCATCAATCAACGGAAATGGGCATACCAGTCCACCAGTTTCAAGTTTTACTAAAGTCATATCATATTCTCCTCTTAATTTTTGTTTGGTTTTACAAAGATAATATAGGAAGCCGTCCAAACACCTAAAATAGTCACTGGCAAAGCAATCCATCCCTTACTAGAAAAAATTGCTGTAGCTGTTAAACCATTACCAATTGTACAGCCACCAGCCCAAGAAGCACCGATTCCCATAAAAATACCTCCTAGTGTGCTCTTAGCGATGGTTGGCAAGTCTGGCAAACGCCAACGAAACTCTCGAGAACCCTTTGCAGCAAGAAAGGAACCAAGAAAAATCCCCAATACAAGAAAAACACCCCAACCAAGCTGTTTACTATCACCTGTAATAATATAACTAATTAGATGTGCTGATGGAGTTGTAATCCCTAACCCTCCAACACGACCCGTCAACTGACTAGCAGGCCAAGCAATAAAAGCAACAAGACCTATTAGAAGTCCTGCAAAATATTTATGGTAAGTTTTCTCAAAAAGATAGTGTCTCACTCCCTTATATTTTGATGGAAGCGAAGCAATCTGACGTCTGGGCTTACGTAACTCTCGAATGACAACAAAACTTGTTATAGCTACTAAGAAAACAAGAAAATACCAAACCGGAATTCCTAATTGACCAGCTAAATCATCATTAATTACCCATCGCTTGGCTATTAATTGATTCAAAGGAACAAGAAATCCTGATTTCATAGCTGCTGCACTTGTCATATAAAAGAATAGTGCAACCCCACTACCTAGGAGACCTTCACCGGCACGATACCACGTTCCTGTGGCACATCCCCCAGCAAGAACAATTCCAATACCAAATAGATAGGAACCCACAATTGCTCCTAACACGGAAAATTCTTCATAAGGGTTTCCAATAATACCTAATTTAATCAGGGAAAGTACTCCTATACTTTCTACTGTGATTGCAATAAGAAAAGCGTAAAATAAGGTATTATTACGTGCAATATACATGTCTCGAAAACCACCCGTCATACAAAAACGAGTTCGTTGCAAAATGAATCCAAATATCAGACCAATGATCCCACCAGAAAGAGCAGTCGTAAGCATAAGTACCTCCTAAAGTAAATATTGGATACATTATAAAAAAAAATATTATAACTTGTATAATCTTTCTTTTTTTTTGTTAGCCATAAACTTTCTTTATGGCAAACAAAAAAAGCGGATTATTACCGCTTCTTCTCTTAATTACCTTTTCCAGTGTTTAGCTGGATCAAAAGCCTCGCCGACTACTGCTGAATCATCAAGTTCAATAATCCCACGTTTTTGCGGGGCATTCGGAAGGGCCAACTCACGTGGGGAACACATCATTCCATAGCTATCTTCACCACGAAGTTTTCCTGGGAAGATAAGAGCCCCGCTAGGCATCATAGCACAAGGGAGAGCTACGATAGTTTTAAGACCAGGGGATGCGTTTGGTGCTCCTGCAACGATTTGGACCTTCTTATCACCGATGTTCACTTGACAGATGTTAAGGTGGTCACTGTCTGGATGTGGAACCATTTCATCAATTTGTCCAACCACAAAGACTGGACCTTGCGTATTTTCCAAACGCTCTTCAAAGCCCTCTTTAGCCAATTCCTCATTTAAGATAGCTACATCTTGGTCAGACAAGAAAACTTGACCATTTCCTTCGATATCAATGAGGCTTGATGCTTCAAAAATGTTCCAAGCAAGAGTCTTACCTATTTCATCAGCTGTGACACGAGCCACTTTACCTTTACGTTCTACGCTACGTTTAATGTCCTTAGTATCCTCCAAGATAACTAACAAAACGTCGCCAACTTGTTCTTTATTGTATGCAAAAATCATGGATTCTCCTTATAGTGTTGCCAAAAAGGCAGTGATTTCTTCTTTGGTTTTACGAGCTTTATTGACCAAACGACCCAATTCCTGACCATTCTGAGTCACGACAAAACTTGGGATACCAAAAATATTCCACGTTTGTGCTAAAGCCATGTAATCATCACGGTTAACACGCACAAAGGTCATATCTGGATGGCTGGCTTCAATTTCAGGCATAACGGGGTAGATGAACTGGCAGTCCGGACACCAATCGGCAGTAAAAAAGAAGACCACTTTTTGATCACTATCAACATAGCTCGCCAGTTCTTCAAGATTCTTAGGAATAATCATGCTTGTTCCTCCTCATAGGTCAGCTTGTCCTCTGCATAAACAAAGCTATAGACACGTCCATCCTCTAAGACGATACCTCCTGTGAGCCCAGGATTTTCTTTATCCGTAGGATTCGTATAAAGAACTGCGATGGGGCCAAGATGTGATAATTCTTGTCTAATATCTTGGATTAATGCAGCTTTCTTCATTTCTACGCGTGACTGTCTATACTTCTCTGTCATTGCCAAGAGACCTAAAGCTCCTACGCCTCCAGCAAACAAGGCCAATGTTTTACGTTTCATAAGAAACATTTTACCATAATTTTAGAGGAATGGGGAGAGGCTACCTATCTCTTGAGAATCGTGCTAAAATAGTAGCAAGTACTACTCAAGGAGGATTTTATGACTACCCTATTTAACAAAATTAAAGAAGTAACCGAACTCAAGGCAGCTGCGGGCTTTGAGACACCTGTACGTGACTACCTTCGTAAAACTATCACACCGCTCGTAGACGAGGTGCAAACAGATGGTCTTGGTGGTATTTTTGGTATCAAGCATAGTCAAACGGAAAATGCCCCTAAGGTGCTCGTGGCTGCCCACATGGATGAAGTTGGGTTTATGATTAAAGAAATCAAGGCAGACGGGACTTTCCGTGTAGTAGAGCTTGGGGGTTGGAACCCACTGGTTGTCAGTTCTCAACGCTTTACCCTACACACTCGTGACGGCCGTATCTATCCTGTCATCTCAGGTTCAGTCCCACCTCATTTCTTGCGTGGCAGCAGTGGGACTTCAAGTCTTCCTGGTGTCTCTGATATCGTCTTTGATGCTGGTTTTGCCAACCAAGAAGAAGCTAATACCTACGGTGTTTTCCCGGGTGACGTCATTATTCCTGAATCAGAAACGATTCTAACAGCTAATCAAAAAAATGTGATCTCTAAAGCTTGGGACAACCGTTATGGGGTTCTCATGATTCGTGAACTCTTGGAAAATGTTAAAGATCAAGAACTCAATAATACTCTAATTGCTGGTGCCAACGTTCAAGAAGAAGTTGGTTTACGTGGTGCCCATGTTTCTACCACTAAATTTGATCCTGAAGTTTTCTTTGCAGTGGACTGCTCCCCTGCAGGTGACATCTATGGTAATCAAGGTAAGGTAGGTGATGGTACCCTTATTCGTTTCTTCGATCCAGGTCACATCATGTTGCCAAATATGAAGGATTTCCTTTTAACTACTGCTGAAGAAGCTGGTATCAAATACCAATACTACTGCGCTGCAGGGGGGACAGATGCTGGTGCCGCTCACTTGCAAAATTCTGGAGTACCATCAACAACTATTGGTGTTTGTGCCCGTTACATTCACTCGCACCAAACCCTATATGCTATGGATGACTTCCTAGAAGCACAAGCCTTTTTACAAGCTATTGTTAAGAAGTTGGATCGCTCAACAGTAGATTTGATTAAGAACTACTAAGATAAGGAGTAACCCATGATTATCGGTTTTATCGGTGTCGGAAAAATGGCAACAGCTATTATCAACGGCCTAAATAAAAGCTCACATCGTATCATTATTTCAGGGTCTTCTTTGGCTCGTTCGCGCCAAATTGCAGAGGAACTAGAGGTTGAAGCTGCTGCTTCCCATCAAGAATTAGTAGAAAATGCTGATCTGATCATCCTTGGTATTAAACCTCAAATGTTTGATAAGGTGCTAACTGACCTCAACTTCCATCAACCTATCATGAGTATGGCTGCTGGAGTGACCTTGGAACGCCTAGCTTCACTCACAAGTGCAGACCTACCTCTTATTCGTATCATGCCTAACCTTAATGCTCAAATTCTTAAGAGCACTACTGGTCTTTGTACCAATGATAAGGTATCTGAGGACCTTTTGGTAATTGCCAAGGAAATCACAGATAGTTTTGGAACTACTGTTGAATTGGCTGAGAAGGACTTCGATACCTTTACTGCTCTAGCTGGCTCTAGTCCGGCCTATATCGCCCTCTTTATCGAGGCTCTGGCTAAGGCTGGCGTCAAAAATGGCCTAAGTAAGCAAGTTGCTCTGACCATTGCCACACAGACAGTTCTAGCTACTGCTGAAAATCTCAGTCTAGGTAGCGATAGTCCACATGATCTTATTGACAAGGTATGTAGCCCTGGTGGGACCACTATCGCCGGTCTCATGGACCTTGAGCGTACAGGTCTCACCCATAGTGTGGCTTCAAGTATTGATACAACCATTGCCAAAGCCAAAAAATTATAGTAAAAATAAAGCTCGAAAAATTCCGAGCTTTATTTGATATAGGGCGCTAACAATTGCAAAAGTAACATCATTGAAACCGCAATACTATTGTTAATCATATGGGCCATGATACAGTACTCTAACTTTTGAAACTTACGATATACTGTCCCAAGGATAAACCCCATACCTGCATATATAATCCAGACACCTATACTATTAGGCATATGAACAAGGCCAAAGAGTAAGCTACTCAAAATCAAGCCAACAATAGAATCTGGATTAAAGACTCGTCCCATGAGGAGCCCTCTAAAAATCAACTCTTCCACAATCGGTGCCATAATCACTGTAACTGTTATGAGAACAAAGGGATTCATATGGGCATTTTCTATGATTTCCTGATTGGTGCTATTACTAACACCTTCCCACATCATGACCATTGCACCAATCCTAGTAACAATGTAAATACCTAGGTAGGTCAAGCCAATCATCCCCCATGCTTTTAAGGAAGACAGTGTCTTGAACCCCTCAAGAAGACCCATGCGTTTTCCTAAGAAAAGAGCTCCTGCACTAATGAGTAGCATAACCAAAATTAGGAGACTCACTGCCCTCACGTCTTTAACACGAACAAATATGGTTGGAGCTTGTTCAATACACAAAATTAGGAAAGCCAGTAAAAAATAAAGAAAACGTTTTAAAATGGACTCTTTGTTCACAGTAAGCTACCTCTTTTTATTTTTATATTTTGTACTTTTATTATAATACAAATCTACTATTTTGACAAGACACCATGAAAATAGAGGTATAATTCAGGAATCTTATCTTATTTTAGATAGAATCAGACGAATAAGAGCAAATCCCAGAACCAAGCCATAGAGCAAGATAGATAGGACTGTAACATAGGGCAACTGAATATTAGCAAAGGCATATAGGGCAATCAAAGCAAAGATAAGCAAAAACTCCAGAACCAGTGTTGCAACTGCTGTCAGCTGCAAAATCTGTTTATTTCGCTCATCGTAGGCAGCAATGTACATCTGATGAAGACGTTTCGAATGCCTAAGCGCTGCAAAATAATAAATCGACAGGGCATAACTCCCAATGGTAACTCCCATTACTAATCCTAACGCATAATCACTAAGACTGTTAGAGCGAACAATAAATAATCCCAAAATACCCAAAGAAAAGAAAGAACATGCTACTCGAGCTATGTATTTTTCATACTCTGATTCTGTTTTTTTCTTTCCTAACGTTTTTAATAACATATCTTGATACTCCCTTCATTATCCTTTAAAAGAGCAATATAAAATTTTTCAATGATAACTTTAAACATTCACCTTAAACAAAAAGGCTAAGTAGGACACTTATACTGTTGTTTAAGATATGGACACCCATACTGTACTCGATACGCTCAGTCTTATAATATGTTATGGCAAGACCAGCTGACATAATACCATAGATGACAATTGTCTGAGGCGTAGATGCTGAATGCCCAGCCATAAAGAGAAGACTGGAAATAACAAGACCCATCTTAAAGTATTTTCCAAAGAGAACCTTGGCTAAGAGTCCCCTAAAAATGATTTCTTCCATAATAGGAATGATAAAACCTACTACTGCAAACTGAAGATAGGTTGGTACGTGAATAAACATCTTATTTAAAGCATCTTGATTTTCCATAGCTGCATTATGTGTTAACTGACCAACAAAATACCCTAGAAGATCACCTAGGAAAAAGATGACGAGGATTAAGAGAAGCAATCGCAACGAGACGTCTCCAATTAATCTCTTTAAGCGATAAGAGTTTAAATCCATAAGCAATCACGATAAAAATAGCCAAACTCCCTAATGCCCAAACACCGTAACCTATTTGCTCCACAAGTGAAAACTTACCATCCTGAGTAAGTAGCGGGAAAGCACCTAATAGTGTTAAATCTAAGATTAGTAGAATGAGCGCTAAAAAATAACGCCAATTTTCTTCATTACTTGTTTAAACATATCTTTACTCCTTAATCTTCTTCAAAAATAAAGACTTCTTCAATAGTCTTTCCAAAATACCTAGCAATTTTAAAAGCTAGTTCCAACGACGCATTATAGCGCCCTTTTTCGAGTGAAATGATGGTCTGCCTCGTGACTCCCATCTCATCTGCTAATTCTGCCTGACTAATCTTATTAGCCTTGCGAAGTTCCTGAATCTTTGTTTCCATATGATACCTCAACTCTATCGTTTCTTCTCAAATATTTCGGCTCTTTTCCTTTTTTGTCAAATTTGCTTTACATTTATGGTATAGTTTACTTTACATATTTTGTAAACTCTTTTTTACATTTTTTGCGAAATTTTCTTTAGCTTTTCAATGACCACACACAGAAATAGTTGAATGATTCTTTCAAAGCATTCAAAAAAGCTGGCCAATTGCTCAGCCAACTTTTCTGGTCTTATCAAATTTTTGATAACTTATTTAGTTTTAAGGCGCTCAACATCACGCGCAATCACCAATTCTTCATCCGTTGGAATAACAAACACTTTAACAGCTGAATCTGCTGTTGTAATATCGCCAACACGTCCGAAAACATTCTTTTCAGGATCCACTTCAATACCAAACCAAGTGAGACCATCCAAAACTGAAGCGCGAACATCCGCAGAATTTTCACCGATACCCGCTGTAAAGACGATAGCATCCGCTCCATTCATGACACCAAAGTATTGAGCGATGTATTTACGCAAACGATCCACATAAAGATCATAGGCCAACGTACATTTTTCATCACCAGCCTCTTTACCAGCAATGATATCACGCATATCGCTTGATTTTTCAGAAATACCAAGAAGACCTGATTCCTTGTTAAAGACATGACGTATACGCTCAGCATCAGCCATGTCAGGCTCACGGTCAATAATGAATGGAATAATCGCAGGGTCGAGATCCCCAGTACGTGTTCCCATCATAACTCCGCCAAGTGGTGTCAATCCCATTGAAGTATCCACAGATTTACCACCATCAACGGCAGTAATTGAAACACCATTTCCCACATGGGCTGTGATAATCTTCGTTTCTTCAATAGGTTTTCCTAGTAGCTTAGCTGCTTCTTGAGAAACATATTGGTGGCTAGTTCCGTGTGCTCCGTATTTACGAACTTGATAGTCTGTATAATAACGGTTAGGAACTGGGTAACGGTAAGCCACTTCTGGCATAGATGTATGAAAAGCTGTATCAAAAACAGCAACGCTTGTAATATCTGGTAGAAGCTCCTTGAAGGCACGAATCCCTGAGGCTGCACCTGGATTGTGTAACGGTGCCAAGGCTGACAATTCTTCAATCTTAGCCAAGGCATATTCATCCACCAAGCTTGATTCTTTGAAATATTCTCCACCAGCAACCACACGGTGACCAACACCTGTAATTTCATCATAGCTCTTGATAATATCGAAACGAATCAAGTCATCAAGCAAAATTTTTACCGCTTGAACATGGTCAGCAATATCTAAGGTTTGCGATTCAGAATGGTCAGCAAATTTTACTGTTGAAACAGAATCTCTCAAGCCAATACGTTCAATCAAACCCTTAGCAAGAACAACTTCTTCTGGCATTTCATATAATTGCCATTTCAAGCTTGAACTTCCTGCATTGATTGCTATTGTTTTTGTCATAAGCACCTCTTTATAAAACGCTTTCAATAATAGATACCTGTTCTATCATGTTTTACTAGAAAATGGAATTATCTGATTTCCATTTTTGGAAATTCTCTGTAAAATCCTTGAGGATCCTTGGATTTTGCAAATCGCTAAGTGGGTAAACGAAGGTCTCAGGAGCATTTTTAGTTTGTTTTTTTAGCACAAAGATAGACTTCATATTATGTTTATTGCCAAAAGCTGCTTCTGGAAGAGTAATAACAGCAATAATATCAGCATATCCTGATAACCACTTCTTAAGCAGATCACTTTGAGGGCTTGTCAAAAGATTGGTTGGTGCCAAAAAAATAGCAATACCATCTTTCTTCAAATACTTAAGCGATTGCTCCATAAGAAGATGATGGGCATAAGTGTGTTCGCCAGTTGCTGCCACCTTGAAACGACTCGCAATCTCATCATTAGGGTAGTAACCTATAGGTAAATCGCTGATAATAACGTTGCTCTCTTTGAGAATATGTGGTCGAACAGCATCCCCTTGGATATAAACCGCTACTGAATTCACCACCTCAGCAATACTAGCTGACAAATCGATAAGAAGATCATCAACTTCCATCCCCATATAATTAAGGGTTTTCTGACTATTATTTAGAAGAGTTTCAGCCAAGTTTCCTGTTCCCGAACCAATCTCCAAGATATCTAATTGTTTTTCCTGGGTCAAACCTTCGAGCAAGTACAGAATGATAAATCCGATAGCATCTGGTGTAAATTGGTGATTGGCTTGTAAAGCTTCCAATTGCCCTAGCTTGATAAACAAAAACTGAAAAGCACGACGCCACTCCTCTTTACTTAGATTAAGCGCCCGTAATTTCTCGTTGTTTTTGATGATGAGCTCATTAGCAACCTCAGCCCCCAAATAATAGGAATTTTGCTCAATAAGTGCATCGTAAGCATGGGTTCCAAGATCATTTTCAATAGTTTGGACATTTTCTAACAACAGCTCAAAAGCTGTCTCAATTGCTTCAAAATTCATGATTTCCTCCGTTCCTCTATCATATCAAAAAGGAAAGAGAATTTCTATTTCTGATCTTGTTTCTTCACATAACGATAGGTCTTGATTTGGCCTTTACTGGCAACTCTGACAATCACTTGCTTACCCTTAACCTCGTAAGTCGTAGTCCCCTGAGAAAAACTAAAAGCACCTGCTTCCTTATCCACCAAGTCCATAGTCATCTCTGCCATGAGACGGCTTTGACTGGCCACTATTTGCGCTTGGTTTTGTCTAGAGCTAGCTACCACTCGTTCCAGATAAACCTGAAGAAGGAGTGTAAAAATGCCAGCCATAAAAAGAGCGTAGAGAAGAACGCCTCCCCTAACCTGTTTTTTCAAAAGCATAAACAAAACTCCTTTGTAGTTCATTTTTAAGAGTCACTTGGATGGTAACTATCTGGTTCTTTTGACTTACCTTACTAGATTTGACATCGAAAAGCATTGGTTGATAACCTCGACCATCAGCATTTGTTTTTCGAAAATCAGAGGCACTTGAAAGACCAAAAGCCAAGTCTTGATTATCCTTCTTGACATAGAGTTTGTTCCCCTCTACCTTGACCAACTGACATCCTTCTAATTCTGCCTCCATTTGTTGAACAAATAGAAGCCAATCTTGGTTTTCTTGTTGTCTTACCTGCTTAACATTACTCACAAGTACAGTGGTTAACCCTTGATAAACTTGAACTGAGCCAGCAATGACCAACAAGGCCACTAGACATTCCAAGAGGGTAAAGGCACGCAGCTTACTGCTTAGATACATGAATAATCTCCTTTCCCGATTCATAAACCGTGATACCTTGCTGGCTACGTTTAACTGTCACCGCTATGCCATTCAGCGTTAACTGGTCTTGCTTGGTCTGAACTGCCATTGTTGCCACACTCAAGACCTCTTGTTGATGGAGATTATCAGCCATTAGTCTGCGGTTGGTATTAATTTGTTCCAATATCAGACTGCTGACAAGTACTAAAACAGCCATAGCTACCAGACTTTCAATAAGAATATAACCTCTAAGAGATCGTCTTTTTATATTTACCACTGCCCATGTTAAGCAGATAGGTCACCACCTCCTTATCACTTGAAAAACGAATTTTCGTGAGGCTAGAGTTGCCTCCTTTAGCATCAAACACTAGCGTCTGCCCCTTATCCAGATGAATACTTTTAGGAATAAGCAGACTAGACCTTCCATTACTAACCTTATCCTTAGTTAACTGCAATTCAACATTAGATCCTTCCGCTGATGCCAAGCGCTGACTATCTCGATATAGGTACTCAAAACGCAGATAAAAAAGATTAATCTCGACCTGCTGAAAAATACCTGTGACTGAGCCTGACAAACTCAGAGTGAGAAAGACAACCACTGCTAGTGTCATCAGGCTCTCCAACAAGGTGAAAGCTCTAATTGGCCACTGAGCGGCTTTCACCACCATGTTTCGCATAGTAATCATTGTATGAATCTGCCTGTTTTTGCGTAATTTGACCTTCTGAAACAAGAGCTGCCAAGCTAGCTGTCTTGTTATTCTTCATTTCATAAAGTTCTGCCTGAGAATCCACGACCTTGACTACAGCCGCATTTCCAGTTTCCTTAACGGAATCCTTCTGCTTGCTTAAGTTAGGAACAAAGAGCAAAAGGAGAATACTGATAATGAGAAGTACGACTAGCATTTCAATCAGAGTAAAGGCTCGTAATTTAACGGCATTCAATTTTTTTAACATCAATTTCATGACATCATTCCTTCCATATTTTGATACATTGGTAATAGCATGGCTACATAGATCATTACAATCACAACTGCAACAATAACAAAAATGAGGGGTTGCACAAAGGTTGTTGCCTTATTAAGACGGTTAAAGAAGTTTTGCCAAACCTCCTCGGCATAAACTTCCAACTCATAGCCCAACCTCGCATTGGCCTCCCCATAAGCAATAATTAGTGAGAGCTCCTTAGTAAAAAACGGATGACTGGCAATACGTTCAGGAAAACTCTGTCCCAGCATCAGGGCTTCTTCCAAATCGGCTCCCAGCTCACGGAAGAGTTTAGACTTTTGCTCTTGCATAAGAGCCACCAAATCTAGCAAATCAACGCCTTGACCTAATAAATTTCCCCATTCCCTAGCATAATAGGCGGTCGTGTAAAGCCTTACTGTCTGACCAATAAAAGGGATTTTGGCCATTCGCCTATAAAAAACAAGGGCTGACTGTCGTTTCACCCATAGATAGAGAATTAAACCCAACACAAGGAGTCCACACAAACTCACAAAAAAAAGCTGGGGAAAAATTTGAACCAACTGTACAGCCCAATTATTCTTACCATCACCCTCTAAGAGTTGGGGTAGAAGATAATTTTTAAGTCCTAGCATAATCAGAATCAGAAAACCCAGAAGTAGTATGGGATAAGTCGCCACCTCCATGAGTTTCTTGCGAACCTTTGTCATACGAAGCATATAGGTTTCAATCTTTGTTAGACTCCCTAGAAGATTACCGTGCTTGTCAGCAAGAGAAATCTGAGTAACAATATTGTCCGAAAACCCCACTAACGCTAACATCTGATCCAACCTATCACCGCGTATTAAACTCTCTTTCATAAGAGACAAGGATGCTTCTTTTAGCAAGTGACTTCGCTCCAAAAAGGCTACGATTTCAGTTAAGGTAAAACCGGCCTTTAAAAGTTGTTTGAAGAGCTGGATAACCTTAACTTGCTGACTAATCTTTAATTTTTTCCCCTTGGATATCCCTCTCAGTGAGACATCCTTGTTTAACCAAACCTTCCAACTGCTGATTCCAGTTGGTCGACGAATGGTTTTGGAAATTTTCTCTGGCAAAATCAATCACACCTCCTCCCTTGATCAAACGCATGTAGGCAATGCCTTGTAGAGCATTATCCAACTCAGACTTATCTACACCAAGGTCCAAGAGACGTTCGTAAACGCCAGCAATACTCTTAGCATGAATAGTTGAGAGAACAGTTACACCTGTTAGACTAGCTCTAATAACTGCCCGGGCAGTCTCCTTATCCCGAATCTCCCCAATAATCAAAACATCTGGACGGTGACGTAGAGATAGCTTAATCAAACTATCATAGGTCATATCAATCGCCTGATTAACCTGGAGTTGCAAGACATTATCCTGTTTGATTTCAACAGGATCCTCAATAGAAATTACCTGCTGCCCCTTAAAACGCTCCTGAACCAACTCATGCATAAGTGTGGTCTTCCCAGAACCTACGGGACCCGCAAAGAGATACAGTCCTCTATAATCCAAGGCATCCTTAATAGGCTGGATTCCTTGATTCCAATACACTAATTCTCGACGTTCGGAATGTAGGATACGGATAACCAAGCTCTCCAAACCTCGATAGTCTCCAACAGTTGATAAACGCAGAGAAACCAAGTGACCGTCACCACAATCATAGTCACATGAACCCAGTTGACTCCTACGCTTCTCACCCACCATCATTCCCGCCACAAATTTAAAGTGACCAATAAGACTAGCCATGAAATCAGGCCGATATACATCAATCAATCTCCTCTCTTGCCCGACTCGCATATAGAGCTCATAATTATCCTGACGTGGAATGACATAGATGTCTTGAGCCCCACAACTATCAGCATTTTTGATCATTTCCTTAGCAAATTCTGTTACCATAAGGACCTCCTCATAAACCTATTCGTAAAAAGTTTAAGAAAATGAAAAGAAGCCCGAAAAAATTCGAGCTTCTACATTGTTTAACGTTTTATTCTACAATGGGCATGATTTGGAAGGTCATTTTGCTTTTCATATCCCGGACGGTGTTTTTCCTCAGGAATTTCCTGCCAATCATATAAAAGTGCAATCGATCGATAGACCTGCAAGTATTCGTTACACTCCTCACACCAGTATTTATCCTCTTGGTCCCAAAAAGCAGTCATGACACTACTACGGCTGATGTAACTTGGCAAGATTTCTTCCATGGCAAACCAAAGTTTTTTATAGTACTTGAGGGCATCGTAAAAATTTTCAAATTCCTTAGTACTTATGATATCCTCCTGCCAACCTTCCAAGAACCACCACGGTTCCATATCCCCTTTAATTTCAACTACTTGGTACATTTTTCTTTCTCACTTCATCTTTGGTATCCTTATTATACAAAATTTTCTGGAAAAGATAAAAATTATGGTCTTATGTTTCACATATAGCAAGAATAGAAGCGTTTTTGATGATATAAATACAAAAAGAACCCACATTTGTGAGTTCTTTTGTTTTAGTCTTAGTCTTCAGATGATTCCATAATTGCTTCATCAACAGCAATGTTTTCAATAACTTCAACTTCGTTAACTGCAAGTGGTTCAATGTTACGGTAGCGAGCCATACCTGTACCAGCAGGGATAATCTTACCAATGATAACATTTTCTTTAAGACCAATAAGATGATCTTTCTTACCACGGATAGCTGCATCTGTAAGCACACGTGTCGTTTCTTGGAAGGAAGCCGCTGATAAGAATGAATTTGTTTCAAGTGAGGCTTTAGTAATACCAAGAAGGACTGGACGAGATGTTGCAGGAACACCACCAGAGATAACAATATCCTTGTTAGCATCTGTGAAGTCAGAAATGTCCATAAGTGTACCTGGAAGGAGATCTGTATCACCTGGATCCATAACACGTACTTTACGAAGCATTTGACGAACCATTACTTCGACGTGTTTGTCACCGATTTCTACCCCTTGGCTACGGTAAACTTTTTGCACTTCTGCAAGAAGATAAGTTTCAACTGACAAGGTATCACGTACTTCAAGGAGACGTTTCGGTTGGATTGACCCTTCTGTCAAGGCCTCACCACGGTGTACTTCGTCACCAACTTCTACTTTCATACGAGCTGTAAATGGAACGACATATTCACCCATTCCAGTCTTACCTTGAACGAAGACTTTCTTAGTACGTGTCGCAGCATCTTCTTCGATTTCGATAACAGTACCCTTAACTTCAGTGATAACCGCTTCCCCTTTAGGGTTACGTGCTTCAAAGATTTCCTGGATACGTGGAAGACCCTGTGTGATATCGGTGTTTGAGGCTACCCCACCGGTGTGGAAGGTACGCATGGTAAGCTGTGTACCTGGTTCCCCGATAGATTGGGCAGCGATAGTACCAACTGCTTCACCAACTTCAACCGCATCACCTGTTGCCAAGTTGATACCGTAACAGTGACGACAGACACCGTGACGAGTCTTACATGTAAAGACTGAACGGATAGTTACTTCTTCAACACCAGCATTGACAATAGCTGCAGCCATATCTTCAGTAATCAAAGTATCTGGACCAACGATAACTTCGCCAGTTTCAGGATGTTTAACAGATTTCTTAGTGTAACGACCAAAAAGACGTTCTTCAAGAGTTTCTGTTACTTCTTTACCATCAGTAATGGCACGAATAACAAGACCACGGTCAGTTCCACAATCGTCTTCACGAATGATAACGTCTTGGGCAACGTCAACCAAACGACGAGTAAGGTAACCAGAGTCGGCAGTCTTAAGGGCTGTATCGGTCATACCTTTACGCGCACCGTGAGTAGAGAAGAACATTTCCAAAACGCTCAAACCTTCACGGAAGTTTGAAAGGATAGGCAATTCCATGATACGTCCGTTAGGAGCAGCCATCAAACCACGCATACCGGCAAGTTGAGAGAAGTTAGAGATGTTACCACGAGCACCTGAGTCCATCATCATAACGATTGGATTCTTAGGATCTTGTGTCTCAATCAGACGTTTTTCAAGTGCATCTTTCGCTTCACGCCATGTTGTTGTAACAGCAACATAACGGTCATCTTCTGTCATCAAACCACGACGGAAAGCTTTGTTAATTTCTTCAACACGGTGGTGAGCAGCATCGATAATTTCTTGTTTGTTATCAATAACTGGGATATCGGCGATACCCACTGTCAATCCAGCAAGTGTTGAGTAGTAGTAACCAAGGTCTTTCAAACGGTCAAGGAAAGCTGATGTTTCAGTTGTACGAAGACGTTTGAAGATTTCAGCAATGATGTTACCAAGATGTTTCTTCTTGAATGGCGCATTAATTTCCAAACTATCGATAACTGTTTGGATATCTTGGCCCGGTTCAAGGAAGTATTTATCTGGTGTACTATCTGTCAAGTTCTCATTTGTTGTTTCTTGAAGATATGGAATTTCTGATGGAATGATTGAGTTGAAGAGAATCTTACCAACAGTTGTTACTAAGATTTTGTGAAGTTGGTTTTCTTTCCAAGGTTTATCAGGCATGCTATCGACTGCAATACCTACACGGCTATGCAAGTGAACATAACCATTATGATAAGCCATAACTGCCTCATCAATATCCTTGAAGATCATACCTTCACCTTCACGGCCTTCATCTTCCATTGTCAAGTAATAGTTACCAAGAACCATATCCTGAGATGGTGTTACGACTGGTTTACCGTCTTTAGGGTTAAGGATGTGTTCTGCCGCAAGAAGGAGCAAACGTGCTTCAGCTTGAGCTTCTTCAGACAATGGAACGTGGATGGCCATTTGGTCACCGTCAAAGTCGGCATTGTAGGCCTCACATACCAATGGGTGAAGACGAAGAGCCTTGCCATCAATCAAGACGGGTTCAAAGGCCTGGATACCCAAACGGTGGAGGGTAGGTGCGCGGTTAAGAAGCACTGGGTGTTCCTTGATAACATCTTCAAGAATATCCCAAATACGTTCATCACCACGCTCAACCATACGTTTAGCAGCTTTCACGTTACCTGCGTATTCACGCGCAACGATTTCACGCATAACAAATGGTTTGAAAAGTTCGATGGCCATCAAACGGGGCACACCACATTGATACATTTTAAGTGTTGGACCAACGGCAATAACGGAACGGCCAGAGAAGTCGACACGTTTACCAAGCAAGTTTTGACGGAAACGACCTTGTTTACCTTTAAGCATGTGGCTCAAAGATTTAAGTGGACGACTACCTGGTCCAGTAATTGGACGACCACGACGTCCATTATCAATAAGAGCGTCTACCGCTTCTTGCAACATACGTTTTTCGTTTTGCACGATGATACCTGGAGCACCCAACTCAAGCAAACGAGCCAAACGGTTGTTACGGTTGATAACACGACGGTAGAGGTCGTTCAAGTCAGATGCTGCAAAACGTCCACCGTCCAATTGAACCATCGGACGAAGATCTGGTGGCAATACTGGCAATATGTTAAGCACCATCCATTCTGGTTTATTACCAGACTTGTAAAAGGCATCAAGAACGTCCAAACGACGAACTGCTTTAAAACGTTTTTGACCAGTTGCTGTCTTCAACTCTTCTTTGAGTTCAGCAATTTCGGCTTCCAAATCTACTTGTTTCAAGAGATCTTGGATAGCTTCTGCACCCATTTTAGCGACAAATGAACCCTGACCATACTCTTGCAATTTTTCACGATATTCACGTTCAGTCAAGAGAGATTTTGGCTCAAGCGGTGTTTCCTTTGGATCGATAACCACGTAAGCTGCGAAGTAAATAACTTCTTCAAGTGCACGAGGACTCATATCCAAAGTCAATCCCATACGAGAAGGGATTCCCTTGAAGTACCAGATATGTGATACTGGTGCTTTCAACTCGATGTGACCCATACGTTCGCGACGAACCTTAGCACGTGTTACTTCAACACCACAGCGGTCACAAACGATCCCTTTATAACGGATACGTTTGTATTTCCCACACGCACATTCCCAGTCTTTAGTAGGACCAAAGATCACTTCGTCGAACAGACCTTCACGTTCTGGTTTGAGCGTACGGTAGTTGATTGTTTCAGGTTTCTTAACCTCACCATAAGACCATGAACGGACCTTAGTTGGTGAAGCTAGTGTAATTTGCATACTTTTAAATCGATTTACGTCAACCACTAGTATTACCTTTCTTTTGTTCTATTGACAATAGCAGCGCTATTTTCACCTTTATCAGCTACCTTAGCAGAGAAATTTAACTCCCTCTCTAAAGCTTATTTTATTCTGTTTTATCTAAAGCTTCTTCTTTAGCTTTTTCTAATTCAGCAGCTTCTTTGGCTTGTTGTACACGTGCTTTTTCAAGATCATCAACGTGCATGACGTCATCATCTTCACCTTCATCAAGATCACGCAATTCAACTTCATAGTCATCCTCATCAAGAACACGCATATCAAGACCAAGTGATTGCAATTCTTTAACGAGTACTCGGAATGATTCTGGTACACCTGGTTTTGGAATTGGTTTTCCTTTAGTGATAGCTTCATAGGCTTTCAAACGTCCGTTAACGTCATCTGACTTGTAAGTCAAGATTTCTTGAAGAATGTTTGAAGCACCATAAGCTTCAAGAGCCCAAACCTCCATCTCACCGAAACGTTGTCCACCAAATTGTGCTTTACCACCAAGAGGTTGTTGGGTAACGAGTGAGTAAGGACCTACCGAACGAGCGTGAAGTTTATCATCAACCATGTGGTGAAGTTTGATCATATACATGACACCAACTGACACACGGTTATCAAATGGCTCTCCTGTACGTCCATCGTAAAGGATTGTCTTAGCATCACTATCCATACCAGCTTCACGAACAGTATCCCAGAGATCTTCTGAGCTTGCCCCATCAAAGACTGGTGTTGCGATGTAGATACCCAAGTTACGAGCAGCCATACCAAGGTGAAGTTCCATAACCTGACCAATGTTCATACGTGATGGCACCCCAAGAGGGTTCAACATGATGTCAACTGGTGTACCGTCTGGAAGGTAAGGCATGTCTTCAACAGGAACAATACGAGAAACAACCCCTTTGTTACCGTGACGACCAGCCATCTTATCTCCGACCTTGATTTTACGTTTTTGAGCGATGTAAACACGAACAAGCATGTTAACACCTGATTGCAATTCATCACCGTTTGCACGTGTAAAGATTTTAACATCACGAACGACACCATCACCACCATGAGGTACACGGAGTGATGTATCACGTACTTCACGAGATTTATCACCAAAGATAGCATGGAGAAGACGTTCTTCAGCAGAAAGGTCTTTTTCACCCTTAGGTGTTACCTTACCAACAAGAATATCACCTTCTTTAACCTCAGCACCGATACGGATAATACCCATTTCGTCAAGGTTTTTAAGGGCTTCTTCACTAACGTTTGGCAATTCACGTGTGATTTCTTCAGGTCCAAGCTTTGTATCACGTGTTTCTGATTCGAATTCTTCCAAGTGAACAGATGTATAAACATCGTCTTTCACTAGGCGTTCACTCATGATAACAGCATCCTCGAAGTTGTAACCTTCCCATGTCATGTATGCGACAATAGGGTTTTGACCGAGGGCCATTTCTCCACCTTCCATAGATGGACCATCAGCGATAAAATCTCCTTTTTCGACAATATCACCAACCTTAACCAAAGTACGTTGGTTATACGCAGTACCTGAGTTTGAACGACGGAATTTTTGAATAGTATAGACGTCAAGAGAACCATCTTCACGACGAACTTCAACCTTATCGGCATCAGAATAGACAACTTTACCATCATGTTTAGCGATAACTGCAGCACCTGAATCGTGAGCAGCTTGATATTCCATACCAGTACCAACAAATGGTGCTTTTGGATCAATCAATGGCACAGCTTGACGTTGCATGTTGGCACCCATGAGGGCACGGTTAGAGTCATCGTTTTCCAAGAAAGGAATACATGCTGTCGCAACGGCAACTACCTGTTTAGGAGAAACATCCACGAAATCTACAAGGTGTGATGGGTACTCTTGGTTAACACCTTGGTGACGACCCATGACAATTTCTTCTGCAAATGTTCCATCTTCGTTCAATTTAGAGTTAGCCTGAGCAACTATGTACTCATCTTCTTCGTCGGCAGTCAACCAAACCACTTCGTTTGTTACTTTACCAGTTGCACGGTCAACCTTACGATATGGTGTTTGAATGAAACCGTACTTGTTAAGGCGTCCGTATGTAGACAAGTTATTGATCAAACCAATGTTAGGTCCTTCAGGTGTTTCAATTGGACACATACGACCGTAGTGCGTGTAATGCACGTCACGAACTTCATATCCGGCACGGTCACGTGTCAAACCACCAGGTCCCAAGGCTGACAAACGACGTTTGTGTGACAACTCTGACAATGGGTTGTGCTGGTCCATGAACTGTGACAACTGTGAAGAACCGAAGAATTCTTTAACAGCTGCAGTTACAGGACGAATATTGATGATTTGTTGTGGTGTCAAGGCTTCATTATCTTGAACTGACATACGTTCACGCACGTTTCGTTCCATACGAGCCAAACCAATACGGAATTGGTTAGCAAGCAATTCACCAACGGCACGGACACGACGATTACCAAGGTGGTCGATATCATCTACTTTACCGATACCTTCAGCAAGGTTGAGGAAGTAGCTCATTTCAGCCAAGATATCCGCTGTTGTCAAAGCACGAACTTTATCATCTGGATTAGCATTACCAACAATTGTAACCACACGATCTGGATCATTTGGTGCAACGACCTTGAATTTTTGAAGAACAACAGGTTCTGTAACCACTGCATAATCGTTTGGTGTGTATACAAATTTGTTCAAATCACCGTCCAAGTGTTCTGCGATTGAATCAATCACATCACGTGTCATTTCAGTCCCAGCTTCAACAAGGATTTCACCTGTTTCAGGATCTACCAAGTTTTCAGCAATTGTTTGTCCCAAAAGACGTGTCTTGATGTTAAGTTTTTTGTTAAGTTTGTAACGACCAACAGCAGCCAAGTCATAACGACGTGGATCAAAGAAACGAGCTACAAGCAAGCTACGTGAGCTGTCAGCAGTTTTTGGTTCACCTGGACGAAGTCTTTCATAAATTTCTTTAAGCGCTTCATCAGTACGTGAATCTGCTGGATTTTTGTGGATATCTTTTTCAATAGTGTTACGAACCAACTCGCTATCACCAAAGATATCAACAATTTCGTCATCACCTGAGAATCCAAGTGCACGCACAAGCGTTGTGAATGGAATCTTACGCGTACGGTCGATACGAGTGTAGGCGATGTCTTTTGAATCAGTTTCAAGCTCAAGCCATGCCCCACGGTTAGGAATAACTGTTGATCCGTAACCCACTTTACCGTTTTTATCGACCTTATCGTTAAAGTAAACACCAGGTGAGCGCACCAACTGAGAAACGATAATACGTTCACCACCATTGATGATAAAAGTACCCATCTCAGTCATAATTGGGAAATCTCCGAAGAAGACTTCCTGAGTTTTGATTTCACCAGTTTCTTTGTTAATAAGACGGAAAGTCACAAAGATTGGTGCTGAGTATGATGCATCATGGATACGAGCTTCTTCAAGTGTATACTTAGGTTCCTTCAATTCGTAACCAACAAATTCCAATTCCATGGTGTCTGTGAAGTTTGAAATAGGAAGTACATCCTCAAAAACCTCTTTAAGACCAGTATCTAAGAATTCTTTGAATGAATCTGTTTGGATTTCAATCAAGTTTGGTAAACCAAGAACTTCTTTGATTCTTGAAAAACTACGACGGGTACGATGCTTCCCGTATTGAACGTCATGTCCTGCCAAGTCTTCTACTCCTTTTCTACATTTGAGACCTGCTTTGCAAGTCGTGCACTTTAAATATTTGTCTCCTGCCTTTTTTGGTTGCTTGTCCCGATAACAAGTGATTAGATATTAACATCGACTTATCGGATTAACGATAAGCGATAACTTTAATATGTGAATTTTTAGAACTTTTAAATATTCATTACAAAATCCAAAAAACCTAAAAATAAGCACAAAAATAGCAGCTAAATCTGACCGAAAAAACGTTGATTTAACTGCTGTATCTCTTGATTGGACAATATTTCAATCAAATAAGACGACAAATAGTTTTGTCTATATTGTACCTAAATTTTAACTATTTTGCAAGTATTATTTGAGACAGCCTAATGTTCTCCAAGAATACTAGACCAAGCTTTTTGGTAGTCACTATCCGTTCCACCAATGGCAAACTTGTAGATTGTATCGCCAGGTCCATTTTTAGCCCAATAACTATCAACCATTTCACCACTTACGGAGACATTACGGCCATTGACCGATACCGTTGCTGGCTTAAGGCCTGTCGACTTGAGCACACTTGCCTTAATGGCGCTTGAATCTATATTAAACTTATCTCCCGTTTTGAAAATACCTGGATTAGCATTATAGATGGCTGAAGTCAAACGAGCCATATATTGGGCATTGTAAGTGTAACCCATTTTAGAATTGGTAGGTGCATTGTCATCATAACCAGCCCAACCCCCAAGGGTAATGCCAGGCGTCGACACAACCAACCAAGCATCAGCAAAGTTATCAGTCGTCCCTGTTTTACCCATCCAGTCAGCTGAGGCCGCTGCACCATTGACATTTTTCAACTCCGAATAAAATTGGGTTGTCGCTCCCTTAACCACAACTTCTTTAAGTAAGTTATCCATAATGCTAGCCGTAGCCCTTGTAAAGACCTGAACCCCTTTAGATTTATGTTGATAAATAACCTCACCAGTGCTATCAGTAATACTATCAATCATATAACCTTTTTCATAAACACCGCCATTTGAAAGCATTTGATAGGCGTTTACCTGCTGAGCAACAGTAGTTTCAATCCCACCACCAAGGGGCAGACTCTCAATATTGTAGTTAGCAATCTTATAGCCCATCTTGGTCATATAGCCCTCAACGTCAACATCATGATGTTGAAGCATTTGATAGGTCCAAAAGGCAGGAATATTCCACGACGTATTAAGCGCCTCTTGTAAATTCATCATGGCCGTTCCCTTATCGCCATCATGAAGAATCGGTGTCCCACCTGTAAAATTAGTTGGATAATTTGAAAGGATACTTGAGCTACCCATTAAACCTTGGTCAATGGCAATTCCATAAGCAATAATAGGCTTAATAGAAGATCCAGGAGAACGAGCAGTATCAAAGGCATGGTTATTCTGGTTATTCTCATAATTACGACCACCAACAAATCCTAAAATCGCTCCAGTCGCATTGTCCATGAGTACATTTCCAACTTCGACCCCGTTATTTCCACCCTGATCAAGTAGATCTCCATATTTGTTCGCAGTATCTTGCATCGCATGGTAGACAGCATTGTCAATTGTTGTCTTAACATGATAACCACCTGTTTGTAGCTCTCGGAGAGCCATCTCACGGTAGGCTTCCTTTGTCTTATCATTTTTCAAATCTTGACTTGATACCTTGTCACGCTTCACCAAATAATCATACATGATATCTTGAGCTTCAGACATGACTGAATAGTACAAATAGTCATGACTGACAGCATCTGGATTCTCACCAGCCTTGAAATCTTTAGTAACGTCATAACTCTTATAACTTTCGTATTGTGACTTATCTAGGTAACCGCCTCGATAGAGATTGTAGAGCACATCTTTCTGACGTGCCAAGCCATAGGAAAGATCTTTTTCATTTTTTAGTTGACCATCCGCAGTATAGGGTGAATAGACAATCGGGCTCTGTGGTAAACCTGCCAGATAAGCTGCCTGAGGAACTGTCAAATCTGCAGCAGAGACCCCAAAGATCCCTTGTGCAGCCTCTTCGATACCAGCAATATTTTTCCCCTTGTTGTTACGACCAAAAGGAGAAACATTCAGATAATCAGTTAAAATTTCATTTTTCGAAGCATGACGTTCCAGTTGTAGTGCATAGATAATCTCTGCCGCTTTACGTTTAAATGTTGGAGTATCTCCTGTAACCTGTTGTTTTATCAACTGCTGTGTTAGGGTTGAACCACCACTAGAGGAACCTACCCCCAAGACTGAGGATACCAAGGCTCTAAAGACAGCTTTTGGTACAACCCCCTTATGCTTATTGAAATTTTCATCCTCAGTAGCAATAATGGCATTTTTAACATTATTAGAAATTGCATCACTTTCAATAGGAGTTCTAAGCAGGTCCGTATCAATATCAGCAATCTTTTTAGAATCAGAATAACTCATCGAAGACACCAAACTAACCTCGCCAATCTGATTCAACAAGGTTTTATCCTTAATCAATGGAACAGACTGTATCTGACTGCCCAGATAACCCAAGCCAAGCCCAGCACCAAACAAGGTTAAGACGATAATGACCACATAAAAGAAATCAAACAAGAGCTTTAATGTCTTTAAAAAAACATCAGCCATGTCTAAGACTGTCACTCTGTCTTCAGGCGACTTCTCCGCTTGCTTACGATTCCACTTAGATCTAATTCCAGCCTTCCTTACTTTCAAAGATTTATCTCTTTTTTTAAAATTGAGGCCGGCAAACTTTTCACGAAAAACCTTCCCTAACCGTCTAAAATAATTTATTATTTTTTCAAAATTCATAGAAATACCTCAAGGCCTATTATAGCAAACTTTGACAAAGCTTGCATAGGGTTGCTTTCTTTTGGTATAATGGTGCAGAATATACTTTACTGGAGAATATCATGACAATTTTTGAAGAACTAAAAGCACGTGGCTTGATTTTTCAAACCACAGATGAAGAAGCCCTTGTAAAAGCCTTTGAAGAAGGACCAGTCTCATTCTACACCGGTTATGACCCAACAGCAGACAGTCTCCACCTTGGACACCTCGTCGCTATCCTTACTAGTCGTCGCCTTCAATTGGCTGGCCACAAACCTTACGCCCTCGTTGGGGGTGCGACAGGTTTGATTGGTGACCCATCATTTAAAGATGCTGAGCGTAGCCTCCAAACCAAAGAAACCGTTGAAGGTTGGGTAGAAAAAATCCAAGGCCAACTCTCTCGCTTCCTTGATTTTGAAAATGGTGATAACAAAGCCGTTATGGTCAATAACTATGACTGGTTTGGTTCAGTTAGTTTCATCGATTTCTTGCGTGATGTCGGTAAATACTTCACAGTTAACTACATGATGAGCAAGGAATCTGTTAAGAAACGTATCGAAACAGGTATCTCTTACACTGAGTTCGCTTACCAAATTATGCAAGGTTACGACTTCTATGAACTCAATGCTAAATATGGCGTAACTCTACAAATTGGTGGTTCTGACCAATGGGGTAACATGACAGCAGGTACTGAGCTCTTGCGTCGTAAAGCGGACAAATCTGGACACGTAATCACAGTTCCACTTATCACAGATTCAACTGGTAAAAAATTCGGCAAATCTGAAGGCAACGCTGTCTGGCTTGACGCTACTAAGACAACTCCTTATGAAATGTACCAATTCTGGCTTAACGTTATGGACGATGATGCCGTTCGTTTCTTGAAAATTTTCACTTTCTTGTCACTTGAAGAAATCGAAGAAATCGGTAAAGAATTTGACCAAGCTCGTCACCAACGTTTAGCACAAAAGGTTCTGGCTCGCGAAGTTGTTACTTTGGTTCACGGTAAAGAAGCCTATGAACAAGCTGTTCACATCACCGAACAACTCTTCGCTGGTAACCTTAAAGCCCTCTCAGCACGTGACCTTAAAGTTGCCCTCAATGGTGTCCCAACCTATGAGATTTCAGCAGATGAAAATCTTAACATTGTTGAACTTCTCGTCAATGCTAAAATTTCACCATCTAAACGTCAAGCACGTGAAGACGTGCAAAACGGTGCTATCTATATCAACGGTGAACGCGTGCAAGACTTGGATTACACTCTTTCAGATACCGATAAGATTGACAATGAAATCACTGTTATCCGTCGCGGTAAGAAGAAAAACTTTGTTTTAACTTACTAATTTATGACCATTCTCACTCCCTAGTGGAGTGATTTTTTTTACACACAAAGCCATAAGCTTAACACCTAACCACTTTCTTAAGAACACAAAAAACCAGCACTAGGCTGGTTTTTGAGACTATCACATTAGTTATAGATTTTGAATGCATCATCGTCGTTTTGACCAACGAATGGCATTGCTTTACGCAATTCAGCACCAACTTTTTCGATTTCAAGGTTAGCAGCTTCTTCACGGTAAGCAGTAAGTTTTGGACGTCCAGCTTTGTAGTCGTTAACGAAGTCATTAGCGAATTTACCATTTTGGATATCAGCAAGAACTGCTTTCATGTTTTCTTTAACTTGTTCAGTGATAACACGTGGACCTGATACATAGTCACCGAATTCAGCAGTGTTAGAAATTGATTGACGCATTTTCTTGAATCCACCTTCGTAAATCAAGTCAACGATTAATTTCATTTCGTGAAGTACTTCAAAGTAAGCCAATTCTGGTGCATATCCAGCTTCAGTCAAGACTTCAAAACCAGTTTCGATAAGGGCAGTCAAACCACCACAAAGAACTGCTTGTTCACCAAACAAATCTTCTTCAGTTTCTTCTTTGTATGTTGTTTCAAGAAGACCTACACGTGCTGCACCAATACCTTTACACCAGTCCATAGCGATGTCTTTAGCGTTACCTGTGGCATCTTGGTATACTGCGTAAAGGGCAGGTACACCAAAACCTTCTTCAAATGTACGACGTACCAAGTGACCTGGTCCTTTAGGTGCACACATAAATACATCAACATCTGCTGGTACTTTAATAAATTCAAAGTGGATGTTGAAACCGTGAGCAAAACCAACAGCGTTACCAGCTTCAAGATTTGGAGCGATTTCTGCTTCGTAAAGTTCTTGTTGGATTTCGTCTGGAGCCAAAATCATGATAACATCAGCCAATTTAGTTGCTTCTGCTACTGTGTAAGTATCAAAACCATCTTCTTTAGCTTTATCAAATGATTTACCTGGACGAACACCGATGATAACATCGTGACCTGTATCACGCAAGTTTTGTGAGTGAGCGTGACCTTGTGAACCGTAACCGATAACGGCGATTTTTTTACCATCAAGTGCTGGTACTTTTACGTCTTTTTCATATTCCATTTGAACTGCCATAGTAGTATATCTCTTTTCTAAAATAATATTTAATTGCCTTTTTAAGGCTAGGTTAACAAATTTATAATGGATTTTTTAATCACGGGTAAATCCAGTAGCACCCGTACGAGCAATATTCTTGATACCGTAAGGTCGAATAACTCGTAGAAGCGCCTCACTCTTTTCAGCATCTCCAGTCATCTGGATAGTGATAGAGCTTGGTGCAACATCCACCACCGAAGCACGGAAAGGTTGAATGATTGCCAAGATTTCAGCACGTTTAGAAGTTGGTGCCGACACCTTAACCAAGATAACCTCACGTTCCAAGTGGGGTACATCAGTGATGTCACGAATGCGAATCACATCAATCTGACGATTAAGCTGTTTAATAATCTGCTCAACCTCATTATGAGAATTCACATCAATGATAATTGTAATACGTGAAACATCAGGATTTTCCGTTGCTCCAACGGAAATACTCTCAATATTGACCTGACGGCGTGAAAGCACTCCAGTGAAACGGTTAAGAACACCTGATCGGTTCTGAAGTTTAGCTGTTAACATTCTACGCATTGAACTTCACCCCCAACATTTCATGATTACTCTTACCAGCTGGAACAATTGGCAAAACATGCTCTTTACGAGAAATATCAACCTCGATGAACATTGGTACATCCTCTTTGATAACTTCCAAATCCTGATCAATCGTTTCTGGATTATCAAACTTATAAGACTTAATCCCATAAGCTTGAGCCATCAGTTGAAAATCAGGGAGAGCATTAAAGATAGACTCTGATGTACGCCCTTCGTAGAAGGACTCTTGCCATTGACGTACCATACCAAGTGAGTGGTTATTCAACATAACAACCTTGATTGACACCTTGTAAATATTTAAAATAGCCAATTCTTGGTTCGTCATTTGGAAACCACCATCACCAACAAAGAGGATAACTTCTTTATCAGGATTAGCAATTTTAGCACCAATTGCTGCTGGAACACCAAATCCCATAGTTCCAAGGCCACCTGATGTCACCAATTGACGCTCATTTTGATATGGATAATACTGAGCTGTCCACATTTGATGTTGCCCAACGTCAGTGACAACAACTGCATCACCATCGGTCAATTCACCGATACGCTCGATAACCGCCTGAGGCTGTACCATACGTTCTTTCTTATCGTAAGAACGTACACGCTCTTTATCTTTTTTGACTTTTTCAATCCATTTTTCAGTGTTATTCTTAACCACTGGTTCTGCTAAGAGCATTTCAAGAGCTTGCTTGGCATCACCAACAACTGGCAAATCTACCGCAATAATCTTGCCAATCTCAGCCGGATCCACATCAATATGAACAACCTTTGCATTCTTAGCAAATGTTTTTGGATTACCTGTCAAGCGGTCATCAAAACGACAACCTATGGCAATCATAAAGTCAGCATCAGTCATAGCAATATTAGCTGCATACGAACCGTGCATACCACCCATACCCAAAAAGAGGGGATGACTAGTAGCAATTGTTCCCTGACCTAGAAGACTTGTAACAACAGGAATTTGGTAGCGTTCTGCAAAAGCAACTAGCTCCTTAGCAGATTCAGAATAAGCCACTCCACCTCCAGCTACAATAACCGGCTTCTTAGCTTTACCCAACTGTTTCAAGATTTTATTAATTTGCATCTCGTTTGGTCTTAGCGTCGGTTGGTAACTTGGAAGATTGATTTCAGGATCGTTGATGAAGGTAGTTTCCTTAGCTACAACATCTTTTGGAAGGTCTATAACAACCGGACCAGGACGCCCTGTCGTTGCGATATGAACCGCTTCTCGAATAATACGAGGAATATCAGCCGTATCACGAATCTGGTAGTTGTATTTGGTAATTGGCATGGTAATTCCGACAATGTCAGCTTCTTGGAAGGCATCCTTACCAATACCTGATGTTGCTACCTGACCCGTAAAGACCAGAAGAGGTACACTATCACTCATAGCATCTGCAATCCCAGTAATAGCATTCGTTGCACCGGGACCACTCGTTACAAGAGCAACACCAAGTTTCCCAGTTGATTTAGCATAACCTTCAGCTTCATGCAGGCTTCCTTGCTCATGACGAGACAAAATATGATTAATCTCTTCATTTTTGTAAATAGCATCATACAAAGGAAGAACCGCTCCGCCAGGATACCCAAAAATGGTTGAAATCCCAAGTTCGAGAAGTGTATCAAGAATCAAATCAGCACCAGAGCGTGCTTCTTCAAGTTCAATTTTCTCCACATGGACCTCCTTTAGCAATTGTTTTTTTCAAATTATCTAAAAATTCAAAACCTTGTATACTATACTAACATTTTTAACTAAATTTGCAAGGGTTTCAGAGAAAAATATCACAAACTCTTCGGAAATAATATTCTTAGTTTTTTTTTCTTGTACCTGACGTTCTGCTTTACGTTCTTCAAATTCTTCATTACTCATAAGAGTTCCTCCGATATTAGCTGATTTAGCAAAAGCAGTGTAACGGCGTAACCAGCCACTTGAGATCTTAGATTTGAAAGGCTTCAAGTGCTTACGGCGTGCTTCAAGTGTCACATCATCAACGAGCAAATCAAGGGTACGATTCGGAAGATCAATCACAATTTCATCCCCATCTTCAATCAGAGCTATATTGCCACCTTCCGCAGCTTCTGGAGATACGTGACCAATAGCAATACCACGAGTTGCTCCTGAGAAACGACCATCAGTAATCAGAGCAACATCCTTGCCAAGACCGCGGCCTACAATCTTAGAGGTTGGCGCTAACATCTCTGGCATACCAGGACCACCCTGAGGACCCTCGTAACGAATGACAACAACATGGCCCTTCTTAACTGTTCCATTATCAATCAATTCAAGAGCTTGAGCTTGTGAATCGCAACAAATAGCCTTACCACGGAAAGTTTTAACGGATGGATCTACACCACCAACCTTGATAACAGCCCCATCCTGAGCAATATTTCCATAAAGGATAGACAAACCGCCAACCGGTGAAATAGGTTGCTCGATTGGATGGATAATTTCTTCATTTTTGATTTTAGCACCAGCTACATTTTCTTTTAAGGTTTTACCAGTAACCGTAATACGATCACCCTTAATGGCACCTTTCTTGATCAACTGATTAATAATGGCTGGAACACCACCTGCTTCATGTACATCATGCATGGTATAGATGCTGGAGGGAGCAATTTTAGAGAGATAAGGTGTCTTCTTAGCAATATCATTAATGTCCTTAAGGTCATAGTCAATACCAGCCTCACGCGCAATAGCAAGGGTATGAAGAACGGTATTGGTTGAACCACCCATAGCCATATCTAGAGCAAAAGCATCATCGATGGCTTCTTTGGTCACAATATCACGTGGGCGAACATTATTTTTGATGTTATCCATTAATTTTGTGGCTGCTTGACGAACCAATTCACGACGTTCGTCTGAAACAGCTAGGATAGTACCGTTACCTGGAAGGGCAAGACCCAAAACTTCCATTAAACAGTTCATTGAGTTAGCAGTAAACATTCCTGAACATGAACCACAAGTTGGACAGGCATTTTTCTCTAAATAATCAAGCTCTTCCTTGCTCATATCTCCAGACTGGTAAGTACCTACAGCTTCAAACAAGCTTGATAAAGTAGCCTGATGACCAGTCATATCAACGCCACCCTTCATAGGTCCACCTGAACAGAATACCGCCGGCACATTAGTACGCATGGCTGCCAAAATCATTCCTGGTGTAATCTTATCACAGTTTGGGATATAGAACACACCGTCAAACCAGTGGGCATTAATAACGGTTTCTACAGCATCAGCAATTAATTCTCGTGAAGGGAGGCTGTAACGCATCCCAATATGTCCCATGGCAATCCCGTCATCCACACCAATAGTATTAAACTCAAAAGGAATACCACCAGCTTCACGGATAGCCTCCTTGGCAATATCAGCTAATTCACGTGGGTGGACATGTCCTGGAACAATATCAATATAAGAATTACAAATAGCATAAAGGGCTTTTGCATATCCTTAGAAGATTTAACCTGTCCAGTCGCATACAAAAGGCCACGTGCTGGTGCTTTATCAACACCAACTTTGATCATATCACTTCTCATGATCTTACCTTCAATCTATAAAATTTCTTACAACATATGTTACCACTTTGGAAGGTAATATCAATGAATTTTCGGAATATTTCTGTAATTCCAAAAAATGACTTTTTAGTATCGAAACTATTTAAACAAAAAAGGAAGCCCTAAGACTTCCAAAATGATTATTTTTAAATTATTCAACGCTAAAGATATATGGGTACACAGGTTGGTCCCCTTGGAAGATTTCAACTTCGATATCTTCATGAATCTCTTCCAATTTTTCAGCGAGCGCTTGTGCTTGTTCTTGATTGCCTTCTTCGCCGACGTAAATCATAACAATTTCGCTGTCTTCGTCAATCATCTTTTCAAAGGTATCAAGAAGGGCTTGATCCATATCTGGTGTAGATACAAGAATCTTACCGTCTACCATACCAAGGATATCATTTTCATGAATTTCAAGGCCGTCAATAGTTGTGTCACGTACTGCCAAAGTCACGCTACCACTTGTTACATCCGAAAGACTAACTGTCATAGCTTCAACATTAGCTTCGATACTTTGGTTTGGATCGAAAGCAAGCAAACTTCTAAAGCCTTGTGGAACTGTACGTGTTTCAACAACAGCCGCATTAACATCCACTACTTCAGTGGCTGATTGTGCTGCCATAAAGATGTTTTTATTATTTGGCAAGATGATAACATTCTTGGCATTAACCTGCTCAATAGCCTTAACGATATCCTCCGTTGATGGGTTCATTGTTTGACCACCTGAAATCACATAGTCAACTCCTTGTGATTTAAAGATATCTGCAAGTCCATCTCCGGCAACAACTGCAATAAAGGCAAAGTCTTTAGGAGCAGAAGGCGAAGCTTGAATGGCTGCTGCTTTTTGAACTTGTGCATCGTGTTGATTACGCATGTTTTCAACCTTAACTTTGACAAGAGCACCATATTTAAGGCCTTCTTGCATGACAAGACCCGGATCCTCTGTATGGACGTGAACTTTTACAATTTCATCGTCATTAACAACAAGGAGAGAATCCCCAAGATTACTCAAGTAATTTTGAAACTCCTCATAGTCAAAGTCTTTCACATAAGTTGGACCTTGTTTGAGACCAATCATGATTTCCGTACAGTATCCGAAGGTAATATCTTCTGTTGCAACATGACCTGCAACTGCCTTATGATGTTCTGCATTGATCATCTCTGTCATAGTAGCAGGTGTCGCTTGGAAGTCCTCTGAAGCGATATACTCACCTGTTAGGGCTGACAAGAAACCTTCATAAATAAAGACTAAACCTTGACCACCTGAGTCTACTACACCAACTTCTTTCAATACTGGAAGCATCTCTGGTGTCTTAGCCAAAGCGGCCTTAGCTCCGTCAAGAGCTGCACGCATAACCTCAACAGCATCATTAGTAGACTCAGCTTTCTTAATCGCTGCTGAAGCTGCACCACGTGATACTGTAAGGATTGTTCCTTCGACAGGTTTCATAACAGCTTTATACGCAACTTCAACACCTGATTGGAAGGCGTGAGCTAGATCTTGGCCGTCAAGTTCCGTTTTATCCTTGATGCTTTGACAAAAACCACGAAACAATTGTGACGTAATAACACCTGAGTTACCACGGGCACCCATCAAGAGACCTTTAGACAAAATCTGACCAACTTCACCAACTGTTGAAGCTGTTTGATCTGCGACAGCTTTGGATCCATTATCCATAGTCATTCCCATGTTAGTTCCAGTATCTCCATCTGGTACTGGGAAGACATTGAGTGAATTCACATATTCTGCTTGCTTACCTAGACGCGTTGCTGCTGCTTGGACCATCTCCTGAAGTAAGCTTGTTGTAATTTTAGACACTAGTTTTCTCCTACGACTTTGATATTTTGAACGTAAACATTTACTGCCTCTGTCTTGATACCGAGTTGATTCTCAAGATTAAATTTCACACGTTCTTGAATATTTTTTGAAACCTCACTAATCTTAACACCATAACTCATAACAGTGTAGACATCCACAGCGATACCTGCATCAGTAGATTTCACGACAACTCCTTTTGCGTAGTTTTCTTTTCCAAGAAGTGCTTGAAAATTATCTCGGATAGCACTCTTACTTGCCATACCGACAACGCCAAAAATTTCTGTTGCTGAACCGCCAACTACTGTTGCGATGACATCATCTGACAATTCGATTTGACCATCTTTTGTATTGATTTTTACAGTCATAATTACTACCTCAAAAAGTTTTTATCAGTTTATTCTATCATATTCGAGACTACTTGTAAAAAATAAGAAGAAGATACCTTTTAAATAAAAGCATCTCCCCATCATGTTACTATCTAAACTGTCTCTTTGCTAGATAATGACGATACATCACGTAGAGAAAGATCGCACGCCATATATTATCAACAACCGTTGCAATCCAGACACCTGCAAGGCCCATTCTCAAACTCACTCCTAGGAAGTAGCCTGAGAAAATTCGGATTAGCCACATCCCAATAGTCGTTGCGTAAAAAGGTATCTTGGCCTTCCCAAGACCTTGCCAGGCTGCTGTGAAGACTAAAGTCGCCGAAGTTACGGGATTTCCTAGGAATGAATAAAGAATAACGACCTGACTAGCAGCAATAGCTACTTTGTTATCTGTAAAGAAACTTGACAAGCCCTGGCCAAAAAGTAAGATGCTTCCAGAAACCAAAACCATCAAGAAAGTTGAAATCCAGTAAGACTCTCGTATAATACGCTTCATCTGCGCCGTATCCCCTCGCCCCAAACTATTGGCAACCAAGATAACCGTGGCTGTAGCCACCCCCATACCTGGCATATAGTTAAACTGGGTGAAATTTTCACCAATGGCATTACCACCAACAACTGCTGTACCAAAGGTAACGATGATGGCCACTATAACAACATCCCCTGCACGCATCATCAACCGCTCACCTGCTGCTGGTAGAACAATTCCCAACAACTCCTTGTTAAAAGGTTTGGTAACTTCAAACTGTTTCACATCCAATTTCATTGCAGTCCATAATATGACTGTCCCAACTAGGCGAGAAAAAACCGTAGCTGTAGCTACCCCAATAATCCCCCAATGTCCAACAAAAATAGCCAAAGAAGATAGAAGAGCGTTAAGAAGATTGGTCAAAAGACTGACGACCATGGAAATACGAGGACGTCCCTTGGCTCGTAGTATGTTACCAAAGGTAGTCATCAAAGCCAGAAAGATCACACCTCCACCGACTATAGCCAAATAGAGGCTGCCAGCCTGAGTCACAGATTGCTCAGTTCCCAGAAGATTAAGAATGTCTCCACCAAAAAAAATGGAGAGTAGACCCAAGACGATACTAAGAGCAAGAGTAATAATAATAGCATCCCAGATATCCCTGTTAGTCGCTTTAACGTCTCCTTTTCCTAGGCTTCTAGCAATGACACTAGCACTCGAAGCCCCCAGCGCAATGAAGATAGCCTGATAAATCGTAATGATATTATTGGCCACGGAAACCCCCGATATAGCAACAATACCAACCTGAGCTACTAGATAAGAATCGACAATCCCCATCAACATTTGTAAGAGGTTCTCAGCCATAGCCGGTAAGGCTATGTTTAAAATTTTCTTTGTTTCTGTCATAATATTTTCTTTTATATTGATAAAAATAGGGCTGATTTCTCAGCTCCTATTTTTTTCTTATACACCAAGATAGTTCTCAACTGCTTTCTGCATATCAGCTGCAGCAACAACTGTTTTATGGCGAACTTCTGCACGTTCAAGTCCATCTACAGCAGCTGGGATATCTACTCCTGAAAGTTGGTGCAAGTCTTCTACCGCCTTGAAGTCATCACCACTATCTTTACCAGTAACAGCTGAAACCGCTACACGTGGGAACTTGTATGGACTAGCTGTTGAAGCGATAACTGTTGGTGTGTGATCATCTGTCTTTTGAACGTATGCTTCGTAAACAGCTGAGGCAACCGCTGTGTGAGGATCTTCAATATATTTGTCTTCTTCATAAACACGTTTGATTTCAGCAGCTGTTTCATCCTCAGTTGCAAATCCCGCTGCAAACAAATCAAGGATACCTTTATCTGCATCAGCCAAAGTGTACTCACCTTTAGTCACAAGCGCATCCATAAGCTCTTTAGTCTTAACCGCATCATTACCAAGGAGATGGAAAATCAAGCGTTCTAGGTTAGAAGATACCAAAATGTCCATAGAAGGACTTGTCGTTACCTTGAAGTCACGTTTCTTGTCATAAGTACCTGTTGCAAAAAAGTCTGTAAGGACATTATTTTCGTTAGAAGCACAGATTATTTTACCAACTGGAACACCAATTTGACCTGCATAGTAAGCCGCCAAGATGTTACCAAAGTTTCCTGTTGGTACTGTGAAGTTAACCTTATCCCCATTTTTGATATGACCTGACTTCACCAACTGCGCATAGGCATACACATAGTAAACCACTTGTGGTACCAAACGACCAATGTTCATTGAGTTAGCTGATGAGAATTGCATATGATGAGTCAACAATTTCTCACGCAAATCAACATCGTTAAACATACGTTTCACATTTGTTTGGGCATCATCAAAGTTACCATCAATTGCAATAACATGAGTATTAGCACCTGCTTGAGTTGTCATTTGCAATTCTTGGATTTTTGAAACGCCATCTTTTGGATAAAAGACAATAATTTCAGTTTCAGGGACATCTGCAAAACCAGCCATGGCAGCTTTACCAGTATCACCTGATGTCGCTGTCAAAATAACAATCTTGTTATCAACACCTTGTTTCTTAGCTGATGTTGTTAGCAAATAGGGCAATATTGAAAGCGCCATATCTTTGAAAGCAATGGTAGAACCATGAAAAAGCTCAAGGTTGTAATGGTTTTGAAGTTTGACCACTGGAGCAATGGCAGCTGTATCAAACTTATCATCATAAGCATTTGTGATACAGTAATCCAATTCTTCTTCAGTAAAATCATCCAAGAAAGCAGACAAAACTAATTTAGCAACTTCTTGGTAAGAAGCATCTTTCAAGTAATCAAAGTCTAAAGTAACTTCAGGTGTTGTCAGTGGAGTGAACAAGCCACCATCTGTTGCCAATCCTTGAAGAATAGCCTGACTAGCTGTTACTTTATTGTTTTCGTCACGTGTTGATTGGTATACAAGTGTCATGGTAAATCCTCTTTTTTAGATAGTCTTTGACTCTATTGTAGCATAATTGTCAGAAAATTTCTACACATATTGTAACTTGTGAGAGAATCATTCGGATTTCACTTGTTTAATTTCATTTAAATATCGGAAAAAATCCGGAATTTCTATCCCAGATTTTCTTTTAAAATTTATCTTTGGTATCATTCTTAGTTGAAAAATTGATATCTTTTGATTTACCCTCACCACACTATTCTTTGAAGTTACTGTGTCCCTTGATTCTTTTAATTTTTGACCAGGATTGAAGTAAACAGTTACCATCCTATCAACATTAAATCTCTTTAAACTTATTAGTCGCTCTATTCCCTTCATATGGAGACCCTTGATGACCTCATTTCCTGAGGATTGAGAAGATGCACTGTGGCATTCAAACCAAGTCCTTCTTCTTTTGTCATAGAACTCTCTTTATTTTACCGTAAGGTTATTATAACAATTTTTAAAGCGTTTTCTATCTTATTCAGGAAAGCCCTTTATTTTTAATTTGGATAAGCACTCTAATATAGTAGCCTTTAGCAAAAAAGTAGCCCTCATAGAGCTACTTTAGGCTATCACTTAACCTTTGTAGTCAAAGGCAACTTCGACAATTTCTTTCAATTCTGAAATAAGAGGTTCTTTGGGATTAGCAGTTGTACCTTGGTCTTCGTACGCATGCTCTGCCAAAGTATAGACAGTGTCTTGAAGAAGTTTCTTCGTAACCCCTTGGCCTTTCCAGTTCATGCAATACCAACGGCAACACCCAATTCGTAAACTTTTTGTGCCAAAACTTCAACCAATTCAGCATCTGATTGTTTATCAGTACCCCATCCCATAAAACGAGCAATGTCTGCGTAATCCTTGTCTGCACGGAAGTAATCATCTTTAGGGAACATAGCATGTTTTTGAGGATTACGACCATTGTAACGGATTACGTGAGGCATCAAAATCGCATTGGTACGTCCGTGTGGAATGTCAAACATAGGACCGACCTTGTGAGCTAGTGAGTGGTTGATACCAAGGAAGGCATTGGCAAAGGCCATACCAGCCATTGTAGACGCATTATGCATCTTTTCACGTGATTCTTCATCACCAAAGTGGTAAGAATGTTCGAGATTTTCAAAAACAAGTTTAATCGCTTGAAGTGAGAGGCCACGTGTATAGTCGCTAGCCATTACTGATACGTAAGACTCAATAGCGTGCGTCAAAACGGTCCATACCTGTATCCGCTGTAATACTAGCAGGCACACTTATTACTAAAGCAGGGTCAACGATGGCCATATCTGGAGTCAAAGCGTAATCTGCCAATGGATACTTGATGTGGGTTTCACTATCAGTGATAACCGCAAATGACGTCACTTCTGAGCCTGTCCCTGAAGTTGTTGGGATACAGATGAATTGTGTCTTCTGAGCGTAAGGAATCTTGTAGGTACGTTTACGGATATCCAAGAATTTTTGTTTAGCGCCGAAGAAGCTTACATCTGGGTATTCAAAGAACATCCAGATAGCCTTAGCAGCATCCATTGCAGAACCACCACCAAGAGCGATAATCACATCTGGTTGGATGTCTACAAAACGTTCCAACCCTTTATAAACTGTATTGTAGATGGATTTGGCTCAACATCTGAGAAAACATCTACTGCTGGTCTATGGCGGTTAAGTTCCAATTGCGTTTAACCAAGTCAGCGTAACCAAACTGAACCATACCAGGGTCACAAACCAACATCACCCGGTCAGCTTCAATGTGACGCAAGTAAGTTATTGAATCTTTTTCGAAGAAGATTTTTGTTGGGACACGAAACCATTGCATGTTATTGCGACGCTTTGACAATGTCTTGACATTCAAGAGATCAAATGAGCTAGCATTGTGTGAAATTGAGTTATGACCGTGTGAACCACAACCAAGAGTTAATGATGGAATCATGTTGTTATAGATATTACCAATGCCACCTTCAGCCGATGGACTATTCACCAAGATACGGCAAGCTTTCATACGGATACCGTATTGGAGTTGGAGCTCTTCATTTTCAGTGTGAATAACAGCTGTATGTCCAATACCTCCCAAATTGAGCATGCCTTCTGCTTTTTTGAATCCATCTTCAACGCCATCAGATTTGATAAGGGCAAGTACTGGAGACAATTTTTCCAAGGCAAGTGGGTGTTCCATTGTTGCATCTGGAATTTCTACCAAAAGCATTTTTATTCCTTCAGGTACTTTAAGACCAGCTTTTTCAGCAATTTCGATAGCTGAGTGACCTACAATAGCGCTGTTTACAGCTATACGTGCTTCATTAAGAACTACTTTTTCCAATTTAGTAATATCAGCTTTTTTAGAAATAATGACACATTGATGTGCTTCAAATTCAGCCTTAACTTCATCATAAATAGCTGCGTCAACGATAGCTGCTTGTTCAGAAGAACAAATCATACCATTGTCAAAAAGTTTTTGAAACGATGATATCATTGACAGCACGCTTAACTTTAGCATCAGCAGCAATATAAGATGGGACATTCCCAGCGCCTACACCAAGAGCAGGTTTAACCAGTTGAATAAGCTGCCTTAACCATACCAGGCCCACCAGTCACAAGTACTGTGGCAATCTTAGGATGGTTCATCAAAAGACCAGTTGCTTCGATAGATGGCTCTTCAATCCACTGAATACAGTTCTTAGGTGCACCGCTTCAATAGCTGCATTATGGACGATACGAGCTGCCTCTGCAGATGATTTTTGAGCTGATGGGTGGAAGGCAAAGACAATAGAGTTGCGAGTCTAAAGAGCGATAAGGGCTTTGAAAATCGTTGTTGAGGTTGGGTTAGTTGTTGGTGTCACCCCACAGATAACGCCTACTGGCTTGTCATATTTAATACTATTCCAAATGTATTCAGAAGCATACATGTTTTTGATGGCTTTATCTTCATAAATACCACGGCCTGTTTCATCAACAGCCAATTTTGCCAAATACATATGTTTATCTAGAGCAGCAATCGCAGCTTGGTGAACAATGTGGTCCACTTGCTCCTGCGTAAAGTTAGCCATGGCATCGAGGGCTTCAACACCTTTTGTTGCCAATTCATCTATTACTGTTTGAACATCTTTAGTTTGTTTAGTCATATGAAACTCCTTTGAATGCTTGTTAAAAACTTCACAAGTTTTAACACAAATCTATTATAGTGTTTATACATATTATATAAACCCTTACATGGATAAAAATAAAGAAATCCGTCCATTTTGGACAGATTTCATCACTTTTTACCAAATAATAACACGATCTTCTGGGGCACGCCACATGCCGTCTCCCTCTTTGACGTCAAATTCTTTGTGAAATTCGTCGAAGTTGGTCACGATAACATTGGTACGCCATTTAGCTGGGGCATGAACATCCACGCTAGCCAACATTTGCATGTATTCTTCACGTGCCTTCGTACGCCAAATCGTCGCAAAGTTGATAAAGAATTCTCGAACCGAAAAATCTTCATCACGTTTAGCTGCTTCTAAGGCACACGCCACACCACCAAGGTCTGCCACATTCTCAGAAACAGTCAGTTTGCCGTTGACCTTAGCACCATAAGAATCCAAGCCCTCAAACTGGTCCACAATTTTATCAGTACGTTCTTTAAAGGCTGCGTAATCGTCTTCAGTCCACCAGTTCTTAAGACTACCGTTTTCATCGAAGGAAGCACCATTAGTATCAAAGGCATGGGAAATCTCGTGAGCAATTACAGCCCCAATACCACCATAGTTGGCTGATGAGCTTTGCGCAATATCATAAAAAGGTGCTTGCAGGATAGCTGCCGGGAAAACAATTTGGTTCTGCTGTGGATCATAGTAAGCATTAACCATGTGGGCAGGCATGTGCCACTCACTACGATCAACAGGTTTATTCCACTTGCTCCAGCTATGAGCAATTGAAATTTCAACTAACTTCTGTGCATTCTCAACCAGTGACAAGTTCTCATCAATAATCTTCTTGTCATAGGTCTCTGGCAATTTTTCTGGATAACCGATATGAGGTGTGATGACATTCAGCTTCGTTATAGCTTTTTCGCGCGTCTCAGGAGCCAACCAATCCGCTGTTTGAAGGCGTGATTTATAAACGTCAATCATAGTTGCTACTTTGGCTTCGACGTCTGCCTTGGCTTCTGGCGAGAATTTCTCACCTGCATACCAAAGTCCTAGAGCCTGATTGTAAGGTCCTTGTGCCAAGTAGAAAGCTGCTTTTTTCTTATCCATAGCTTGTGGTGTTCCTGAAAGCGCACGGCTATATTTTCCAGATAGAACACGAAGTTCGTCTGTCAAATAGGCATTCCATGATGTTGTAGCATCGATAAGTAGGACCGCCTTTAGTAACTCCCAATTTGCTTCTGAGTAATATTCCGCCGCGAATTCTGTCCAGAAGCGCTCTTCAGAGACGATAACCTTGTCAGGGACTTGTCCCAAGATTTCTGTGAAGATACTATCAAGTGGGAGTTCAGGCACCAGCTTGGTGAAATCTGCCCAATCATATGGGTGGTAGAGTTCTACATACTCTGAAGATTCTTCGTGCGAAAGGACATACTTAGCCAACTTAGCATCAAGGTCAATAACCTTATCCAAGAGGTCTTTGATTTCCTCAGCTGTAAAGCCATATTTCCCCAAGAGTTCTTCTTGCATCTCACGCCAAATTTCTAAAAGCTCCTTTCCCTTCTCATTATCCTCCGTATAATAGGTAGTATCAGGCAAAATAATACCCGGTGCGTCAGCCCAGAGGACATTTAATTGAGCATTCATAAAGTCTGGAGACACACTGAATGGAAACTCATTGGGCTTACCAGACATCTCATACTCAGCAATTTTCGAAGCAAATTCTGAGAATGAGGAAAGCTTCTTGTATTCTTCAATCAAAGGTTTAACAGGCTCTATACCAACTGCCTCACGTCTATCATAGTCCGCAGTCATACGGTGAAACTTTATAAAGTTTTGTAGAATGGCATTGTCAGGAACATTCTCTCCTGCCAACCACTGATCAGTTGTTTCAAGCATGAGGTCTTCAATTTCATCTGCTAAATCTGAGAAACCACCTGTACATGGTTTGTCATCTGGAATCACTGCTGTCTTTTCCCACTCACCATTAATCGCATGGTAAAAATCATCTTGTAAGCGTGTCATTACACTTCCTCCATCAACATAAAAGTGTTTTTATTATAACAAAATTTCCCAGCAAAAACATTTACTGAGGAAAGTTTGTCTTATTTAACTAAGATTGATAGGGTTTGATAAGGTTTTAGGCTTACCTTCTCAGCAAGCTCCGCATCGTCATAGTTGGACAAGAGCACGCACCCTGCTTGGTATTCTTCTGGAATCCCCACTTCAGCTTCACTTCCATAAAGATTATTGAGCACCAAGAGTTTTTGATCGCCTAAGTAGCGTCCAAAGACGTAGACCTGTTGACTATCTTCAAGTGCTGGCTGGTAGCTTCCTTCTGAAATGATCGGCATTTCTTTACGCAAGCGAATTAATTCTTTATAGAATCAAGCGAATTAATTCTTTATAGAATTTAAAGATTGATCCATTAATCTCATTTTCAACGTTAATGTCTTTGTAAGATTTACCAGCTTTCAACCATGGAGTTCCTGTTGAAAAACCTGCATTCTCAGAAGCATCCCATTGCATTGGCGTACGAGAATTATCACGTGACTTAGCTTGGGTAATCTTGAAGGCTTGCTCAGGAGATTTACCTTGGTCCAAGAGCATTTGATAAGCATTGATGGATTCCACATCTACGTAATCTGCCATCGAATCATAGTCTGGATCAACCATCTCGATTTCTTCATCCATGTAGATGTATGGTGTTCTACTTGACAAGTGAATGCTAGCGGCTAGCACGGTCGCTCCTTCATCACGGAAGTTCTTGATATCCAAAAAGCGATTCAAGGCACGAGGTTGATCATAGTATTTCCCCGTATCCCCAAAATGGTGCCCAAGCAGAGCCGCCAAATTTAGACAACCAATCTGTTGTCTGGTCCTGAATAAAGTAGAAATCTTGATAATACTTGTCCCCAGCCAATGCTTTTTGAAACCACTCATGCTCCGTTGAGCAATGGTTAAGCACCATGTCTAGCATAAAGTCAATCTTGTGTTCTTTACCAACTCGGACCATTTCTTCAAAATCAGCCATATCTCCAAATACAGAATTTACCGCTGTATAATCTGAAATGTCGTAACCATTGTCACGTTGTGGGCTTGGATAAAAAGGATTAAGCCAAACCATATCCACGCCTAGTTCTGACAGATAAGGCATTTTTCAATGATGCCTCTGAAATCACCGATTCCATTTCCTGTAGTGTCCCTATATGATTTCGGATAGATTTGATAAATAACCTTTGTTTTACCTAATGCCATATTTAATTCCTTTTCCGAACTTTTAAGTCAAAAGTTGGGACTATCGTCTCCACTCCTTATGCGTGATTATTTTGTGCGATGAATGATCATAAGAATATCACCACATTTGATATTACGTGGAAGATTCCCTTCAACATCCGCTTGAAAATCATCTTTATTTGTAATGATAACTGGTGTTTCAGCGATAAGACCTGCACCTTTAATCGCTTCCACATCAAAAGTGATAAGTTTTTGACCAACAACAACCTTATCCCCTTGTTCATATGTGATTCAAATCCTTTTCCGTCAAGGCTAACAGTATCCATACCGATGTGTATCAACATTTCAACACCTTCCTCAGAAACAATGCCTACTGCATGCTTATTTGGGAAGAGTACTGTCACTGTACCATTTACTGGTGAAACCAATTCACCTTGATTTGGTTCGATAACAAGACCCTATCCCATCACACCTGATGAGAATACTGGGTCTGTCGCTTGGCTAAGCGATTTAACTTGACCAGCAAGTGGACTAATAACCTCTGTTGTTTCAGTAAAAACAGTTGGTGCTACCAAACCTTCTGAAGCTTCTTTAAGTGTTTCTTGTGCATGTCCATCTTCCTCTGTTTTCGTTAAAAATCCAGTTTTGTGAAAGAGGAATATCAATACCATAGCAACCACAATATCAACAACCATAATAATCGCAAAGATTCCCCAATATTGGGGTTTAATAGAGAGAATAGCTAGAAGACCACCAATACCAATAGAGTTTGCTTGGACACCAAAGACTGTTGAAAGTAATCCTGATAAGGCAGAATCAGACATCCCTGCTACTAATGGATAGACATAATTAACGTTAACACCAAATAGTACTGGTTCAGTGACACCAAGATAAGCTGAAATAGTTGCTGGAAGTGAAATCTATGCTTCACGTTCATCATGACGTTTAATAAAATAGTAAGCAAACACTGCTGAACCCTGCGCAATGTTAGAGAGGGAAATCCATTGGTCATAAACTAGTACCACCTACCGTACGCACCAATTCAAGGTCAATAGCATTAGTCATATGGTGAAGACCAGTGATAACGAAATGCGCATAGAGGGCACCAAAGATGGCACCTTTGAAAAAATAATAGTTGTATATTTTTTTGCCAACAAGTAAGGATAGAGATGAAAAAATATCAGATTGTTTATAAAGATTTAGAAAAAGCTATCCACTGTCAAAAGTATCAAGTTGGTGACTTCCTGCCAACCGAGCAAGAATTAGTAGAAACTTTCAAAGTCAGTCGATACACCATACGAAAGGCATTGTCTTTACTCGTTGAATAAGGTCTGGTTAAAAGATTCATGGAGCAGGTTCTCAAGTTATTAGTCAAGAACAAGTGAACTTCCCTGTATCTGACTTAACCAGTTACCAAGAACTCATAGAACAACAAGGCCTTAAATCACAAACTAACATTATCTCTCTAGACAAAATCATCGTTGACATCATTCTCTCAGAGAAAACGGGATTTTCAAGAAGCCAACAGGTTTGGTGTCTTATTCGGCAAAGGATAGTTGATGGCTGTGCCTCTGTTGTTGATATTGATTACCTTGATGTGAGACTTATGCCTCAACTCAACCGCATCATCGCTGAGAACTCCATCTATGATTATCTTGAAAATCAGCTCCACCTTAGCATTTCTCATGCCTTTAAAGAAATCACCATTGACAACACTAGCGAGCAAGACAAAATCCTCATCGATATCGGTAAAGATCATCACGTCGTCTGCATACGCTCAAAAGTTTATCTGAATAATGGAAATCAGTTACAGTTCACTGAAAGCCGACATAAACTTGAAAAGTTCAAATTTGTCTATTATGCCAAGCGTCATCACTGAAGCTAAAGACTCGACCAACATAAAAAGTATCGGACACATAAACGTCCGATACTTTTTAGTTTTTACGAATAGGATCCGCTAAATACTCCGCACGAGCACCACCAATCAACTTAGGGCGACTCGCCAAAGCAGTCACATGGGCACCTCCTAATTCTGAAATAATAGGGCGAAGAGGAACCTGAACCCTTTTCACATGCATACCAATAGACGTATCCCCAATATCAATACCAGCCTGAGCCAATATCTCTTCTACCTCAACAGGATCCTCCATGTAATCAAAAGCAGCCAACTGACCACTCCCACCAGCATGCAGAGTTGGAAGCACATTGACAATTTCCAAATCTTTAGCCAAAGCAAGCTCACGCTCAACAACTAAAGCCCGATTCAAATGTTCACAGCCTTGTACAGCCAAGTAAATTCCTTTAGGTTCCAAAACCTCAAGAATAGTTTTTACAATTCGTTGACCAATTTCACGACTAGAAGCTTTTCCGATAATTCCACCAACAACCTCACTGGAAGATAAACCTAATACAAATATGGATCCAGATCCAATTGCCGAACGCTCAACAATGTCTTCAACAAGTACACGTGTTTTCTCTTCTAAATCTAGTAACATCACAGACCTCCTTTAAACAACAGCTGTATTCAAGATTCGAACAATAAGATAGTACAAAATCATAAAAAAGATAAGGAAAAACAGCCCTAACAGTAGCAGCTGCATACGACGCTTATTACTTAGATCCCATGTAAAACCAAATCCCATCAAAAAAGGACCAAAACTATAGCTAAGCATAAACCATAGGTCTGCACGCTCTATATGCCAAAAAGAAGAAATAAAAGCCACAAGACCTATCAAGGATAGAATCCAAGAAAAAGTCCAACGATCTGATTTAGCCAATACTAAACCGATTAAGAAGCATCCCAAAGCAGGCATGATAATAAATGATAGGGTCATAAAATAAAACATGCCATTATTATAGCATGTTTTATAGATTCATGTTAGTGGCGGTTAATAACACCATAAGCAAAAATGAAGGCAATAGCAGCAATACCAACAACAATGGCCATGATGCTCCAAAAAATGGTCATAGCACGGTGTCCCTTGCGATTGTTGAAAGGAAAGCCCCAACCAATCATGATAACACCAAGCAAGCCAAGCCATATTTTACAAGTGATAACAATCGTCCCATCAAAATAAGCAAAAGCAACCAAACCTAGGCCTAGTAAGGAAATCAAATAGGACCACTTCCCCTTCAAAAATGAAGGCAAGGCCCAACCAAATAACAATAAACCAAGTAGAGCAAGAGCTCCACCACCAAAAAATACAGGTACAATATAATTATCAAACATATTCATATTATAGCATATCTTAAAAAGTTAGGAAACAGGTCCTATTATCTTAAAAGGGCTATCGCTTAAATAAAGTCCAGATAGAAGATTAGTCTTTGTTTATCTATCGACAAAGACTTTCTCATTATTCTGCTACAAAAAACGAGGTCCCCTTCGGATCTTATTGCCATTTGTTTAAACCTTGAATATACAATATAAGTGCACAATAAAAACTCATAAGATTTTCTAGTAAAATAGAATTGAACGAACTAGTTACGAAAGGAAGTCTTATGAGCTACCATCACTTTACCATAGAAGAGCGTAAAAGTATTCTCGTTTACCGTACGCAAGGCCTAAATTGTCTCAAATTGCTAAGTTACTTCATCGTTATCCCTCTAGTATTAGTCGTGAATGGAAGCGATATCTAAGAGAAGGAAACTATTCTCCATGTCATGCACAGAAATCCTACTATATTGCTAAATCACACTTTG
>PPYF01267075.1_pt1 | contig 62512 bp, 51 predicted proteins | sample 1559871 | NCBI WGS metagenome assembly PPYF01 (sample SAMN08240021, study PRJNA423297) | Human gut metagenome, whole genome shotgun sequencing project. | reverse complement strand
GCATCGTGATTCCCAGCGAGACTGCATCCCCCGCCGCTGCAAGCATTCCCTCCGTCACCGCCCCCAGCGTCCCATGCACCGCCGCCCAGCCAAGCCCCGTAAGCATCATAAACGCCCAGAGTGCATTTAACATGCATCTACCTCCCTGCTGTCATATGGTACGCTCAGAACATTTTATACTCAGACAAGTATAAAAAGACGCCAAATATACACCATCATAAATAGATACAATTATATCGTTTCTTTTCGTCCATTCCGCTTGCATTTCAGAATTTGGATCTTTAAAATAAGAACTATCATCTCCTTCACATGACAGATATTCTTTGAAAAAGGCCATTTTATATGGATTCTCCTGCCAAAAACCGTGAAGACATTGAAATATGATTTAATATTATGAAAACGAGGTATTCAGAATGAAACAATCCGCAGATTTAAAGCGTCTCCTCACCTCCATCGATCACAAAAGCTATCCGGCTTACAAGGACGTGCGCGGCGCTTATGATTTTAATACGTATATTTTATCCATCGACCATGTACAGGGTGACCCGTTTGCGTCCCCTTCCAAGGTTAGTATCCAGGTCCGCCACGCGAAAGCCGGATTTCCGGCAGAGCTCTTTGATACGCCGTGGAAAAAAACAGCGCTTGAAGATTACCTGCTCCGCTGTTTTTCCCGTGAAATCGGTCGTCTTTCTTTCAAGGCAAAAGGTTCTGGAAAAAGTGGTCTGATCGCCACCAGCCGCCCCGGTCAGGAGGTCCTCTCCCGGACCGCCTGCGAGATCGGGAGAAATGAGATTACAGCCCGTTTTGAGGTTGGTTTTCCGGCATTCGGGCGCACCATCAACTCCGGTGAACTGATTCGGATTTTCTTTGATTTTCTTCCAGGCTGTGTCGAAAACGTCTTTTTCTACCGCCGCCAGAACAACGCCGAAATCAAAAAACACATCACGCTGGCAGACGACCAGCAATTTATCCGCAATGAGCTGAAACGCTTAGATCTCGTCTCCTTCGTCGCAGACGGCTCAATCCTGCCGCGTGAAACCGGCGTCTCCGACCGTCCGATGAAGGGCAGTGTGGCGTTCCATTCCCCGGATTCCTTAAGAATCACTCTGAATCTTCCAGGACACGGTCCGATCCCCGGCATGGCAATCCACCGCGGCATCACCCTGATCGTGGGCGGCGGCTACCACGGCAAATCCACACTGCTAAAAGCGCTGGAATCCGGCGTCTACAACCACATTCCGGGGGATGGACGTGAATATGTCATCACCGATGAAACCGCAGTCAAGCTGCGCGCCGAGGATGGACGCAGCATCAACCACGTTGATATTTCCCTCTTTATCCGGGATCTGCCGAACAAAAAAGACACCACCTGCTTTTCCACCGCCGATGCCAGCGGCAGTACCTCCCAGGCGGCAGCCGTGATCGAAAGCATTGAAGCAGGAACCCGCGCTTTCCTGATCGACGAGGACACCTCCGCTACCAACTTCATGCTGCGGGACGACCTGATGCAGCGCATCGTCAGCCGCGATAAAGAGCCGATCACCCCGTTCATCGAACGCGCCCGCGATCTCTACAAGCAGGCAGGCATCTCCACCGTCCTCGTAGCCGGAAGCTCCGGCGCCTACTTCTTCATCGCAGACACTATTATCCAGATGGATGCATACCGCCCGTTTGATATCACGGAGATGGTAAAAAATGCCTGCGAACAGGAGGCTTCCAAACCCGCCATCCAGGCGCCTGGGTTCAAGCTCCCGACGGCTGGACGGAAGCTGGCGGCTGGCGGAACAGGGCGGGCTGTGGGCGCGATGGCGCTGAATTTTGGCGACAGCCGCGCAGAAGCAGGCGGTGAATCTCAGGAAGAGGGCGAAAACAGCGGTCGTTCTGGACGGTTTGGCAATCGCGGCGGCAGCGCCTCCGATGCAGGACGCTTTGAACGCGGTCGCGGAGGACGCCGCGAAGCTGACCGAAATTCCGACCGGAACACGCGTATCAAAGTCCGTGTCCACGACAAACACTCTTTCCAGGTTGCCAAAGAGCCGGTCGATCTGCGCTTCGTCGAACAGCTTGCCGACAGCGAGCAGACCGCCGCACTTGCCCAGATGGTGCGCTACTGCCTGGAAAAAGGGCTTCTGGAGCGCTGCACCGTACAGGAAACGGTTGCCACACTCTTAAAAGCCTATGAAGCAGACGGGCTCTCTGTGTTCAGCGATGCTTCATATGCCGCCATGGGACTGGCAATGCCGCGCGTGCAGGAGATTTATGCTTGTTTAAATCGTTTTAGGGGATGATTGGATACACAAAAGAGGGCTGCATTTTGCAAGCCCTCTCTTTATATTTTTGCATTTTACACTGAACTATTTGCAAATTTCATCTTGGCTCATCCCTGAACCCTGCCAAAATCTATCCTACCCTTCGCACAGCGCCCGCATCACGCCCTCAACCGTCTCTATCTTCTCTGCTCTCCACGCGTTTCCGCCGCAGAAAATCAGAGCATGATCTTCATCACCGCGGGCGGCATTGACGAGTGCCTGCGTGATGCAGTATGGGATCTTCGCCGGATCACAGTGTTCCAGACACTGGTAACAGTGTGTCACTGCCTGTCTTCCTTTTTCCAGTTCTTTTAAGAACGCATTCTTGATCGCACGTCCCGGCATGCCGACCGGACTTTTGACAATCACGATGTCCTCTTCCTTCGCATCCAGATATGCCTGCTTATATGCCATCGGTGCATCGCATTCCTCGGTTGTCACAAAACGGGTTGCCACCTGCACGCCGTCCGCGCCAAGCTCCATCTGGTGCATCACATCCGCATGGTCGTAGATGCCGCCAGCCGTCACAACCGGAATCGATTTGCCATATTTCTGCGCGTATTTTTTAACCAGCGCGATAATTCCCCGCACTTCCTCGTCATATTCCGCCTGATGGAATGTCTCGGCTGCGTGCGGCGTGTCTACCTCCAGCTCGGTCAGCTTCTCACGGTCAAATCCCAGATGTCCGCCCGCCAGCGGTCCCTCAACGACCACCAGATCCGGTACGGTCTGGTACTTGCGGTCCCACATCCGGCAGATGACCGTCGCCGCCTTAACGGAGGAAACGATCGGCGCAATCTTCGTCGCCGTCCCTTTCACATACTCCGGCAGGGAAACAGGAAGTCCTGCGCCCGATATGATCAGGTCAGCGCCCGCCTTGACCGCCGTTTTAACGTACTCCGCATAGTTTTTCGTCGCCACCATGATATTAAAGCCCACGATACCGCCCTTCGCGATCGCGCGCGCCTTCTGTAACTCTGAACCGATCGCGCGCAGGTTTGCCTCCTGCGGATGTTCGGCAAAATCCGGCTCCCGGAAACCGATCTGGGCAGTGGAAATAATGCCGATGCCGCCAGCCCCCGCCACGGCTCCTGCCAGCGAGGACAGACTGATGCCAACCCCCATACCGCCCTGGATGATCGGAAGCTTCGCCGTCAGATCACCAATTTTCAGCGGTTTTAACTGTGATAAAATTGTACTCATACGATCTCCTATATTCACAAAGGGGACCGCCGCGCGGCAACCCCCTTTCAATATCTATTTTTTAGATTTTTCTAAAACGTTCATACCGCTGCTCCGCGATCTCATCCGGTGTCTTTTCCGCGCAGGACTGGAAGAACTCGCGCATATGGCGGTCGATGATGCGTCCGATCTCCTCGATGTTGTCATCGGTTGCCGGCTCATCCTCGCAGATAATGCGCTCGATCATGCCAAGCTCATACAGATCCTCTGCCGTCATCTTCATGACCTTCGCCGCCTCGCTGGCTCTCTTGGCATCTTTCCACAGAATCGAAGCAAAGCCCTCCGGAGAAAGGATCGAGTAGGTCGCATTCTCCATCATCCATACCTCGTTGGAAACCGCCAGCGCCAGTGCGCCGCCGCTGCCGCCCTGACCGGTGATAATCGCCAGAATCGGCACCTTCATATCCGACATTTCAAAGAGGTTGCGGGCAATCGCCTCGCCCTGGCCTCTCTCCTCTGCCTCCATACCCGGGAATGCACCTGGCGTATCGACAAAACAGATGATCGGACGGTTAAATTTCGCCGCCTGTTTCATCAGACGGAGCGCCTTTCTGTATCCTTCCGGAGACGGCATGCCGAAGTTGTGCTTCATGCTGTCTTTCGGGGATTTACCTCTCTCCTGTCCAATGACCGTGACCGGCATTCCATAGAAGGATGCCACACCGCCGATGACCGCCATATCATCGCCATAATACCGGTCGCCATGGAACTCGGTAAAATCGTCAAACAGGATCCGGATATAATCGCTGGCGTTCAGACGTCCGGCGCTACGGGACTGGCGTACTGCCTCCCAGGCATCTCTCTCCCGGCCTGCGATCTTATTTAATGTCTTCTGGCGCATGATACCGGAGAACGGTGCTTTCCGGCTCTTTAACTTGCCTTCCTCCACAGAGGCTACTTTTTCTGCCTTGGATGCAGATGCCGCTTCTGTGTGGTTCTCCGCCTCGTCGTTCCATTTCTCCCAGCCATGCTCCTGGCTGTGAAGCTTCAAAATCTGTCCCAGAACACGCTTCTGATCTTTTCTTTCCACGATCTGATCCACAAAACCGTGTGTCAGCTGGAACTCGGCTCTCTGGAAGCCCTCCGGGAGCTTCTGGCCGATCGTCTGCTCGATGACACGCGGACCCGCAAATCCAATCAGCGCTCCCGGCTCTGCCAGGATGATATCGCCCAGGGACGCAAAGCTTGCCGTTACGCCGCCGGTGGTCGGATCCGTCATAAAGCTTATGTAGAGAAGTCCCGCCTCGGAATGACGTTTTAAGGCTGCGGAAGTTTTCGCCATCTGCATCAGGGAGATCATGCCCTCCTGCATTCTCGCGCCGCCAGAAGCCGCGTAGATGATAACCGGAAGCCGTTCCTCGGTCGCACGCTCTACCGCACGGGCAATCTTCTCTCCCATGTTGTGACCCATGCTGCTCATCAGGAAACGGGAGTCGCAGACCGCGATCACAGTCTCATAACCGTGAATCTTTCCTTTACCAGTGACAACCGCCTCATTTAACTCGGTTTTCTCTCTGGCTGCCTCAACCTTGCCCTCATAGCCCGGAAATGCAAGCGGATTGACCACAGACATCTCCTTATCCCACTCTTCAAAGGTACCTTCATCGATCAGCATCTCAATCCGGCGGTACGCATGCATCCGGAAATATCCGCCGCAGCGCGGGCACACATACAGGTTGTCCTTGACATCCTGCACCAGAATTGGTTTCTCACATTTATTACACTTACGCCATAAAGAACGCAGACTTTCCGGCGTCATCGCCGTTGGACGGCTCGGAATCTTCTCCGGTTTTTCCTGTGCTGCCTCTGCCGCCCTTTTATCTGCTTTCGCACTCTCCGCACGGCTTACGCCGGCAGAACCGTGGTCGTTTGTATTGATCGAAGTATACGATTTCTTAAACAGATTTTTAAACATCTCTTATTCAACCTCACTTATTAGCCAATCATAAACGTCAGCTCTGCGGAAACAGCCAGCTTGCCATCGACGGTTGCCGTCGCACTTCCTATGCCGACCGGTCCTTTTCTCTTGATGATATGGCACTCCAGCTTTAACTTGTCGCCCGGAACTACCTTTTTCTTGAATTTTGCGTTGTTGATTGCCCCGAAATATGCCGTCCTGCCCTTATTTCCTTCTTCACTTAAAATCGCAACCGCGCCGACCTGCGCCAGCGCCTCCACGATCAGGACGCCCGGCATGACCGGCTCCTGCGGAAAATGACCTGCAAACCACGGCTCGTTGTATGTTACATTTTTATATCCAACCGCGCCCTCGCCCGGTGTCACTTCCTCGATACAGTCGATCAAAAGAAACGGATGACGGTGCGGGATGATCTCCTGGATCTCTTTAATTCCCATCATAATTTCAGTTACCTCTTTTGCTTTCCCAATTTAGTCCTCAAATTTCTTGATTACCAGGCTGGCATTGACACCACCAAATCCCAAGGAGTTGGTCAGGGCATAGTGGATATCCATCGGAACACCCTCGCCCATCGTGTAATCCAGATCGCAGCCCTCGCCTGCCTCTTTTAAACCTGCGGTTGCGTGTACAAATCCATCCTCAATGGATTTCACGCAGGCGATAAACTCAACACCGCCCGCTGCACCTAAAAGATGTCCAATCATCGACTTAGTGGAGTTGATTTTTACCTTGTAAGCGTGGTCGCCCAGCGCTTTTTTCACTGCCATCGTCTCGAAGAGATCGTTATGGTGTGTACTGGTTCCATGCGCATTGATGTAATCAATCTTCTCCGGTTCGATACCTGCATCCTTGAGCGCCATCTCCATCGCATACGCTGCGCCGCTTCCATCCTCTGCCGGGGAAGTGATGTGGAATGCATCGTTGCTTCCGCCGTAGCCGACTACCTCTGCCAGAATCTTTGCGCCGCGCTTCTGCGCGTGCTCTAAGGACTCCAGAACTACGATACCAGCGCCCTCGCCCATGACGAAACCATCGCGGTCCTTATCAAACGGACGGGATGCCGTCTCCGGGTCATCATTGGTAGAAAGAGCCGTCAGAGCCGCGAAACCTGCCATACCGAGCGGTGTGATCGCAGACTCGGTACCACCGGCTACCATCACGTCTGCCTCGCCGTACTGGATCGAGCGGAACGCCTCACCGATAGAGTTCGTACCGGTCGCACAGGCAGTTACCACGTTGATGGATTTGCCCTTTAACCCATAATGCATTGCCACATTGCCGACTGCCATGTTGCTGATCATCATCGGAACGAGCAGCGGGTTCACACGGTTCGGTCCTTTTTCCAGCATTTTTTTATGCTCACGTTCCATCGCCTGTAAGCTTCCGATACCGGAACCGATGCTGGTTCCCACGCGGAACGGATCCTCTTTTTCCATATCCAGACCCGCCTGTGCGATCGCCTCACCGGCTGCCGCTACCGCATACTGGGAAAACGGCTCCATACGTCTCGCCGCCTTCGGATCCATGTATTTCTTCGGCTCAAAATCCTTCACCTCGCCTGCCAGCTTTGCCTTATAATCGGTTGTATCAAAATATGTGATCGGCGCGATACCGACTTTTTTATCCTTTAATCCCTGCCAGAAGCTTGCTACGTCATTTCCAATCGGAGTGATCGCTCCCAGACCGGTTACTACTACACGTGTCTTATTTCCCATCTAAAAACCTGCCTTTCTATCGTCACAGTTCACACGTTGTGCAAACTGCGACACGATTTTGCCGATGCTTCGCATTCCAAATCGGCAAAATCTGCTGCCACTACGTTATCGTACGCCACTTTCAGTTCCAAAAGTGCCTATCTGTAAAGCACCTTTTCCCTACATCGCCATTCCGCCGTCCACGCACAGAACCTGTCCTGTGATGTAGGCTGCGCGGTCAGAAGCCAGAAATACGGCTGCCTGCGCTACATCCTCGGTCGTACCGAAACGTTTTAACGGAATCTGCTCGCCCATCGCCTTCTTCACATCGTCCGGAAGAACGGCGGTCATTTCCGTATCAATAAATCCCGGTGCAATCGCGTTGACCGTGATACCACGGCTTCCAATCTCCCTTGCCACGGATTTGGTCAGTCCGATCACGCCCGCCTTGGACGCACAGTAATTTGCCTGTCCCGCATTTCCCATCACGCCGGAAACAGAGGAAATATTGATGATGCGTCCGCTCTTCTGCTTTAACATCTGGCGGGATACGTGCTTAATGCAGTTAAATGCGCCCTTTAAGTTCGTATCGATAACGGCGTCAAACTCTTCCTCACTCATCTTCATCAGAAGATTGTCACGGGTGATGCCCGCGTTGTTGACTAAAATATCAATTCTCTTATAGCGGCTGATAATGTCCTTTAAGAACGCCTCCGCCGCGCTGTAATCCGAAACATTACACTGAACGGCTTCCGCCTGTCCGCCTGCCTCGGTAATTTCCTTTACGACTTCCTCTGCCTTTGCCGCAGAACCATTATAATTGACGATCACCACAGCGCCCTCTTTCGCCATCGAAATAGCGATCTGACGGCCAATGCCGCGGCTGGCACCTGTCACAACTGCTACTTTTCCATTTAACATCCAAGCGCCTCCTTTACTTTGTCGATATCTTCCAGTTTCTCTATATTGAACGCCTTCGCGTTTTTGTCGATTTTACGCATGAAACCAGTCAGGGTCTTGCCCGGTCCGATCTCAATAAATGTGTCCACACCGTCTGCTAACATCTTCCGGATCGTCTGCTCCCAGCGGACGGAGGAAGAAACCTGCTTCATCAGAAGCGGCTTTACATCGGCTGCATCGGTCACATAATCTGCCGTCACATTCGCGATATACGGAATCTCCGGCGTATGAATCTCAACGGTATCGAGTACCTTTCCAAGCTTCTCGCCAGCTCCCACTAACATCTTGGAATGGAACGGTCCGCTTACCTTTAACGGAAGAACGCGTTTTGCGCCCGCTTCCTTCAATTTCTCTCCTGCCTCGGCAACCGCCTCTGTCTTACCAGAGATAACAATCTGTCCCGGGCAGTTATAGTTGGCAATCTGCACGCCCTCGATCGGCGCGATCACCTCTTCTATCTTCTCTGCATCCATCGCCAGTACGGCAGACATGGCGCCCTGACCAACCGGGACTTCGCCCTGCATCAGGATACCTCTCTGCCGCACGGTACGGATGGCATCTTCGTCAGACATAACGCCTGCAGCCGCCATTGCAGGATACTCTCCCAGGCTCAGGCCCGCAGCCACATCCGGGCGGATTCCGGTACGTTCCATAAATACACGCATCATCGCAAGGCTGGCGGTTACCATCGCCGGCTGCGTATACTCCGTGATATTCAGACGATCCGTCTGCGCCGGATCAAAGCAAAGATCGGTCATTGAAAACCCAAGGATCTCGCTTGCTTTCTCAAACATCTCGCGTCCCGTTTCCGTTTCCTGATAAAAATCCTGTCCCATGCCAGTGGTCTGTGCGCCCTGACCCGGAAAAATAAATGCAATTTTGCTCATAGCGTTACACTCACTCTCTACTTTCTGCCCAAAAGCGCCTCCGCCTGGGCCATCATTTCTTCAATCATTTCCTTACAGGTCTGCTCTTTCTTCACCATACCTGCAATCTGTCCAGCCATCACGGTTCCGTTGTCCACGTCACCTTCCATGACTGCCTTCCGAAGCGTTCCAAGTGTTAAATACTCCAGTTCCTCGAACGGGCGTCCCTCTTTTTCCAGCTTCAGATACTCTCTCGTCATCTTATTTCTAAGACAGCGGATCGGATGTCCGTGACTCATACCGGTTACGGTCGAATCAATGTCTTTCGCCTTGATGACTCTGTCCTTGTAAGCCTGGCTTACGATAGATTCCTTCGATACGACGAAGCGGGTTCCCATCTGGACTGCCTCTGCGCCCAGCATAAATGCCGCCGCAATGCCGCGTCCATCTGCGATACCTCCGGCTGCAATCACCGGAATCGAAACCGCATCAACTACCTGCGGAACAAGTGTCATCGTCGTCGCCTCGCCGATGTGTCCGCCGGACTCCATGCCTTCTGCAACGACTGCATCTGCGCCGCTTTTCTCCATCAGACGTGCCTGTGCAACCGAAGCGACAACCGGAATTACCTTAATGCCGGCTTCCTTCCACATGCCCATGTATTTGCCTGGAATACCGGCGCCGGTCGTTACGACCTTGATGCCTTCTTCCACAACTACCTTTGCCACGTCATCCGCATACGGGCTCATCAGCATGACATTGACACCAAACGGCTTCTTTGTCAGCTCTCTCGCCTTGCGGATCTCCTCGCGGACAACCTCACCTGGTGCATTGGCGCCGCCAATTAAGCCCAGACCGCCAGCTTCAGAAACGGCTGCTGCCAGATGATGTTCTGCCACCCATGCCATGCCGCCCTGAATAATCGGGTATTCAATCCCCAACATTTCTGTGATCTTTGTTTTCATTATGCCTCTACACCTTTTTCTTTTAAGTAGTTCATAACATCGCCTACAGTTGCCAGGTTCTGCAGATCCTCAGCCGGGATCTCTACGGAGTACTCGTCCTCCAGAGCCATAACCAGCTCAAACAGATCCAGAGAATCAGCACCCAGATCATCCTTGAAAGAGGAAGCCTCGGTAATGGAATCTGCGTCTACGCTCAGCTGCTCTGCAATAATTTCTTTCATTTTCTCTAACATCGTTTCAATCTCCTTTTTAAATGAATTTTCTTTTTGTGACCGCAAAAATGCAATCACTGTTCTTATATTTTATCAAAAAATGGGATAATGTACATTAGTTTTGCTATATATTTTTTTGCCTCTCCAGACACCTACCAGGTCATCAATGCCGCACCCCAGGTAAGACCCGCGCCAAAACCTGCCATCACCAGCGTATCGCCGCGTTTTAAGCGTCCGTCCCGGTGCATTTCATCCAGAAGAATCGGAATCGAAGCCGCCGACGTATTGCCGTAGCGCTCGATATTGACCGGAATCTTGTCCATCGGAACCTTCAGACGGCGCGACGCCGCTTCCAGAATCCGGATATTCGCCTGATGCAGCAGATAATGCTGTACCGCCTCGCGGTCCGTTCCGGTCTCCTCCAGAATCGCATTCACAATCTCCGGTACCTTCTTCACCGCAAACTTAAAGACTTCCTGACCGTCCATCTGCATAAAACCAAGCTCCGGCTTGCCGCCCGTCAGGCAGTTTTCAAGACTTCTCGCCTGGCAGTACAGAACGTCGTTCTTCGTTCCGTCGCTGCCGACCAGCGTCTTCACCACACCCGTCTCGTCCGCCCGGACAACCGCCGCGCCCGCTCCATCGCCAAACAGGATGCAGGAACTGCGGTCCGTCCAGTCTAACACCTTGCTCAGTGTCTCCGCACCGATGATCAGCGCCGTCTTATAGATGCCCGCCTGAATAAATCCCTGCACAATATGTAAGGCGTAAATAAATCCGGAACATGCCGCCGTGATGTCAAACGCCACCGCATGTTTCGCCCCGATAGCTCCCTGTACATCCGCCGCCGCACTCGGGAACGCCCGATCCGGGGAAGAAGTCGCCACGATCACGATCTCAATCTCCTCCGGAGAAATGCCCGCGTCCGCGATCGCGCGCTTCGCCGCCTCTGTCGCCAACGCCGAGGTTCCCTCGCTCGTCGAGACATGTCTGGCTCCAATACCCGTCCGTTCCCGGATCCAGGCATCATTTGTATCAAGAAATTTCGTCAAATCCTGATTCGTCACAACCTGCTCCGGCGCATACGCGCCAATTCCAATGATTCTAGCTGTCATTTTCTCGTTTAACTCCGCTTCTTCTATAAAAGATAGTTTTAATTTCAAATGGTTTGATATTCAAATTAATTTAGAGTGTAGCGGAGAATGTGGGGTTTGTCAAGGGTAACTTGTAAATATAGACGCGTCGACCTGCCAAAAAGTCGTGACCCGGACGGTAAATGAGCGTCCCCAATCTTCCGGAAAACGCTCTCGCTCTTGCACTCGCTGCAGCGGACACTAAGCTCGAAAAGACCTCGCCAAGTGCCGGCGCGAGTGATGTTTCCTACAGATTGGGGACGCTCATTCACCTGAAATATAGCTCACTTGAAATACATAAAAATAAGGATACCGCGGTTTTCTTTTTCGTTGTATAATTATAAGACATAGGTATCTTTATTGTATCTATACAGAAATTTATATACTATATTATCTATATATTACCCTATTAAAAGGAGGAGTTGCTATGCAGAGTATTCTTGTATGTGACGATGATAAACAGATCGTAGAAGCGATTGACATATACTTAACCGGTGAGGGATTTGAGGTTATCAAGGCGTATGACGGCGCAGAGGCGCTGGAGCTTTTAAAAACGCACACCGTGAATTTAATGATTCTGGACGTTATGATGCCGGGATTAGATGGAATCCGGACGACGCTGAAGGTGCGTGAGACCAGCAGCATCCCGATCATTATTCTTTCCGCGAAGTCTGAGGATGCGGACAAGATTCTGGGCTTAAATATAGGGGCGGATGATTATATCACGAAGCCATTCAACCCGCTGGAACTGGTCGCCCGCGTGAAATCGCAGCTCCGCCGCTACACGCAGCTGGGAAATATGAACAATCAGATGGGCAACCACGTATTCAAATGCGGCGGCCTGCAGATCAACGATGAAAATAAGGAAGTAACCGTGGACGGCGAACTCATCAAGCTGACACCGATCGAGTACAATATCCTGCTTCTGCTCGTTAAAAACGCCGGAAAAGTCTTCTCCATCGACCAGATCTACGAGGCGATCTGGAATGAGGAGGCGATCGGCGCGGACAATACAGTTGCGGTTCATATCCGCCATATCCGCGAAAAGATCGAAATTAACCCGAGAGAGCCGCGCTATCTGAAGGTTGTCTGGGGTGTTGGATATAAAATTGAGAAACAGTAAAAATGTGAATCATCCATCTAACAGAAGTTAGGAGTTGCAAAATTTATGACAAAACTCTCACATATTCCGATGCAGATCCAGAAAGGGTTCGCCAGCCTCGCGCATCTGTTTTTCCTGATTCTGGGGCTGACTGGTATCTGCCTCATGTATATTCACGGAAATTTCGGTCTGGGGCTGACCGGCATTGGCTCGGTTCCTTATGAGGACACCGCGGAATTTAACACACAATTTAATAGCGATCTGAACGATATCTTCCTATATATGGACTATCAGGACGTCTTCGGCGCCGACAGCTCGATTGACCTCTCGCGCCGGATGCTCAAAATGACCTTTGGACCAAGCGAGACCGAAAATTTCTCCCTGTCCTCCCTGATTTCCTATCTGGAATCCATGGGGTACCAGCTCGACGACGACTTTAACTGCCAGAAGCTTTCCGAACCGGAAGACGGCGTCAAGAGCCGCGAAGGCTACGTCGAATGGTCGGTTCAGGAGCCTCAGCGGATCTACAGCTACCGTTCTGCCAGCCAAAAGCGCAGCACATTGGAGGACGCGGCGGTCGAGATCATGGACACACTGCATCGTTATTACACAGTGTATAACCGTTTCGTCGCCAATCCGTCCAACCTGCATTTTAAAATCCAGTACACGGAGCCGGATTCGGATCAGAACGAAACAACCCAGTTTACAAACACCGATTCCCTGACACCGGAAAATGTCAAGGAATACGGGCGCTACGCGTACCTGCCGGGCAATTCCGTTTTCTACGATACCAATATGAAAGCGATCCCGCTCAGCAGCATTTCCGCACTGGCATCCAATAACCCGTACACCGGCAGCGACTATTATCTGCTGGTCGGAATCGATACAAATTATCCAGTCACTGACCTTTACGCGCAGGCGCATACCACATACCTGCACCGGCAGCACCTGTATCTGACCGGATTTGCACTGACGATCTTCGCAACGATCGGACTGCTTTTGAGCTTCCTGTTTCTGTTCCGGGTGTCCGGCTACCAGAGTTACCGCAGCTTTGACGTGACGCTGCACGGCTTCGACAAGAGCGGCACCGAAACCGGCATCGTCTTTTTTGCCGCCATGACCGCGATCGCCCTGCTTGTGAGCGACCTGATTCTCGTCCGCATCCTGCATCTGGTCATTCCGTCGCAGTATTGGTACTTCTCCGATCACAGCCTGCAGGCGCTGGTCCTGTATCTGGGCGGACTGCTGCTCTTTTTCAGCCTCCTGCGCCGCTACCGCGCCGGTACCCTGTGGACCTCCAGCCTGATCTGCCGGTTCCAGAAAAAAATGGCGATCCTCAAAACACGCCAGAACTTCCGCAGCCGTCTCGGCATCGGATTTGTTCTCTATCTTGCAATCAACACAGCGCTTATCAGCCTTGCCTGGTATTTCTGGGACCGCGTGTATGCAAGTTTATACGTTGTTTACCTGCTGACAGGTCTGACTGTGCTGGTATTTCTGCTGTTTAACCTGTGGATCTTTTACATACTGTTCCGGCAGGCAAGCGAACAGGAATCCATCCGCGACGCCGTCCAGCAGCTATCCACCGGAGAAACCAGCTACCAGCTTAACCTCGATGAATTTGACGGACCGGAGCTCACGCTGGCAGAGGGACTCAACAACATCAGTTCCGGTCTTGAAACCGCCCTTCAGGAGAAAATGAAGAGCGAACGCCTCAAAACCAACCTGATTACCAACGTCTCACACGACATCAAAACACCGCTGACCTCGATTATAAATTATGTAAACCTAATGAAACGGGAACATATTGAAGATGCGCGGATCAACGCCTATCTCGATGTGCTCGACCAGAAATCACAGCGTCTCAAAACACTGATTGAAGACCTCGTCGAGGCATCCAAGGCAAGCTCCGGCAATGTAAAGCTTGAATTTACCGACATTGACCTCGTCCAGATGGCATTTCAGACCAACGGCGAATTTGAAGAAAAACTGGATGCCAGACATCTGCAGCTCATCGTCAATGCCCCGCGGGAACCGCTGATGATCCGCGCCGATGGACGCCGCCTGTGGCGCGTGCTTGAAAACCTGTACAACAATGTCTGCAAATATGCGATGGAGGGCAGCCGCGTCTACGTAGACCTCGCCCGCGTTCCCGGAAATCCAGAAACCGGTACTGCTGGCCAGGCAGTCTTCACCATCAAAAATATATCTGCCAATCCGCTCAACATCCGTGCTGACGAGCTGACCGAACGTTTCGTGCGCGGCGACGTCGCCCGCACCACCGAGGGAAGCGGACTGGGACTATCGATCGCCAAAGATCTGACGGAACTGCAGAAAGGGCAGTTTAGTTTGTATATCGATGGGGATCTGTTTAAGGCGCAGGTGACGTTTGATTTGGTGGAGAAAACGACGGAGAAGGCGGTTGAGGACGCAGAAATAATAGAAGAAACCGATGCTGCCGAAGCGGCTGAAAAGCCGAAACTGGACGATGAACTGAAAAAAACAAATATACCGGAAGAAGCTACTATTCAAAAAGAGGTAAACGGCAAATCTTCCGAAAATGCTATCAATGAAACCATAAACACTACGGAAAATTCAAGAAATGAATAAAAATTTATGAATTGAGGACTTTATCCTATGAAACGCACTCATATCATGATCGCAGTCTTCTTCGCCTGCATCCTCTCCCCCAACCTGCTGTTTCCTATCCTGAAAACCACAGCCGATGAGGGCACCGGCGAAAACCGCAGTCTGGCGGCATTTCCAACTCTGTCGCTGGAAACCATCGATACCTTTCCATCCGGTGTTGAGGACTGGATCAACGACCACGCGGCGTTCCGCAACCGCTTCTTAAGCCTGAACGCCCGCTTAAACCTCTCCTTATTCCAGTTCGGAGACTCGCAGGACGTCATCACCGGAAAAGATGGCTGGTACTTTTACACGCTCGGAAGCTCTGTCGAGGACTTCCTCGGCACCAACCGTTTTTCCGCCGGGGAACTCCAGATGCTGGCAGACAAACTCCAGACCGTCCACGACGCCTGGAAAGAAAAAGGCACCGAATTTATCTTCCTGTGTGCTCCCAATAAAGAAGGCGTATACAGCGAATTCCTCCCGGATGGCTTCACCGCACCGGACGGACCTACCCGCCGCAGTGAACTGCTCGATTATCTGGAAATACACACAAATGTCCCAGTTGTCAATCCATACCCGGAGCTCAAAAACCGCCGGGACTATCAGTGGTATTTCAAAACCGACACCCACTGGAATGATGCTGCCGGATTTCTCGTCTCCGGGCAGATCATCGATGCCGCTGGCGGCACCTCCACGCCGATCGAGGACGTCACGATCACCTATGAGCCGCGCGATCCGGGCGATCTGGCGAACCTGTTCCACATGCCAGAATCCATGTGCGACGATACCAAAGCAGATGTATCCGGTTACCGAAACAATGTAACCATCCACTACGACAGCGCCTCCGACGATGGCAACATCGCCCACATCTCAGCCGACCAAGCGCCCGACCCGCGACGCATCACGATCTACCGTGACTCCTTCGGAACCGCCCTGTTAGCAGGACTGCCGAAATACTTCGCGCATACCGATTTCTATCACTGGCAGGCATTCGAGCCGGAATTTTTGAACGAAAATAAGCCGGATGTGCTGGTGTATGAAGTGGTGGAACGGGATTTAGGGAGAATGATGGAGGATTTGAAGAAATTGATGCCCACGCAAAAATAATATGTGCATTTTTTTATTTAAACAGTGCAAAAAAACTTTCGAATTTAAAAGAAATGTGATACAATCAATCTATGGATGCCACCATAACACGGTAGGCGGATTGGTCCTCTTTCAGAGGGCTGCGTACCCTCTGATTACATAGATACCTGCAAGGGAATCTACCTGAGAGGAGGGATGCCATATGGAAATCATTGGAATTGTACTAGCGATTTTGAGTTTCGGCGCAACTTGCTTCAAAGCCGGATATTCACTTGGCAAAGATGTAGAAAAAAACGCAAAAAAATAGCCGCCCATCCTGACACGATTGCGGCTATTTTCTTGTCTTAATCACTAGGGAACCAAACCGTCTATCGGTGGCATCCTTTATATATAATATAACATTATAATCCGTAGGATTCAAGCGAAATTGCAATTTTTTAGCAATTTAAAAATTTGCAATTTTCATTTCACCATTTTATCTGAATCAGCAGATAGCTTCCCATCCATTTCATAATTCCGAAACCATCCGCCGATCCGGATAAAAATCAAAAATTCTCCTACAGCTCCTTCTTCACCAGCTCCAACGCCGAAGCAATCACCGCATCCATATCATAATACTTGTACTCGCCCAGACGGCCGCCAAAGATCACTTTATCTTCTTTCTCCGCCAGCTCTTTGTACTTCTCATACAGCGCGCCATTCTTCGCATCATTGACCGGATAGTACGGCTCATCGCCTAACTTCCACTCCGAACTGTACTCACGGCTGATGACCGTCTTCGGCAGATCATTGCCATCGGCATCCTTGCCAAACTCAAACCATTTATGCTCGATAATACGCGTCCACGGAGTCTCCGCATCTGTATAGTTCACTGCCGCATTGCCCTGGAAATTCGGGATATCCAGCACTTCGGTATCAAAGCGCACGGAACGATACTCCAGAACACCCAGCGAATACTCAAAATACGCATCGATCGCGCCGGTGTAAACCACCTTCTCCGCCATCGCATCCCACTGCGCCTTATTCTTAAAATAATCCTCTTCCAGGCGAACCTCGATGCCGTCCAGCATATTGGCAACCATCTTCGTATAACCGCCCACCGGGATTCCCTGATACAGGGCGTTAAAATAGTTGTTGTCAAAGGTCAGACGAACCGGAAGACGCTTGATGATAAAGGACGGAAGATCCTTGCACTCTCTTCCCCACTGCTTCTGTGTATAGCCCTTGATCAGCTTCTCATAAATATCCGTGCCAACCAGGCTGATCGCCTGCTCCTCCAGGTTCTTCGGCTCGGTGATGCCTGCTGCCTTGCGCTGTTCCTCGATCTTCGCCGCTGCCTCCTGCGGAGTCACGACCCCCCACATCTTGTTGAACGTATACATATTGAACGGCAGGGAATACAGTTCGCCGTGGTAATTCGCCACCGGGGAGTTTGTAAAACGGTTAAACTCCGCGAACTGGTTTACATAATTCCAGACTTCCTTATTATTCGTGTGGAAAATATGCGCGCCATACTTGTGAACCTGGATGCCCTCCATCGGCTCTGTATACACATTTCCTGCAATATTCGGGCGGCGGTCAATCACCAGAACCTTCTTGCCCGCTTTCTTCGCCTCATGGGCGAATACGGCACCGTAGAGACCGGCGCCTACTATTAAATAATCGTACATGTTGGTTTTTCTCCTTGTCACGTGTTGTTATTCTTGTGATTTATTTATAACATACAACGACAATTTAAACAAGAATATCCCGTCAGCTTCAAGTATTCCCCAAAACAAACTCTCAATTTGGACACAATACCTTATTAACACTCCCTTCATCTGTTTGCCATGTCCGCCTTTGTGCGGGCTCTTTTTATTAAGAGAGCGACGGAGGCGAACTTTCCTATTGCACGAAAAAGAGCAGATATTGCTCCCCGACAACACCTGCTCTCTGCTATTAAATATACAAAATGAATTTATCCTGCTTCTTCAGGAACGCAATCGTTCCAATTAAAAGCATCAGAACCGACGTCACGCATCCGCTCAAAATAATCAAATGTCCTGGCATACGGTTATAATAGATAATGTCTCGAAACTGACCAATATAAAAATACATCGGATTAAAGTGTTTAATAAACCACAACACCTGAGCCGGAAGCGTATCCATCGGATAGAAAATCGGGGTTAAATACATCCACGCAGTCGTAACTGCATTATAAATATACTGAATATCTCTGAAAAATACATTCGCCTGCGCCAGAAAAAGTCCCATGCCCAGACAAAATACATATAATTCCAGTACCACAAATGGAAACAGTAGATTGTAAACACTAAATTTTGCGTGTGTTACCAGCATTACGATAAATAATGCGCCAAATGACAATATCATATCAACCAATCCACTGGTAATCTTTGCCACAACAAAAATATATTTCGGCACATATGCTTTTTTCAACAAGGATGCATTTGCATTAATAACACTTAATGCCTGATGGGTTGACTGGTTCATAAAATTGAAAAGCAACTGACCAGTAAACAAATATACCGGGAAATTTTCAATGCTTCTTTTAAACATTGAAGAAAATACAATCGTCATTACAATCATAATAAGCAACGGATTTAGAACACTCCACAGATATCCAAGCACACTTCTTCGATATTTTAGTTTCAAATCCTTCATAACCAGATGTTTCATCAGATCTCTGTAATGAAAAAAGATCCGAAGACGTTCACATATTAATTTCATAAATGTCCTCCTCATGTCTTAATCTTAATTTATTTTGAACTCTATATTTGATATGGCGAATCCAGCAGTTCAGACCAGAACGCTGCTTTACCGTATAATCCATGTCTTGAAATGCCGCCTGATACCTTTTCTGTATACACCACGTATATTTTGATAATTCATATTGCGTTGACAAATGATGAAACTTCTCCGCAGCATTTTTCTGTTCCTTTCCCGAAAGACATACAAAATGCTGATAAAGAAAGCTCCAGCTCCATATTAAAATATACGGTGTCAGTCTCTCCAACTTTCCCTGCTTTTGCCAGAATTTCAGCATTTCCCGAAACACTTTCATATGTTCCATAAACTGATCTTCTTTCTGCCGCCCCAACCGCATTGTTGCTGAATCCCTGCGCTGCCAGCGATAGTAATATAACACATCCGGCACAAATGCAATCGTATCAATATATTGACACACGATCTGTATAAACAGCCCATCTTCTCCCAATGCTAGTCCGCTTGAAAATCGAATTGAGTATTCTTCAAGCACTTCCCGCCGAATCATTTTGTTCCATAAAAATGGCCATGTTCCCGGTTCGTCCTGTATCCTCCAACGCTCCTTTTCATTCTCCAAATGCACCATATGACCTCTGACAGCCAAACTTTTTTTTAACCAATCTGCTCTGCCATCCTGCACCTCTTTTTCATTCTCCATAATTCGGGCTGAACATACCACCATATCAGCCCGTGACTTCTCAGCCTCCTCAGCCAACACCCGGAGCATCTCCAAATTTAACCAATCATCTCCATCTACAAACAGCACATATTTACCTGCCGCATACGACAGTCCCAGATTTCTGGCTGTGCTCACTCCCCCATGTTTTTGTTGGTATACCCGAATACGCCGATCTATTTCAGCATAACGCTGTGTCAAATCCCATGTATGATCCGTTGAACCATCATCTACACAGATAAGCTCCCAGTTTTCCCATGTCTGACCGCGAATACTTTCCAGACACTTTCCTAAATATGTTTCCACGTTATAAATCGGCAGAATTACCGATATTAACGGTTGTTTTCCCGTTTCTTGCATTGAATCATCCTCTTTATTTTTCCATAAAATGCAGAATCCATCCAACTGCGGTAACGTTCTGGTGATACAGACAAAAAATTCAAAAACAAATATAGAAAAAATCTCTTTTTCACTTGTCGTTGCAGTTCTGGAATCCTTGCCGTAACACCCCTGTAAAAACGTAGCCCTTCCCTGCGTCCCTTTTTCTTATCCGGTTCATATATACAGGCAACTGCATAATAAATCAGTGTTACCTCACTCAAACGCTGCAGCAAATATGTGCGCCCACTCTCTGAAAGCCCTGTTTTTCTCTGATAATACGCCATCATGTGCCGAAGCACCTTTTCCAGATCCAGGATCCGGGCTGCCTGATTTTTATACGCAACACTCTGTGCAGCATTTCCAATCCGGTATTCATATAGAAAACAATGGAATGACGCAATCTTATCTGCATGACAAAAAGGTACTGCATTGTATTCCTGATCCTCATATGAAACCTTTTCAGTCAGTTTTATCCCATATCTCTCATAAAATTCTGTCCGATATGTAATCGCATGGAACACAATACCTGATTGGTACTTTTTATATTCCTGCATCAGCTTTTCCATCGAATATATACTCTGATCCGCCGGTATACTGTCCTGTGGCGTTTGTTTCCCTGTTTCCATGTCATAAAAATGAAACGGAGTCAGTACCACATCCGCACAGCTCTTTTCCAGATAAGCCAGAAATACTGGCAGATTCTCTGTCCGGATCCAATCATCCGCATCAATCACTTTCAGATAACGCCCCGATGCTTTCTTCACTCCCACATTGATTGCCGACCCATGTCCACCATTTTCTTTGTCAATCAACCGGAAAATGTCCGGATAATCTTCCATATAGCGCTCTGCCAATGCTTTTGTTCCATCCTTTGAACCATCATTAACAATAAGGACCTCTATCTGCTCCATACAATCAGGATGAAGAAACGACTTTAGACATTGATCTAAATACGGCTCTGCATTATAAGATGGAATAATAAATGATATTACTTTTTGCATTTTTTCTTCTCTTTCCATGCCTGTTTACTTACCCGATTCTCCCAAATTCCCGCAAACAACGCCCTTGCCGCCTGCCACGTTGTCAGTTCAGAACGGTAAAACCTTCTTTTTGCATACAGATAATAAAAACCATATGCCACTGAAACAGGAAGCCCCAACATATAACGGGTGCCACCACCTCTCTGATAAAAGAAGGTCTTGTCAAACCCCGAAAACCATTCAGAAGTATCCGCCTGAAGATTTCCATCCCGCAATCTGGCAATCGTCTTTGGATCATAATAAAGTTTCAGCCCTTTCCGAATTGCATCCAGCAAAAACTTGTTCTCCTCCCCTGGTCCATTACCGCTTCCGGAACCCAGGCATTCATCAAAGCGAATCCCATATTTTTCAATCGATTCTCTCCGAAATGCCAGCTGTACAGAAGAAAGCCGCAGGCTTTTCCATTTCCCTATTCTCTGAATCTTTTGTTCAAGGCGTGTTTCCTTGCCCTCTACATTAAAGCCGATGATATCCGCCTCAGGAAGCTTCCTGAAGCTCTCTTCTATGATTGCTTCATAGCCATCTGCAAAAATTTCATCATCGTCACACAGCAGACATATTTCCGCCTCAGCATTATCAAGTGCAAGGTTGCGGCTGCGCGAAAGTCCTCTGTCCTTCGTTAAAATCATGCGCCAACGGCTGGAATCATGCATCATCTCTGCTATCCCATATTGATTGCACTGATTAATTACCAGCACATTACCTGCAATCCGGCTCTCTTCTGCCAATATAAATGAATCCTGATTCATCCATGATGCCAGAATCTCCATCTTCATACACTGTAAACTCCTATTATTTACGTTTTACCTTTAAATTTTTGTATTTAAAAAAGCTTCTCTTCGTATAGCAGAGCCAATAATATAACACTGCTACCAAAGGAAGCCCTATATAACGATACACTCGAAATGTCATCCGAGCCGCTTTCCATTTATTTCCCGAACTGGAACCTGCACTGACTCGGTAAATCAAAAACGGCTGATTTAAACCATATGCATATATATGTTTTTCCCGAAGAATCCGCAGCCATACCGCAAAATCCTCATGTAAAACACCTGACTGTTCCATCGGATACTCCAATAGAAGACTACGACGAATCAAAACCGATGAACAGGATATAATATTCTGCTTCAAAAGCTGCCGATAACTAACTTTTTCAGGAACTGCCAGATAATAGCTTCTGCGTTTTCCATCCACATCCATAAAAGCGGACCCGGTAAATGTGAATTCTGCTCCCTTTTGATGTGCAAATTCAATTTGGGCTGCCAGCTTTTCCGGTTCCCATACATCATCACTATCCAAAAATGCAATCCAGTCTCCTCGTGCCTCCATTACTCCTTGATTCCGGCTTTTGGCTGCCCCCAGATTATTCTGGTTTCTGAGTATCCGAATCCTTGCATCCCGTTTTGCCAGCATATTTACCAGCTGCCAGGTTCCATCAGAGGAAGCATCCTCTATGATAATCAATTCCCAATTTTGCCAAGTCTGCGCCAGCACCGAGGCAACTGCCTCCTCCAGATAACGCGCTGCATTATAAGCCGGCATAATAACACTAACAATCTCCTGCAGCTCTCCCATCTGACATCCTACCTCCTAAAACCAACTTTGAATCCGGCGCGGCAGCCAGGTAAGCACCCTTCCAAGCTTCCAGGAAAACGATTTTTCCATTTGCTGGCGAATCTTCTCCACTCTTTCCAGCTCACGACAAACCTTTTCATGGCAATCCTCCAGCTCCGATAACTGCACCGTTAATTGATCATTTTTCACTTTTATCTCTCTACCAATTCTCTGTGCCTCCGTGCATTGGCAATCCAGTTCCTGTATCCTGCTTTTATCACGCTTTCCCTGCTCATTTAGAATCCTGTTTTTTTCTGTTAAAACCTTATTTTTTTCATTCTCTTTATCCAGCCTTTCTTTCAGGCTTCTCCTCTGATTTTGCTGCCATAGAGTATCACGATATGCCTTGTCCTTCTGCTCTTTGAACTGGCATTCCCAACGCCGTATCTCTTTCCCATCCTGTTTTGTCCGTTCGAGATAATATTGCCTCAACGGTTCCTGAATTTCTCCAGAAAATTCCTGATATTCTGCCAGCGATCGCACTTGATATTCTGCCAGTACAAACGTCCCGATTCCATAAACCATAGCAGCCGTCTGATTATTTTTTTCTTGCAATACTCCGTCAATACACTCTGCAAATGACTTAGTTTCCTCATTATTACGGCAACATTTCAAAAGCTCTAGAAGTAATGGTTCTCCTGAAATACCGCCAAAAACGCGCTCCGAATATTGATCCCGGCTCTCTTTGGCAAAAAACATTCGATTAACCCGAAGTTCATTCCAAACATTTCGGATCGTAAGACCTGTTCCCAAATAAAAACCACCAGTTTTACAGATCTTCTCCAGCGCGAAATATGCTCCCAAAAATGAGACATTTTTTTCTTCATATGCCTGTTTTACACGTTCATTTTCATAAACATCACAGGTTTCCGGGCAAAGAATCTGCACAGTAGTATGTTCTCGAAACAATCCTCTCTGTTCAAACTCATCAATAGAAAGCGCATCTGCCCCAAATCCATTCACATACACAATCTCCGGAATCAGCCGCAAAGTCCGATTGTACAAATCCAGAATATGTTCCCTGGTATTTTTAAACAACACATTCTCCTGACATGCATTCAGATAAAAGTCTTTCTCCTGATTCAGGTACTCCCACAATGCATCCTGGAATTCAGAATTGTGATTAAAAATGTAGTAAAGTTGTTTACATAATACTGCCAAAATAACTTCCCGGCATTCCGGATTGGCATAACGCAGCATGTCATCCCGCATTTCCCGAGTATTCTCAACAATCCATGGGCGAAGTAATGTCTCCCGCGACATTGAATTCTCCGTCAACTCATAATAATAATACGGCTCATTCACGTAAGCGACCTGCCCCGCCCAGCTCATCGCCACCATAGAAAAACAGGTATCTTCTCCATTTTTCAGATTTGTAAAATAAACCCCAGGGATTGAAAGCAGCCTTCGATGAAACAGTTTATTCCAGACATTCGACGTCACATAATACATGATCACCATCTTTTCAGCCGCATCATCCGGACAGATTCCTATCAGCTTCCATTCATCCTCTTCCCGGCATCTTGCCGGAGTGCAGATTACTTCCGCCGCTTTCTTTCCCTGTGCCTCCATCACCTGAAATACCCGTTCATATCCATCTAAATCCACATAATCATCCGAATCCACAAAGGTAATATAGAGTCCGGCTGACTCCTTCATTCCACGGTTGCGCGCCGCCGACACTCCCTCATGTTCCTGACAAAACAATCGGATCTTTCCCGGATATTTTTCCTGAAACTGTTCAATAATCGAAAGTGACGCATCCGTTGAGCCATCATCCACAACCAGAATCTCTATCGCTTCCATCGTCTGCTTCACTAAACTCTCCAGACAGCGCGGTAAAAAATTTTCTCGATTATATACCGGTACAATGACCGATAATAAAATTTCCTGTTCCATCAAACAGCCTCCTTTCGGTTACGCCTGATGTTTTTCCTCACGCCGCTTCCACTCCAGCAGCAGAAGATCAATCAAAAGATAACTTCGGACACGGCTCGCCAATGTCAGATAACGCGTAACGCGATATTTTGACAGTGCGCAATTCGCAACCACATCCCGCGTCTCCTGAAAACTCAAAATCCGGCAATATTCCCTGCGCCGTTCTGACGCAGAGAGTGAACTTTTCACAATTTTCTTAAACTGGCTGAAAATTACAATCAAAAAGATCGCATCCACTTTTTTTTGTGCTGTCTCCGGCATTTTCAACTCCCGAAGCAGGCATTTCCGCTCCTGATATCCATGTACCAGATCCCCTATCACGGACGCGCGATATGTTTTGGACAGTGATTCCAGCTGTTGCCTGTAATGATATAGATTTTTCCGGATTGTCACCGCCTTTCTCACATGACGGTAATACTGCACATTAAAACAGCAATCCTCCTCATAGCTGATATCCTTTGGAAATACAATCTGAAATTCCCGGATCAGGCAAAGACGATACAACTTTGCCCAGATAGAAACCCCAGACAGACTGGTGGACGGGACTGTAAACAATTGCACCAGTTCCCGGTTGGAGACCAGTACTTTTTTCTCCTCCCATCCCAGCAGATAATCCAGCTTATCCGTCACATCATCATGATAAAATTTGTCAAATCCGCAGAGCGCCAGATCTACTTCCGGTTCTTCAAAACACGCAATCAGCTGCTCCAAAAAATCCGCATCCACCAAATCATCCGCATCCACAAACGCCAAATACTTTCCGCGCGCCTCGCGAATCCCAAAATTCCGTGCCTCAGATGCTCCTGCATTAGTACGATGGAAAACACGCACACGTGTATCCTTCGCAGCATATGTATCGCAAATCTCCGGGCTTCTATCCGAAGCTCCATCATCTACCAGTAAAAGTTCAAAATCGGTATATGTCTGTCCCAGAATACACCGAAGTGTCTCTTCCAGATATGCTTCTGCCTGATACACCGGCACTACCACACTAATCAGAGGATTGCTCATTTTTTTCTCCTTTATCCATTTACTGCATTGTCACATTCTTCTCAGCCGACCATGCTGAATAGAACGATCCAACACCTGTTACTTTCTTATAACTGCGTACCTGTACTTTATAAGTTGTACCTTTAGTCAGCCCCGTGATCATCTTTGCCAGATTCTCACTGCCGCCAACCGTGTAAGTCTTATAAACACTTCCCTTTACCATCAAGCGAACCTCATATCCAGATGCCTGTGCATTGCGGTTCCATGCCACCTTCATTGAGGTTGCACTCGCTTTCGCTGCACTAGAAATCGTCGGGGTAAATAGGCGTACCATGGTTCGTCCCGTATTGCGGCAGCCCGAAAGTGTTTTATGATCGCTTCCTGCCAGTGCACGTACCGTATAGCGAAAAATTGTACCGTTTTTCGGCTTCGCCGACGCATCGACCCAGCTCATCGTCGAACCATCCGTAATCGTTGCCACTCTTACCCAGGCATCGCTTCCATCATAACTTTTACGATAAATCGCATATCCCGTCGCCCCCGCTATATGGTTCCATCCAAGGCCAATACCACTTGAACGGTTTACACGAAGTGTCAGATCCGGAGTATCCACGAAAATATTCATTCCAGTCTGAGACTGCGGTGACTCTTCGTTATCTGTCAGTGCTGAAACTTTATAATAATATTTTCGACCGCTATGAACCGCTGTATCTGTATAATGAAGAGCTGTTGTCGTCACAATCCGCTGATATGTGCCATATAACGATTCTGAAACATATAAAGCATATTTCTTTGCATTTGGAACTGCATTCCAGTAGACATGAACGCCAGAAACCGTATTAACAATTTTATTGATTTCCGGAGCTTCTACAGTCGGTACAGACGTCTCTTTTACTGTCACCTTACATGTTACTTTCATTTCTTTATTTGCCGCATTTTCCGCCGTAATAACAGCCTCCCCTGCTTTCACGCCGGTAATTGTTCCATCCTGTTCCACAGACACCGCGTCTGAATCACTGCTCCATACAAAAGACTCCGGCAAAACTGAAAACCGCGTTTTGGGATACATCGCCGTTTTTACATATGCCTGCATTTTTTTACTTTCTCCCACCTGAACAACAGCCGGATCTAACTGAATGGATGCATATTTTTTCTGTGTATCAATCGTGTACTCTTCCTTCTGATCTGCTTTTTTCTCATACGAGTCCGCTTCCATATCACCAAATTCCTGTACCCATCCACAGATGTTTCCTATTTTGACGCACCCGACTCCTATCGAAGCTGCATCCTTATTTAAAATATTTAACCTATGTTCATCTGACATCCACCGAGCCATGACATTCTCCGGTGTTCCCCCCTGTGCCATATTTTCCCCTATGATATACTCAGAAACCGTAAAACAAGATTCACCATTCGGGCGATAATGCTGCGCTTCCATAAGAAAGAATGTCTCTGCTGCTCTCTGCATTGCTGCATCCATCAGTTCTGGATCTATTTTCAACGGGGAAAGTTCCGACTTCCTTCGTTCTTCATTTACCAGTTCAACCACTTTATAGGCATAAGAATAACAAGATTCGTACTCCATCCGAAGCGCCATATCTGATTTTGCATACGAAGTCCGGATACCACCTGCTTCCAAAGCAAATAAAAGATCCTGTACTTCCTGCACTCCATATGCAACTTTGTAGATACGTCCATCTGCATTTTTATATGCTACTAAAATCTTTGATGAACTGCCGTCACTACACTGTTCACAAGACTCCCGTAATGGCTCATATGCATCCTTTTTTATATAACGTTCCGCATAAAAATAATCCGGAAGCTTATAATTCCTCATCATTCTCTCAAGCGACTCGTCTCTAAGGCAATCCATGTCAAAAAAATAAACATTTAACTGAGAAGCATCCACATTTTTCAATGCTTTTTTCAAATTCTGAAACAGCATTCCGGCTGAGGAACAGCCACCATAAATAATAATGCTATTGACACCGTCAGCACCATCAAAATTAACAGTCTTATTCGTAATTACATTATCCATTTTGAAATGGATCTCTCTCAGATCTCCCGGTTCAATCTTCTTGTCCGCATCTGTAATCTCCACCTGGATATATGGCATTTTGGCTGTATCGCCCAAGAGATCCTTACAATATGTCACTTTTTTCGGATAATCCGGCAATTCCAACACAAATTCATACACCTTTTCATTCGTCGAATAAAAACCATTCGCATTTACAACCCAGACTGCCTTAAATGTTCGCCTTGTACCATCCTCCATAATCGCCGTAATATTTTCCGGAAACTGCGGTTCAATTTGATCCTTTTCAGAACGTTTACAGGAATAGCTCTGATATGGCTCATTACCATAAATATCGAATCCCTCAAATCCTACAATTACCTCTTTCACATCCGCCTGCTGCACCACATCATCTGGCATGATCGTTTTTTCTTCCTGTTCAGACGCTGTGTTTGCTAAATCATCCATTTGCGGAAGTTCTTTTACTTTTTCTTCTGTTCTTTCTTCCAAATCCTTCGGCTGTTCTCTCTCTGCCGCTTCATCTTTCTTTATCACTTCTTTATCTTTCAGCAATTCTTCATGTTCAAAGGTATCTGATTCTTGCTTTGTGTCCTGCGAACTTTCTTGCTCTGGATTCTTCTGTTCTTGATCTTCGACCTTTTCATTTTCTGCATCATCTGCTTTGTTTTTTAAATCTTCCTGTTGTTCTTCCTGCGCGGAAGCTTCTTTTATTGCACTTTCTTCCAGAATTATTTCTTCTGAATCCACCTCTGCCAGAACGTTCATCGGTGTGCTGGCACCAAGCAGCACTGCAATTCCGAGCCCCAGCAGCCTTACCTTATACTTCCGCATCCTATCATCCTCCTTACATTCAGGAACAGAGGCCAGCACCAACTGCGCCGACCTCTGACTTTTTAAACTTATATAATGAATTTAATTTACTGTACTGTCACATTCTTCTCAGCCGACCATGCCGAATAGAACGAGCCAACACCTGTTACCTTCTTATAACTGCGTACCTGTACCTTATAAGTCGTACCTTTTGTCAGACTCGTGATTGTCTTCGCCAGATTCTCTCCACCGCCAACTGTATACGTCTTATAAACGCTTCCATTGACCATCAGACGCACTTCATAACCCGAAGCCTGCGCATTGCGGTTCCATGCTACCTTCATTGATGTTGCACTCGCGTTTGCTGCACTGGAAATTGTTGGAGTAAATAAGCGTACCATGGTTCTTCCTGTATTGCGGCAGCCCGAAAGTGTCTTACGGTCACTTCCTGCCAGTGCCCGCACTGTATAACGGAAGATCGTACCATTTTTCGGTTTCGCCGATGTATCAACCCATGTCAGGGTTGAATTATCTGTGACTGTAGCAACTCTTACCCATGCGTCGCTTCCATCATAGCTTCTGCGATAGATGGCATACCCGGTCGCACCTGCTATACGGTTCCAGCCAAGACCGATACCAGTTGAACGGTTTACACGGAGCGTAATATCAGGTGTATCTACGAATGCCATACCTTTTGCAGCCGATGCACCAGACTGAACCGTCGCTACATTTGCACGAATCTTATAAAAATAAGTGGTTCCGCTAGTTACCTGAATATCCGTATAATTAGTCGCACTTACAGATGCAACTCTCGTATATGTTCCATTTTTCGAAGTTGCCCGATATACCGTATATGCCGTCGCATTCGGAACTGTATTCCAATAAACATGAACGCCAGATACTGTGTTCGTCATTTTTGTGATTGTCGGCGTTGCAAGTTTGATATTTGCAGGGTCTACAAATGGAATATTATTCTCGTTTGCATAGTCTTCCGCAAAAGATCCCTTTGTTCCATAAATTTTTAAGGTTGATGGTATGTTGTAACTATAGCCAAAAATATAATCGTCAAAGAAAGCTACAGATTCCGGAATAGCTACAGATGCCAGTTTAGGACAATTACTAAACGCCCAACTTTCAATTTGTGTTACACCATCCTGAATTACAACATTTTTCAAATTATCATTACTGCAAAATGCTCCGAATCCGATGCTAGTAACACTTTCCGGAATTGTAACACTTGTCAACGCTTCTGCAGCAAATGCATATGAGCCAATCTTGCTGATTCCATCCGCCAATGATATAGTTTTTACATTGCTGCACTGATCAAATGCTCTTGAACCAATCTCATTTACACTTCCTGGAATATTAACATCCGTCAGGTTCTCACAACCACTAAATGCATATTCATCGATATTACTAATGCCCGAACGTAAAATTAATTTTTTTATTCCTGCATCTTGAAATGCTCCATAACCTATTTTATTCACACTTCCCGGAATTGTAGCTGCTTCCAGATTTTTGCAGTTGTTAAATGTATAAGTTCCTATCTCTATCAACGTATCAGGAAGTTCCACTGATTTAAGTTCTGTACAATCTAAAAATGCCTTATTTCCTACTGTTAATACTCCCGATTCCAATTTTGCTGTCTTCAGGCTTGTACAGCCCGCAAAGGCATATGCCGGAATACTTGTTAAGCTTCCAGGAATTGACGAAATCGTTGTTAAATTTTTGCAATCTGCAAAAGCGTATGAACCCATTTCCACTAGTTCTGTTGGAAACGTTACCTTTGTAAGGCTTGAACATCTTTGAAATGCATAATCGTCAATTGTTTGTAATGATTTTGGTAATGTTAGCGTTCCGATCCCAATGCAATCTTGAAATGCTCCATAACCAATTTTATTAATTCCTTCTTTAAATGTTACTGTTTTCAATGCGCTTTCACAAAAGGCATATGTATCAATTGTTTCGACACTTTCTGGAATTATAATTGATGTCAATTTTTTGCAGCCTGCAAATGATGAACGTCCGATGAATGTTAATGTAGCTGGAAATTCCACCTTACTAAGACCCTGACAATTATTAAATGCATTCACTCCAATTTTTTGTACACCTGACTTCATAATAACACTTGATAAACGCGAACATCCAACAAAAGCATTGCTACTCACTTGACTCAAACGCCCTGGAATGGCAATTTTAGATAACATAGAACAATTCTGAAATATATAATCTCCCCATTCCATACTCTCTGTTCCTTCCGCAAATATTACAGATGACAAACGTGAACAATCGTAAAATGCCTCATAACCAATTTTGGTTACTTTTCCAGGGATCATAAGCTCTGTCAATTCTTTACACCCTCGAAATGCATTACCACCAATTTCTTTCAAAGATGCAGGCAATTCCAGTTCTTTCAAGCGGGAACAATTTTCAAATGAACTGCCACCAATTTCTTTCACTTCAGACATTGAGACTGCTAGGAGATTGGTTAAACCATAAAAAGCATTTCTTCCAATATAGGTAACGCCACTCTTTATGACTACCTTTTTAATAGAATTTTTTTTACTATTCCACGGTGAATCTCCCTGATTATAATTGTCCATTTTTCCGCTTCCACTGATTGTCAGCGTACCTGCATCGTCCAATGTATATGTCACATTCTCGCCACATTCCCCATTCATGGCAGTTGTTGTGATTTCTGAAGATGCCAGCTCCAGTATATCAATCAGCTTCTGAAGATTGGTAATCTTTGCCTGTTCTTCCTCCGGCATTGCTTCAATCTCATCATATAATACAGAAATATCCTCTAACTGCTTGGCAATCTCCTCAATGTTCTCTTTCTTTGCCTCCGGCATTGCATCGATCAGCTTGATAATCTCCTGAATCCGGGTATTCTCGTCCGCTTTTACTGTTACTGTTATCGTTGCAGATAAATCTGCTTCCTTAATCTCCGCTCTAATCTTACAGCTGCCTGCTGCAATCGCTGTAATTACTCCGTTTTTATCAACTTTAGCAATTTTTTCATTTCCGCTTGTCCAGCTTACATCCGATAAGCTGTATTTTCCCGGAAGTTCCAAAAGCTCTCCCGCATCCAAAGTCTTTCCTGCTAAAACTGAATATGCTTTTTCCGAAAATGCTAATTTCAACGTTTCTTCTGGAATCGTCTCGTCCGGTGTCACAACCTCATCCGGCTTCGTCTCATCTTCCGGAGTTTTCTCTCCATCTTTCTGATCCGCATCCGTTTCCGGTTCTTTCTCTGGATCTTTCGCGTCATCCTCTTTTGTATCGCCAGACTCAATGTCCTTGTCCGGCTCTTTTACCTCGTCATCTTTATCCGACTCCGGCTTTTTATCCGCATCTGCATCTTTATCTGTGCCATTATTCGCATCAGCTTCACTTTCCGGTTCTTTCTCATCGTTTTTCGAGTCCGAATCTAAATCTTTATCTATCTTTTCTTCCTCTTTCGAAGTATCTTCTTTCTTGTTTTCTTCCTTTACACTTTCATTCGAATCAGCTTTTTCGGAAGTTTCTTTCTCCTCTGCATCTGCTTTCTTCTCATTTTCCGTCGATTTCTCAGAAACCTCCTGCTTTTCCTCGCTAATGGACACTTTATCCACCTCAGCCAGTGCACTTACCGGAGTTCCCAAAACCATCGCTCCTGTCAGAAGTGCCGCTGACGTGCGTACCTGCCACTTTTTCATTTGTTCTTCCTCCTTTATTAATCTGCATTCATATATAAGGTACGGAACGTAATTCTACATTCTGCACCTTATTTTTCTGTTATTTAGACCTTTTCTTTCCTAAAATCATCAATACGCTTTATTTCATCACTACATTTTTCGCCCCGGACCAAGCCGAATAAAAACTTCCAACTCCATCCACCTTCTTATATGCACGAACCTGCACCTTATAAGTAGTTCCTTTTTTCAATCCAGTGATCGTTTTAGTCAGGTTCGCATTTCCACCGACAATGTATGTCTTATACACTGTTCCACCGACCATCAGACGTACTTCATAACCACTCGCCTGCGAATTTTTACCCCATGCTGCTTTCATCGAAGTCGTACTTGCCGCAGAAACACTGTTTAGTACCGGTGTCATCAAGCGTACCATTGTCCGTCCTGTATTTCGGCAGCCGGAAAGTGTTTTCCGATCACTTCCCGCCAGTGCACGGACGGTGTAGCGGTAGATGGAACCGTTTTTGCTCTTAACACCTGTATCCGTCCAGCTGACTGTATTGCCAGAAGTAATTGTTGCCACTCTTACCCATGAATCATTTCCGTTATAACTTTTTCTGTACACCGCATATCCAGTTGCACCAGAAATTTTATTCCAGCCTAAACCGATTCCAGTTGAGCGGTTGACACGAAGAGTGAAGTCCGGAGTACCTACAAATGCAATTCCTTTTTCTGCAGAATCTTTCGATTTATTTTCTCCTGCATTTGCACAAATCTTATAAAAATAATTGTTTCCACTTGTCACGCCAGTATCTATATAATGCGTTGCTGTTGTTGACGCAATTTTTGTGTATGTACCATTTTTGGCGTTCGCACGATAAATTGTATAAGAATCCGCATCTGAAATCTTATTCCAATATATATGCGTTCCTGAAACAATCGCTACAATCTTGCTAATTGTTGGTGTTGACAATGTAACATTTTCTCCATTTCCAACTGTAACATAACAAGTAGCAAAAACTGAATCCTGTGCCACCGTTATTACTGTAGTTCCTTCTTTATGGGCTGTTATACATCCGTATTTATTGATTGTAGCGACTTCCGGATTGCTACTGTAAATGCTGAGAGAATCAAATGCCGTTGACGGTTCCACCATAATATCAAGCCAATATTCTTTACCCACCTCAAGATTCACATATTCTGGCCGTACTGAAATTTTCTTGACCTTATAATCTGCTGTCTTTTCAATGCTAAAGCGCTGTGCTGTCGATAAATTATAGTTAAAAACCTGAAGATTCGCTCCCTTGTTGGAAGAATTGTCCTGTATATCCAATACCTTACAATCCGAATTCTCTGGCATAAGAACATAATCACCATCATTTCCATATATATACCACTTTTGTTCATTCGTTTTTCGGGTTTCTACTATATTTACATTAAACGCATCACTTGATTCCGCATTTAAATATACACCATATATTCCCCACTCTATTGTATAAGAAGAATCAGCATTTTTTTTAAAATGCCATATATCATGCTTATCATCTACCGTCACATTTCTATTATGGACAGTTAAATATCGCTCTGAATAAGTATGTTTTACATATGCATAAAATTCTTTTCCTAAATCTACCGCTTCTCCTAAACTTGCAGGTATATGTACTATCTTATGTGCAATCAATGTATTTTCACCATTTCCAACATTAATTGCATATACATAAACATCCTGATCTCCTGTTTTATTCGTTTCTATATATGCATCATATCCATGGTTATAATTTGGTGAAATATCGGCTCTCGGCCAGTCAGCAATAATAACATGCCCTTCCCCATTTCCAGAGTCCCCTCCTATATATACATGAACTTCTATAGGGTTTGTAAAATCATCATTATCATAAGCCCATCCACCTACATACACCTTTCCTTTCTGACCTTGAATATTATCCAATGCCCCTTTAGGATTATTTACATCAGACTTATTCTGTGACGCTGTTATATACCAAAACTGAAAGAAATAATTATTTAAAAGTTCACTCTGCGTCAAACGACGGCTTGTATCAAAATCCTGATAATTTTTAACATCTGACAGACGCTGAAGGTTTCCTGTTGTAAATGCTGGATCGTAACAATAAAAAACTCCATTTTCCTCTTTTGTAACAATAACCGAATGCATATGGCTATTATCTTTTTTCAGCCATAATGCAATTCCTTCTGGATGTTCCTCTAAATATCGGCTAAGATACTCTATTCTCTGTGAATCCGGAATGGAATATCCCCCCGCAGCCTTACAATCAATACTCATATTTAATCCATATGATGGTTCTGAATATGTTGCCGGCCTTACTGTCATTCCAGATCCATTTACCCAAAATTTTCCCAACACACTGTTCAGTGTTATTGTCTGCCATGAACTATTTCCATCCAGATATGCTCTTCTACGCAGCATCATTGCCACAGATGCTGCTGTACAGTAACTTGTTCCGTTACCTTGATAGACAAAGAATGGCTGTTCATCCACCTCATCTGTTATCTCTATTTCAGAATTCATCCATTCCATTAATTCTTGAAGCTTTGTTAAATTTGTTATTTTTCTCTGTTCTTCTTCTGAAAGCTCGGAAATCTCATCCACTAAGGCCTGTATTTCCTCATATGCCCGATCGATTTCATCAAAGTTCTCTTCTCCAGCTTCCGGCAATGCCTCAATTCGTTTAATTAATTCCTGAATCCGCGAATCTTCTTTCTTTACTGTCAACGTCATCACTGCAAGCAAATTTCCCCGTTTAATCTCCGCTTTAATCTTACAACTTCCCGCTGCAATCGCTGTAATCACACCATTTCTATCTACTTTGGCGATCTTCTCATTTGTGCTGCTCCAGCTTATATCTGACAGGGTATAGTTTTCTGGCACATCCAGGAACTCGCTCACATCCAATGACTTTCCCGCCTGAACGGCACACGTTTTTTCAGAAAATTCTAATATTTCATCCAAAACGTTCTCGTCTGGAACCACCGTTTCATCTTTTTTAACTTTTTCTCCTTCTTTTTCCTCTATATCACTATCTGATATCTCTTCTTCATCTTTTTTGTCATCTTTCAATTCAGAATCCGTCTCTGAGTCTTTTGTCTCTTCTTCGATCTTATCTTCCGGCTCTGAATCCGTTTCCTCATCTTTTTTATCTACCCCTGATTCTGTTTCTCTATCTTCATTATCTTTTTCTTCAGGATCCGACTTTTCATCTGCCTTTTCTTCCTGCTGTGAATTATTTTCTTTTTTATCTTCTTTCGGCTCTTCTTTCTCCGCTGTTTCTTCTCTATCTGCCTTCCCTTTCTCTCCACTCTCCGATAATAAATCCGTACTCCTCTTCTGCTCCTCATATCTTTCATCTCTGCCAGACAGTGTTTCCACATCTGCCAGTGCACTAGCCGGAGTACCTAAGACCATCGCCCCTGTTAATACAGCTACCAAAAAACGAATTTTCCACCTTCTCATTTACCTGTCCTCCCCTGTACCTTTTTATTTTCACGCGGAAGGATCTTCATTCCCCCCGCGCGATTCTCCTTTTACTCCACCACTAAGCTCTTTCCTCCATCTTCTTTCTCTTCATTAATCGTTCTATCTTCTCTTTCTTCAAACTTTCCTGTCTCTTTCTCCGATTTAACCTTCTCTCCCGATTCACTCTCTTTTCCAGAGGATTCTTCCTGTTTCACATTTTCTTTTTCTTCTGCATCCGCGGATTCCTCCACTTTTTCATCCAATTTTTCCTTATCAGTATCTTTCAAATCTTCATCCGCTTTGTTGCTGCCATTATCCGGCATGATAATTTCCGATTCATCCTCTGCCGAATCAGCTGTAATATTCTTGACGGTTGTCTTTTTCACACACGGAACTCGGAATTTTATACGATCCTCGGTAATCCAGAATGTATAATTTTCCCATTCCTCCGCAGGCGCATAATCGCTTCGTGAATACGAATAACGAATACCTGAATCTTTCTCTGCAACATCAGTTATTGTATAAAGAACCTCTCCTGTATCTTCAGCATACCACTCTATCGTATACTGATACTTATCAAGTTCATGGGTATACGAAACACGGAAATTATACGTCCAGCTGCTCACTGTAAAGCTGGTCTCTGATGTAAGGCATTTATGTCCATCAAATTCTTTCTCAGGAATCTGGATTTTTGTTCCAGCTTTTGCTGTGCCGGTCTGTGTTGCCAAAAGCTTACCATCCGTATTGCACACATAGCGGATCGTCCAGTCATAAATCGTTGTATAGCGCACCTTAAACTGATTTAACTTCTCATCTTTGTTGAGTCTGTATGTCTTAATATCGGATTCATCGGTAAGCTCATAACCCTTAAATTCTTTCTTCTCCGGCGTAATCTTAGTTCCTACCTTGGCACTTCCTGATACAGTCATAAATGCAAATCCATCTTCATCTACATATTTAATCTTGTAACCTACAATAGAATTATCTTTTTCCGTACCTGCCAGGGATGTATCGATAATTCCGTCTTCCAGATATTTTTCAACGACTGCCGGTCCATACTTGATTCCATTTGCCTTGATCGTCGATGGCGACCATGTTTTATGCTCATTCACTTTCTGAATCTGTGCATCCGTCAGATTGATATACTCATTTCGCAAGTTTTCAAACCCAAATCCATTGTCATTGCTTGAACCGCCATCTTCCTGTACAATCGGATCCTCCCATGTAACATCCACATGGTACCAGTTATCATCCAGCTTGACGAGATTCCATGCATGTGTTGAACTGTGTACATACCTTACATCCAGACCACAAAGCTTCACCGTCTGTAAAAAAGCATCCGCATAACCCGAACACTGTGCTTTCCCCAAAACAATGCAGCTGTACGCTGTCGATCTCGACCATGCATCTCCCAGCTGATACTCACAATTTTCTACCAGCCATTCAATGATCTTGATCTCTTTTTCAAAATCGCTCATATCACTTGTGATATATTTTACTTTGAATTTCTCAATTTCCGCCTTTGTTTTTTTCCATTCGGCAGCGGACATCATGCCATAATTTCCATTTTTAAAATCATTTGCCGCCTGTGATACCGAATTATCACTGCCGCTGTTCCCGCCTTCTACCGTTACTTTCTTTTCATTTGACCATGCAGAATAAAAACTTCCAACTCCGCTGACTTTCTTATAGGCGCGAACCTGTACTTTAAATGTTGTTCCCTGCGGCAGATCTGCCACTACCTTGCTCAGACTGGCATTATTTCCCAATGTATAAATCTTATATACTGTACCATCCGTCATCAGGCGCAGCTCATAACCGCTTCCCTGTGCATTCTGACTCCACGCTACCTTGATTTTTCCTCCACCGGACACATCAGCGCTGTTCAGTGTCGGCGTCATCAGGCGCACCATGGTTCGTCCCGTACTGCGGCAACCTGAAAGTGTTTTTCGATCACTTCCTGCCAGTGCACGCACGGTATAGCGGTAGATAGAACCATTCTTACTCTTTACACTGGTATCATTCCAGCTTGTTGAACCATCGGTAACAGTCGCAACACGAACCCAGACATCCGATCCACTGTAGCTGCGTCGATATATCGCATAACCGGTCGCACCAGCAATTTTATTCCAGCTAAGACCAATCCCAACGCTGCGATTTACACGCAGTGTAAAATCCGGTGTCTCAACAAAAATCATTCCACGCACTCCGGACGCTGCCGACTGACTGTCTCCCGCATTTGCACAAACTTTATAAAAATATGTGGTTCCACTTTTTACTCCAGTATCGGTATAGTTAGTAGCTGACGTAGATACTAGTTTCGTGTATGCACCATTTCTGGAGGTCGCACGAAATAACGTATAGGAAGCCGCACCAGAAACTTTATTCCAATATACATGTATGCCCTGAACCGTTGCACTCATCTTGCTGATAACTGGAACCGCCACTTGTACACCCGTTTCCTGAATTGTCTGCACCGCAATTTCTTCCCCTGCTGTTACTTCCTGCTGCACTTCTGCCGCAGAACCTTCCTCTACATCCGCCAATGCACTGACCGGCGCTGTCAACCACATTGCTCCTGTTAATGATGCAAGAAGCACCTTTCGCTGCCATCTTTTCATCGATACCGTCCTCCAAGTGATACTTTTTCATATGAAAGACGGGGTGAAACTATACTTTCACCCCGCACAAAAACTTATTTAACTGCTACACTCTTCCCCTCTGACCACGCCGAATAAAAGCTTCCAACTCCGCTGACCTTCTTATACGCCCGCACCTGCACCTTATAAGTTGTGTCCGCTTTCAATCCAGTTACCGTCTTTTCAAGGTTTGACGCACCGCTGACTGTATATGTTTTATAAATCGTACTGCCGGTCATCAGGCGTACCTCGTAACCATCCGCCTGCGAATTTCTTCCCCATGATGCCTTGAGCGAAGTTGCGCTCACTGCAGATGCCGTGTTCAGTGCCGGCGTTATCAGGCGTGCCATCGTCCGCCCTGTATTGCGGCAGCCGGAAAGTATATTTCTGCTGCTTCCAGCCAGTGCACGCACTGTATAACGGTAGACAGAACCATTTCTGTCTCTTACTCCTGGGTCCGTCCATTTCGTTGTCGCATTATTCGTCAGGGTTGCCACACGTACCCAGGCATCGCTTCCGCTATAACTCTTGCGGTAAACTGCATAACCGGTTGCACCGGTAATCCGATCCCACCCAAGACCAACACCGGTTGAACGGTTGACGCGCAATGTTATATCCGGAGTTGCAACAAAGGTCATCTGCTTCGCCGCAGATGCCGCCGACTGGACATTCGCCATGTTGGCGCGCACTTTATAATAGTATGTCTTGCCACTTTCTATATTCTGATCTGTATAGTTCGCCGCGCTGATCGTCGCCAGACGCGTATAGGTTCCATTCTGGGACACCGAACGGTAAATGGTATAGGAAGTTGCCTTGGAAACCGTCTTCCAATATACATGAATCCCGCTTACCGTATTGCTTGCTTTCGTGATAACCGGAATATCCAGCTTTACATTTCCCGGATCCGTAAATGGAATCTGGTTCGCCTTCGCATATGTTTCCGCATAAGAACCGCTTGTCCCATACATTTTTACACTGTCTGAATAGCGGAAGGTCTCGCTTCCGATGGAAAAAACAGAAGCCGGAACCGTCACTGCCGTCAGCTTCGGGCAATAAGAAAATGCCGAACTTCCAATATTCTCCACACCGCGTTCCATTACCGCGTCTGTCAGAGAAGAACAATGTGAAAATGCCGACGCCCCCACACTTGCCACGCTCCCCGGAATTGTCACACTCTTTAGTCTGTCACAAAGACGGAATGCAGAATCACCAATCGTATTCAATCCGTTTTTCAACACCAATGTTTTCAGATTGCTGCACTGTGCAAATGCGGCGCGTCCGATTGACGATACGCTGGCTGGAACTGTCACGCTGGTAAGACCGGCACAGCCATAAAATGCCTGATTTTCAATCGTACCAATGCCCTCATTCAACACCAGCCTTTTGATTCCGCTATTTGCAAATGCAGACGCCCCGATCTCACTCACGGCTCCCGGAATCGTAGCACTGTTCAATTTCTCACAATAACTGAACGCCCCGCTTCCAATCTCTGATACCGTCCCCGGAAGCTTGACCGCTGTAAGAGAATAGCAATTCGCAAATGCATCATCCGCAATCACCGTCACTCCATAGCTTAATGACACTGACATCAGGCTGCTGCATTCTTTAAATGCCCCCTCTGGAATTCTCCTTAATGTACCCGAAATTTCCGAAACTGTTGTCAAACTGTCGCAATTTGCAAATGCATATGCTCCCATTTCGCTCAGATTTTTCGGAAGCGTTACCTTTACAAGGCTGATACATTCACTGAACGCTTCTCCACCAATCTTTTTCACGGAAGCTGCAATGGTAACACTGTTTAATTCTGTGCATCCGCAAAATGCCTGATTTCCGATCGAAGTTACACCACTTCCTATCACGATTTTCTTAATCGCTGTCCGCTGGCTGTACCACGGAGCGCGGCGGCTATCCGTATAATCTGCCATTTTTCCGCTTCCGCTGATCGTCAAGGTCCCCGCAGCACTCAGATTGTAGCGGACATTCGTGCCGCATACGCCGCTCGTTGCTGCTGCTTCCTCAACCTGCGAGGATGCCAGTTGTAACAATTTGACCAGCTTCTCCAGATTGGTGATCTGTGTCTGTTTCTCCTCCGGCAGTGCATCAATCTCCTCATAGAGACGTGACATTTCCTCTAATTGCTCTGCGATCGCATCCAGATTTTCTTCCTTCGCTTCTGGAAATGCCGCAATCTGTTTTATGATTTCCTGAATCCGGCTGTCCACAAAAAATGTATCATCTGGCAATGTTTCATCCGGCTTTTCTTCATCCGATGCAGTTGTCTCATCCGTTTTTTTCTCTGATTCCTGCACGTCATCTGCATTTGGCTGGGACTCATCTGACGCGTCGCTTTCCGGGTCTTTTTCCGCTTCTTCTTCCTTCGAACCGCTTTCTGCCTCGGATTCCTTTATTTCTTCTGATTCCGGCGTTTTTTCTCCATCTGTTTCCGGTTCGGATGCATCCTCCGAATCCGATATTGAATCTTTTTCGGATTCTTTCTCAGATTCCCGATCGGCAGCCGACTCTTCTCCGGTATCCGGTGCAGTTTCACCTTTTTCCGGCTCTGTATTTTCATCAGAATCTGTCTCTTTTACTTCCGACGCCGCCCCGATTTTCTCTTCGTGACTTTCTTCCTTCGACATGCTCTCTGCTGCTGCCCGGTTTTCAACCTCTGCCAGCGCACTCACCGGAGTACCAAACGTCAACGCTCCTGTTAATAATACAGCTGAAGATTTCCATTGCCATTTTTTCATTTTCTGTTTCTCCTTTGATCTCTATGAAAATATCGCACGCACGCCAAGTTCATCCAATCCCCCGGCGCCGTGCAATACCTCTATCAATCATTTATTTCACTGTAACATTCTGCGGTGCCGACCACGCTGAATAAAAGGTTCCGACTCCGCTGACCTTCTTGTAACTTCGCACCTGTACCTTGTAGGTTGCTCCCTTTTGCAGACCATTCAGGTTCTGATATACATTCTGGTTTCCACCAACTGTATAAGTGTCGATACTCTGTCCCCGCATAAGGCGCACTTCATAGCCGTGTACGGCAGTATTGCGATCCCAGAGAACCTTCATCGAACCGCTTCCAACTGTTACCTTCGAAATCGTTGGTGTAAAAATACGTACCATAGTCCGTCCTGTGTTCCGGCATCCAGACAAAGTCTTGCGGTCGCTGCCTGCCAGCGCGCGCACTGTATAGCGGTACTGGCTGCCATTGTTATTCTTTACACTTGTATCAACCCAGCTCAAAGTGGATGCATTCGTGATAGTCGCAACACGCTTCCATACATCACTTCCACTGTAACTCTTGCGATATACGGCATATCCGGTTGCACCTGAAATCTTATTCCAACCTAAACCAATTCCCGTTGAACGATTTACACGCAGTGTAATATCCGGTGTCTCTACAAATACGACGCCCTTTGCAGTCGATGCATCGGATACTCCATTCGAATGATTTGCACGGATTTTATAGTAGTATGTCGTTCCGCTTTTCACATTCGTATCGGTATAATTAGTCGCAGCCGTGGTCGCAATTTTTGTGTATGTGCCATCTTTAGAGGTGGAACGATACAGATTATAGGACTTCGCACCGGTAAACTTTTTCCAATATATGTGAGCCAGAGCAAGTGTTTGTTATCTTGCTGATCGCTGGAAGCTCCTTTTTCTGAGCAGAAAATGGGATACCATGCTCATTCGCATAGGTTTCTGCATAGCTTCCTCTGACGCCATAGATTGTTACATTGGGACAGTCCCTAAAAGCATCATCTCTAATAGATGTTATCGTTTCAGGGATCTGGATGTATGCCAGCTCCTTATTTGCCAGAAAAATATTACTGATTTTCTGAATCCCCTCGTTCAAAATAATTCTTTGCAATTGATAACAATGACTAAATACATCTGTTTTAAAATCTGTCACACTTCCTGGAATCACTACAGATTTCAGAGTTGGGTTCTCATAAAATGCAAATTCGTCAATTATCTCTACTCCATCCTCAATTGTTATATTAGTGAGTCTATTTCCGTCAAATGCAAACTCGCCAATCCTTTTAACATTTCCAGGTATTGTTACCGTCGATAAATTACAATTTATAAATGCCCTATCCCCTATTTCCTGCAGTCTGCTGTTAAACGAAACATTGGTAAGAGACTGGCAACCACTAAATGCAGAACTATGAAGATATCTTAATCCGCTGGGCAGTGTCACATATGTCAAGTCTTTACAATCACGAAAAGCGTCTTTATATATATCCGTAAGGGTACTTGGAAATGTAATGCTTTTCATACCTGTCCCATAAAATGCCTTTTGCCCTATCCAACGAATTCCTTCTTTAATCTCAACTCTTCCAAACCTAAACATACCTTTAAAAGGCTCATCATCTGAAGACGAACTTCCAATTCCGCCTGTTCCTGTTATGATCAGATTACCATCTACGCGATCGAGCTCCCATCTTGCATTGCTTCCGCAGGTTCCACTCCATGCAGTTTCGGTCTGCTGATTTATCCACTCCATCAGATCCATTAATTTCTGAAGATTGGTGATTCTTTCCTGATCTTCTTCCGGCATATAATCAATCTCTTCGCAGATTTTCTGGATCTCATCGTAGCGTTTTTGAATCATATCAAAGTTTTCATCCGATCCTTCCGGCAGTGCATCGATCCACTGAATGATCTCCTGAATCCGAGCTTCGCTTGGATGCGTTTTTTCCGGTTCTTCTTCCGGTTCGGACTCCGGCTCTGACTCTTCCTCTTTTTCTTCTTCCTCCGGTTTGGACTCCGGCTCTGACTCTTCCTCTTTTTTCTCTTCCTCCGGTTTGGACTCTGATTCAGACTCTGGCTCAGCTTCTGATTCTTCTTTTTCTTCCTCTTTCTGCTCTGTCTTTGCAATCGTGCTGTTTTGAATCTCAGCGAGTGCACTGGCTGGTGTGCTCAGTGCTAATCCCCCCCCAACAAAATTGCAGTTGTTTGTAATTTCCACTTTTTCATGTTCCTGCTCTCCTTTGTTTTTTATCTCAAATGATTTCCTTCATTACATGCAATCACCTGTCCGGAAATACAATTGGATGCATCACTTATCATAAAGATCGCCACTTCCGCTATCTCCTCCGGCAGAAGGACACGGCGACCCACCGCATAGCGGCGGAACAGGTTATCCTCCGGATCGTACCCGGTCATCTCCGTCGCTGTCACTCCCGGTGCGATGGCATTAACCCGAACACCCTTTAAGATCAGCTTTCTTGCTAATCCTTCAGTATAGCTGATCAGCGCACGTTTTGCCATGCCATATGGCACATCATCTCCATAAAGTCCTCTCTCCGAAACCATATTGATGATCTTTCCTGATTTCTTGCCGACCTCTTCATAGTATTTCATATAGGCCTGTGTTAGAAAATACACACCTTTCAGGTTTGTATCCATCTGGCGATCCCACTGTTCCTCAGTACAGTTGCTATAGTCGATGTTGTGAACCGATACTCCCGCATTATTGATCAGACAGTCAATCCCGTTCATCGCCCGTCTTGCATTCAGAATCAGTTCATCGTCCTTATCATACTGACGCACATCATGTTCAAACACAAACAGATTTTCCGGATTGCCAAGAGATTTTTTCGCCTCTTCCAACACTTCCTTACTGCGTCCGGTAATCGTAACAACCGCCTTTTCTTCCAGACAGCGCTTGGCTATCGCATATCCAAGACCACGGCTTCCTCCCGTAATCAGGATTTTTTTTCCTTCTAAAATCCCACCGTACTGAATCTGCGCCACCGGGACCTTCACAATCTTCTGCGGTACTCCTGATATCACGTAGGTAATACCTCTTTTTACGTATTCTTTCAATTTTCTCATCTATGTTTACTCCTATAAAAAGCGCTTTACACCTTTTTTTATCTTATCCTTTATGCTTTTCCCCACTTCTGTCTCCACAGCCTGTTTGACCCCTGGAATCTTCTCTACACAGCGTGCAATCTTTGCCGGAGAAAGCGCTACATCCTGATGAATCAGACGGCGATAGCCTTTGAGGATCTGAACATCCCGCTCTTTCTCCGTAAAGATTTCCAGTACAACCGGTTTATCTGCGTTCGGATTGGCAAATTCTTTCACTGCCTGATCCATCTCATCCATCGTGTGGGCACTCATGTATTTGAATTGATTGGAGAGAATCCAGTCTTTTGCTACATGATGATGCGCCGCCGAGATATGCGCGTCAATATTTGGCAGTTTTTTCGGTCCCATTGAGAAATAAAATTCAGCTCCGCCGCCGTTATTGACGAGCAAAATATGCACATTTGGGCTGATTCCACGGATTCCCAGCGAGTTCATGTCATAGAAGAAGCTCAGATCTCCAATAACCAGATAACACGGGCGGTTGGATGCCGCCGCCTGTCCCAGAAACGTAGACATCGAACCATCGATTCCATCCGTACCGATGTTGCTGTAGACACTGACTCCTTCTGCCAGCGGAAACAGCTGCATGATACGAGTGCTGTTCAAAATGCTCAGATGTACCAGACTGTCTTTCGGTATCTCACGGGACAGCGCATACATCGCGTAGAACGCTGACAGATAATTATCCGGTATCAGCTCATCCGGTCCCGGCTCCGGTAATTTTTTGAATTTGGCATCCGCCATCAGCAGACGGCTGACCTGTGCCGGAAGCGTGCGGATATCCGGCTCCGGCAGTTTTTTCTGCATCTCCAGGATAGTATTCCGGAATGTCTGATCGTTTTTCGATTTTGCCGCATGCTCTGCAAAATAACGGAAGAAGTATTCCGGTGTACACTCAAACACATTGGTCAGGTTCTGGAACGGATCCATGATCGCGCCGTCTTCTGAAATCAGCCAGCTTTCACGTCCTTCCCGGATCTCGCGAAGCAGTACCTTCAGGCGGGATATAAAGTTTCCGCCAAAGAAAATGACAATCTCCGGATCCAGACGTCTCAGCACATCCCCCGTGATTGCCTCCGCCAGCCGGTATGTATTAACAGCACTCTGACAACATATATTGGAAAGCTGCTCTGTAGAAATCACACAATTATAACGTTCCGCAAATGCTTCCAGGCTGTTCGTCATCTCCTGAGATCCCGGTACAGCGCTTCCGCAAATTACCAGAATCCTTTTTGCCTGCTTTAAACGCTCTGCTTTTTCATTCCACTTATCCGGCATATCACCCAGACAACAGCGGTCAATCTTATTGTACATCGGAAGTTCCGGAATACTGGCATCCGCAATATCATCGATCGACTGGTTAATCGGAAAGTTGATCTGTACCGGACCACCTCCATGATGATTCAGTTCCAGAATCGCCTCATTGATGAGTCTCTGACAGTACCAGACATCTTTCTCATTCTCGACAACCGGCAGATTGACACATTTTTTGCAAAAATTCCGGTACATATCTACCTGATCAATCATCTGATCCTCCAGCTGATTCAGATAATATGGATCGCGATCGCCTGTCAGAATCAGAAGCGGCACTTTCTGGTAATATGCCTCTGCCACCGGTGGTACATAGTTACAAGTTGCTGTCGAGGATGTGCAGGCAATCGCCACCGGCTCGCCCAGTTCCTTCGCCAGTCCCAATGCGAAGTATCCGGCGCTTCTCTCGTCTACTACAGAATAGCAGTGAAAGTAATCATCATTTTCCACGGAATGTGCCAGCGGTACATGGCGTGTTCCGGCTGACAAAACCAGATGGCGGATATGATGCTGCTTGAGCAGCGATACCAGGATCTGGACATTTTTTATCTTTGTATACATAGTATGTTCTCCTTTTTATTGTTTGGCCTGCCGCAGACTTTCCTGCAGAAACTTCCGGGATTCTCCCCGAAGCTCCTCCAGCTTCTCCATTACTCCGTCATATGCAATCTCATTAGTAACCGCATCAACTGCATCCTGCGTCAACTTAAAATATCGTTCAGACAGTCCCAATTTGTCCAAAAGCTCTGTTACCCGGTTTCCGGTAACTGCATGCGGAATTGTTACAAATTTTTTCTGGAACAAGATAGAAAAGACCGTTCCATGGAATGAGTTTGTCACCACATAAGACGCATTTTTTATATACTGGACAAATTCATCCGGTCCACAGAGGCGGTTGTCTTTTACCTTGCGGTTCATGAATCCCGGGTCTCCCGAAACATCAATCACCCGCATTTTAAGTTTTTCTGACAACATCTTTGCCGCATTATAAATTTGCTTCTGCGTTTCCCCGCCCATTGTATAAGTCAAAATATACGGCTCCGATTCCACCGGAAGTCCCTGTGTCAGATGCTCCGTATAATCTTCCGCCTTTAAAAGCAGGGTCGGATCGAGATCAATATGAACCGGCAGTTTTCCGCTGGATGCTTCTTCTACTACCGGTGCCCATTTCTCTTCCCGCATCGAAATGACATCCAGTCCTTCCAGATACCCTGTCAGCTTCTTCTCCGGGCTGGCAACCTTACTGAGATCAACTCCTACCGAGTATGTCATCCGAAGCGTATCCTTGCTGCCGAATTTTAAAAAATACGCGCCGTCGAACCCGCCATCTGTGATCGCCGTATTCCAGAGCTGATCACTGCCGGCTATGTACGCGCCGCAGACAGGCGGCTTCTTCTGCAATCCTTTTAATGTCCGGTATACCCTCGTCTCGTTCAGATACTTTTTCACAAACGGACGGAATTTGTTTTCTTTTTTGGATGCCTCCGGATAATTTCTCCAGGAATGCACCGTCCTTAAAAATCCGTCCGCCCCGTGGTACAGACGATGAACGATCGTCTTTCCCGGGTTGGCAAAACACCTTCCGCCCCAATATACCGGGTTTTTCAGCGGTGTATATCGGTTCTGATGATACCATGGACGGTAATTAATCACACTCGCCTCATAATCCATCGATTCCAATACCGTCTGAAGTGCAAAGCACTGCAGAACTGCACCACAGTTATATGGGAAATGAAAGGTTATAATCCCCACTTTCATACTCCTTCTCCTCCATTTTTCTTATTTATCTTCGTTTAAATAGGCGTCACAGACTTCTTCCGCCGATCCGCTCATACGAATTACACCCTTATCCATCCACATGGCTTTCTGGCAGATCCGCAACACCTCCGGCATCGTATGTGATACATATAAAAGAGTGGTTCCGCGATCCAGCATTTCCTGAATCCGCTGCTCACATTTTTTCCGGAACCGGAAATCGCCAACGGAAAGAATCTCATCGACAATCAGCAGATCCGGCTTGACCGAGGTCGCAACTGCGAATCCCAGTCGCGCTTTCATACCAGAGGAATAGTTTTTGATCGGAGAATCCAGGAACTTCTCCAAACCTGCAAATTCTACAATCTCATCAAAGTGTTCTTTCATATATTTTTCTGAATGTCCCAGAATACAGCCATTTAAAAAGATGTTTTCACGCGCCGTGAGGTTACCGTCAAAACCAGCTCCCAGCTCAATCAACGGTGCAATGCTTCCATTTACCGTGATACTGCCTTTCCACGGTTTCAAGATTCCGCTGACCGCCTTCAATATGGTGGATTTACCGGAACCATTACTTCCTACGATTCCCCATGCCTCGCCGCGGCGAATCTGAAAGCTGACATCCTTTACCGCAAAAAATTCCTGAAACAGCAATTCTTTTTTTAACATACGGATACAGTATTCTTTTAAATTATCAACTTTTTGATTTGCGAGATTAAAGCGGACTGTTACATGATCTACGTCTACCATAATTCTCTTATCTTCCATCTTGTTTTCTCCCATCTGCGCTGATTTTTGTCTCTGTTTTTCGCTTCCTCTGATCGGTCAGCGCTATCTCCTGCCCTGGCTGCACTCCCTCGGTACTTTCTTTCATAAACAGTATCTGAACTGTCTTAAGCATAATTTCAAAATCGAGGTGCACGCTGTAATTTTGTATGTACATCAAATCCAGTTTTAGCTTGTCATACGCTGTCATATTGTATTTTCCATATACCTGTGCATACCCGGTCAAACCTGCCTTGACCTTCAAGCGGTATCGGAACTCCGATATGGACTCCTCATACTCCCGCGCAATCTCCGGGCGCTCCGGGCGTGGTCCCACCACGCTCATATCCCCTTTCAAGATATTAAAAATCTGCGGCAGTTCATCAAACCGTAGCATGCGGATCACCGCTCCTACTTTCGTGATTCGGTCGTCTTTCTCCTGCGCCAGGCGCGCTACTCCATCTTTTTCTGCATCTTCCCGCATACTCCGGAATTTATAGATATCAAATTCTCTTCCATCCTGCGTCAGGCGGTTCTGCCGATAAATCACAGCTCCGCCATCTTCCAGCTTGATGCAAACCGCCACCACCATCATAATAGGAATTGCTGGAATCAATGCCAGCAGTGCAATCATGATATCTGTGATTCTTTTTGCTATCCGCTGTTCAATCAGAAGCCCATTGTTCCGGAACAAAAGCAGCGGCGTATCAAACATATGCTGGCTTTCCGCACTGCGAATCAACAGATCCGATATCTTAGGTGTCGTATAAGTACGGATACCTTTTCCATAGCAATATTTTAAAAGACGGTTTCGCTCTTGACTTGGAATATCACAGATTACCAGCCCCTGATATTGTTCCAGTTCCTGTTCAATCTTCTCAATTCCTTCTGAAATATGAATGATCCGTTCTACCTCAAAGCGATCTGTCCGGGTGCGCAGACGGTTTACCAGCCCCGCTGCCGGATGTTCTCCATATACCAATAAAAACCTTAACGGCGGATACGCCGTCAGATATAACCGGTTGGTAATAATCCCCCAGGGAATCGTGCAGGCAAACTGCCCTACATACATTCCCAGCAAAGGCAATGGATTGATAAAATGCTTTGTCAGCAACACGATCAGCACATACATCAGTCCATCCGCCAACAAAAGTCCCAGTCCCTGCGAATAAATAATATTAAACACCCGCAGATAACCAACCTTCCATCCACCGTACACTCTCGGCAGCCAGAATACCCAGAAAAAATAAACTGCCAAAATCAGCCAGTGCCCTCTCCGCCAATATGCCTTTTCCATCAATGGACTGTAATAGTTTCTCCATATATACCAGAAAAATGCTTCATATAGACACAGCAATGCACAGCAAAAAAGCGACCTTATCAGCCTCTTATACTGTTCCTGACTATTCATTCTGGTGTCTCCTTCTGTTCTTTGTAGCCATCTTCATTTTGAATCGCTTATCCTTTCTCTTTACCTTGTTTCTTTTTCTGCCTTATATCCGGCTTTCTTTTTGTTATTTGTTGTAAAATTGTATAACAGCAACAGAAAAAGAGCTGCGCGTGATGCTTGCAAAGACTACCACGCGACAGCTCTATTTTATTTTTACCGTTCAAATCTTTCTCTCGAAAATGCAGTCCTGTTTTGTCTGCATTTTTATATGAATTTTATGTTATATTAATTTCACACATACAAAATAAGCTAACTATTATACATCTCCATCTAAACGAATTCCTAACTCAATTCTACGCTTCTCTCTCAATATCTCCACCTCTACTGTCACAACCCTTTTTCGGATTCTTTTCCGCACGATTTTATCCAAAAAAAACGATAACGGACCATCCGCTTTTATGATCGCACCGTTTTCATCCAGCGTAACTAATGAACGGCGAACAATGTATTGATATTCTTTCTGCCCCATCATACGGCAGAGCAGCTGCCTCTCTTCCTCCCGAACCTCCCAGAAGTCACTGTCGGTTCGCAGTAAGCGCGAAAGCTTCGGAACCTGTTTGAGTGCCAGAAAAAACGCCTCCGGCGTATCTGTATCAGCAATTACATAGGATGGAAATAACGGTTTTTGATAGGCTTTCAGCTTTCCGGCATTGCGCCAGACACATTCCTGCCCGATCACAAAACAGGCTCGATAACTATTCCCCGCCAAAATGTTTTCAATGCATTTGACCAGTTGCTGTTCCCTGCCTGTCTCTGTCTGGATCACATACCACATACCGCACTTTTCCTTTCTTACAAGCGCACAATGAGTATGCTTCGCCATCCCGGAGCCGTCTCTCAACTGCCCGGATACGATCTCGATCCACCCTATGTTCCATCTTTCGTCTGACCATGACATTGATCACAGGCAGCTTACTCCATGTGCTTTTACATTTTCATTTTAATCTTACACCCGCCAGCCCCTGTTTTTAGGCATCTATGCCGACGTAATCCCTAGTTTATTATACTACGCTTTCAGGGGGCTTTCAATAGAAGTTTATGGGAAGGAAAGGTTAGGAAATTCTTAACTTAACCTGAATTATTCACGGCAACGCCGTGAACGTGGCTGAAAGCCACATAGTTACTGTTGGTGCTAGAATATAAATAGTACAAGCTAAAATAAGAAATTCCAAATACACATAAGCATGATACAATAGAAACATGCTGAAAGAGGATCTCATATGGCAAAGCAACATGACAAACAATTTAAACTTGATGCAGTCCAGTACTATCAGGATCATAAAGGCCTCGGGGTACGTGGATGTGCAGAAAATCTCGGCATCGACTACAGTACATTAACAAAGTAGCTAAAAGACTTTCGGGAATCAGGTGATATTCCTGTTCGTGGTTCTGATAATTATGCATCTGATGAGCAGAAGGAAATTACCCGTCTCAGACGTGAATTACGTGATGGGGAGCCGTGCTCAGTGGAGCAAACCATGGACGATCAAAGACTAATGCAATGCATGGTTTTCTCTTCCATTACCTATTTTTATTTGCAAACCCGTTTTTCCAACTGCCCACTCTGCACATAATGTGTGTAGTAAGCCTTCAAATCGTCTCCAAACACTGCCGCCAAATCCGGGTTATTTGCCTTATATACACTGACATCGAAATTCTCCGATGCCCTGCGTCCTTCTGCCATACCGCACGTATAAAAATGCTCAAATAACTTTTGCGAATCCAAGCCAACGACCGACTGCAAATCTGGATTATTCATATAATAATAATTTGCATCAAACACCGGCTGATACGTGTTCATCTGTTCCGCTACCTGATTCTGATTACCTGCGGACTGTGTCTGTGTCTGAGTCTGCGTCTGACCGGAAGTATTTCCATTCGAAACCGCCCCATTCTTATACGGGCAAACTCCATTTGGATGAAGATGTCCCTCACTCCTCCAAATACCCCATCAACTCCTCAACCACCTTATACACCGTCGTCCCCGGATCATACTCTGATGGCACATCTTTCCCCTCACGAAATCCATCCATACGTCTCTTAGCATTTTTGATCGCTATATTGACGCCGTCATATTGATTTACTAAATCGAAAATCTCTTCACAATTTTTATGGTAGGTTCCATCCCCCAAATTATATTGCTTGAATATCTCATTGAGTTTTTCACACCAATCATCCCTATGAAGCGCAGTATCCGCATAATTGAAATGTAAATAAAGCCAATATTCGAATGACTGATTGCTCCAAGCAATTTTATATCCCTTTTCTTTTCCCAGCCGGATTGCCTCATCAAAATCTTTAAAATCGTCTTTATCAAAAACCACCCATATATTCTGATAAAACACCTTTGAATCTTTTACTATCTCTTCAGTTGCTTCTATCAACCGACTGGTGCTGCACCCTTGTCCGAATATATCCATAACCGGACTTTCGACGATATCAATTCGACCATTTACTTTTTCGTTAATTTTCTTTTGCAAGCCTTTAAAATAAAGTGGCTCTGTTTTTTCACCTTCTGTAACAATTAAAAACGAATTTGTATTAACCGATTTAAATTCATGCTTTCTCTTTTGTCGCTCTGCCCTGCGTTTCTTAAATAAATCATCCGTTCCCACACCTACTCACCTTCTTTCAAAGAAAACTCCTTAAGAAATGGAATTCCTCCATATACCCCCGCCAGATAATCCTTTTCAAATGACGCATCGGAACGTACCTTAAAATCCGAAAGCGCACACAACTCCGAGTGTCCCAGCTCATCTTTTTGTACAAACCAAATCTGATCTCTTCGAAAGAATTTCTTATCCATTAATGTCGTATCATGTGTGGTATAAATCAACTGAGCCATTGAGTCGTTATTATAGAATAAGTCGATAAAAAATTTCAACAGCAGTGGATGTAATTTTACATTTAATTCATCCATCACCAGTACATAATTGCTGATAATCGCCATATGAGCATGAATATAAAGCATGATACTTTTGATTGTACCTTCTGACTCATCGTATAAATTTAAAGGATATAATTCCCCATCTTCTCCCTTATGAAATGTAAAAAATAGCGTTTCTTTTTCTTTTTTCTTATACGTAATATCCTTTATTCCAATATCAATTGCAGCGAGAAACTCCAATAATTTTTCTTTTTCGTTATCAATAATTCTAGGCAGGATGGCATCCAGGAAGTTCGTATTTTCACAATCATCCGATGTAAAAACTAAAATATCCATAATCCCTGAATATACGGTTTTAAAAATATCTGTTTTTAAATTAAGTTTATTAAAGAAGGATAACACAAGTGTCTCCGACGGAATTTGTTCTTTATAAGCCTCACATTTTTTTCTGACAGAAGCCCCAAGATTCACTTCCTGCATCGCTCTCTCAAAAATCATCGCTTTTCGGTTTGCCTTTAGGTTCTTTCTGTACAGCCATTCCGTCACAATTTTCTCAGAATTATACTCAAAACCATACTGATACTCCTCATCCCCCAAAATCAGTACAATTTCAAACTCTGAATTTCCCTTATTTTCTTCAAAAGAAAATGGTCTGCTGTATTTTTTGAGTACCGACTCTGTTTCATCATCAACATTGTTCAACGACTGGGAAACAATTCGCCTAAAAAGCTTCAGGGCCCACACGAAATTGGACTTTCCGCTGGCATTCGCACCATAAATAGCCGCTACCCGCAGAAATTTTTCTTTTTTATCTATATCAATCAGGTTCGATGGATGTTCCTTATAAGCGCTGATTGCTGTCATATCAAAAATCGTTTCTTCTTTAAAGGAAAGAACATTTTTCATTTTAAATTGGACCAACATATTTTTGTACCTCCTTTTTATATAATATACGAATTCTTGATTTTTATGTCAATGTTTTTACGGATTTTTCGTAATTTTATTGTTCTAACATCATCTTTTTGACATAATCTTTCCATCCTTCCATCTTTCGCTCAAAGGTTATTCTTTCTTACTCAAGTAAGAATTTCTGAATATCACATCTTAAGCAAAGTCTGCAACCAGAACTGTATCGTACGGAATTTTCAGTTCAGAAAATTCCTACCTGTGAACAGTTATAAACTCTCATAATAAAAAAAGGAAACCATGCAGCTATCTGTGAACCTCTGCATGGCTTTCCCTCTAACCTTTTTCAATTTCAATCGTTCTAATTTCGCCCGCTCTACCGCATATACTCCTGCTTCACCTTATGATCCACCACATGCCGCTTCGCCAGCTCTTTCGTCACATCCTCTACGCTGATGCCCGCGTCTGCCATCAGAACCATGGCATGGTAACACAGGTCTGCCAGCTCGTAGATCGTTTCGTCCTTGTCTTTCTTCGCTGCCGCGATGATAACCTCGGTACACTCCTCGCCGACCTTTTTCAGGATCTTGTCCAAGCCCTTGTCGAACAGGTAGGTGGTGTAGCTTCCTTCCTTCGGGTTCGTCTTACGTCCCATAATAAGGTCGTAAAGTCCCTCATAGGAAAATGGTGTGATCTCCTCGTTCTGGTAAACCGGCTCAAAAAAGCAGCTCTCCGCGCCCGTATGACACGCCGGACCTTCCTTGACAACCTCGACAATCAAAGTATCCTTGTCACAATCCGCATAAATACTGGAAATATGCTGCACATTCCCGCTCGTCTCGCCCTTTCTCCAAAGCTCCTGACGGCTGCGGCTGTAAAAACAAGTCTTCTTCTCGCGAAGGCTGATCTCCAGACTCTCCTTATTCATCCAAGCCATCATCAGAACCTTCTTACTATAATGATCCTGCACAATCGCCGGAATCAGACCTTTCTCATTAAACTTTAACTCATCCATCTTAAACGACGGCTCTACGCCTGCAATCTCGTTGATATTCTCACTCATACTCTCATCCTACCTTACCACTAAAATTTTTTATATACATTCCCCGCGTCCAGCGCAGCGCCGACGCTCTCCTCCGAAATCCTCAGGAAAACAGGCGTCCAAAAACTGTAGAAAACATCGCATACGCCGGTGCTTAGTGAGGTCTTTTCGAACTTAGCACCGCTGCGTAGGCGCAAGAGCGCAAGCGTTTTTCGGAAGTTTCTGGATGCCTGTTTTCCGTCCCTTTCACGAAAAAGCACCGCCCTCTAACTTTTACTCCATGCGATTAGATCAACCGCATCTCCACCCCATTCTCCGCCAGATACTGTTTCAATTCTTTAATATTCACTTCTTTCCGGTGGAAAATACTCGCCGCCAGTCCCGCGTCGATCTGCGGATACTGGAAGAGGTCTAAAAAGTCTTCTTTCTTTCCCGCGCCTCCCGATGCAATAATCGGCACATCGACACGCTTCGCGATCTCCAAAAGCATCGGAATGTCAAATCCCTGCTTCACACCGTCCGTATCGATACTGTTGACCACCAGCTCGCCTGCGCCGCGTCTGACGCCGGATTCTGCCCATTCCAGCGCATCAATGCCTGTATCGACACGCCCGCCCTGCTTAAATACGTGGTATTCGTCTCCAACACGTTTAACATCCATCGAAAGCACCACACACTGATCGCCGTAGCGGTGTGCCGCCTCGGTAATAAGCTCCGGATTTTTGATCGCGCCGCTGTTGACGCTGACCTTGTCCGCGCCGCATTTTAAAACGCGGTCGAAATCATCCAGCGTGCTGATGCCGCCGCCGACCGTCAGCGGGATGAAAACCCGTTTTGCCGCCTCAGTCAGGATGTCGGTAAAGATTTTTCTTCCTTCTACACTTGCCGTAATATCATAAAATACCAGCTCATCCGCGCCGCTCTGGTTGTAAAATTCTGCCATCTCGACCGGATCCGCCACATCCTGGATTCCCTCGAAGTTGACGCCTTTCACGACACGCCCGTTCTTTACATCCAGACACGGAATAATACGTTTTGAAATCATGCCGTTCCCTCCTGATTTCTTTTTCTGATTATTCATTCGAACGATTCGAATGATTTTTTTGCCGCTTTTTATACGGCGCTTCTCCTAAACGGAATATTTCAGTGCTTCCTTTAAATCAATCGCACCCAGATACAGCGCTTTTCCTAAAATCGCACCATACACCTCATTTTTCAAGATCTCAATCTCCTTGAGGCTGCTGATTCCACCGGACGCCACGATATCCAGCCCTTCAATCTGCGATAATTCTTTATAAAGCTCCAGGTTCGTTCCCTGCATCTTTCCATCGCGGGAAATATCGGTGTAAATGACCGTTTTCACTCCCGTATCGCGCAGGCGGCGGCAGAAGTCAACGCCTCTTACCTCGCTCGTCTCAAGCCACCCGTGAGTCGCCACAAAACCGTCCTTCGCGTCCACACCGACTGCAATTTTATCGCCGTATTTGCGGACCATTTCTTCGACAAATGGATAATTTGTGACCGCCACCGTGCCGAGAATCACGCGTCCAGCTCCGAGCGACAGGTATTTGTCGATGGATGCCTCGTTGCGGATGCCGCCGCCGACTTCTACAAATAATCCCGTTGTCTTAATCAGCTTCTCTATCGTGTCAAAATTTGCCAGCGCCGCGTCTTTCGCGCCGTCCAGATCGACCACATGCAGGTTTTTCGCGCCCTGCTCCTTGAATCCCAGCGCCACCTCTTCCGGCCGGTCGCTGAATACTGTCATCTGGTTATAATCGCCCTGCACCAGGCGCACCGCCTTGCCGTCCCGCAAATCAATCGCTGGAAATAGCTCCATGTCCGTTTCCTCTCCATAACTGTTTAAATCCAATCTACAAGCCTGAAAAAACAGTTACCTTTCTTGTTTTTCTATTAATTATATCTCCGAAAACGCCTTCAGAATCCGCAGTCCCACTTCCCCGCTCTTCTCCGGATGGAATTGGCAGCCCATGACATTTTCATTTGCCGCGGACGCCGTGACCGGAATGCCGTACTCCGAGGTTGCCAGCAGACTCTCATCACAATCTTTTCCATAGAAGCTGTGGACAAAGTAGACGTAATCGCCCTCTTTGCTGTATTTAAACAGTGGATGCTCCTTTCCTTTTTCCGTCAGATGCAGGCTGTTCCAGCCCATGTGCGGCACTTTTAGGTTTGCCGGAATGTCTTCTTTTAAGTCTGCCATCACGCCCGGAATCAGTCCCAGACCCTGATGCTCGCCGTATTCATAGCTTTTATCAAAGAGAAGCTGCATTCCGAGGCAGATTCCCATGATCGGTTTGCCTGCTTTTGCTTCATCCAGCAGCGGCTCTGCCATTCCGGATCCGCGCAGTTTCGCAATCGCATCGCCATACGCGCCGACGCCCGGTAAAATGATGTGATCCGCTTTTCTTAAATCTTCCGGATCGCGGCTGACTTTATTTTCCAGTCCCAGGTAACTGAGGGAGGAACTGAGGGAAAATAGGTTTCCCACGCCGTAGTCAATAATTGTTATCATTTGCAGCCTCCTATATCAATTCATGTATGTTCCCGCAGTCAACGCAGGACCCCGCTGAATCATTATAAACCTATTAAATAGATTTGTTATACTTACTTTTATCTTAGATCATAATACCCCTTTTGTCGATGGAATCTCGTCCCGGTACCTCTCGTCAATCGACACCGCCTCGCCGAGCGCGCGTCCCAGTCCCTTGAACATCGCCTCGATGATATGGTGGCTGTTTTCGCCGTGGAACATTTTAAAATGCAGCGTCATCCGGCTGTTGGAGGACAGTGCAATCATAAATTCCTTTACAAGCTCGGTATCAAAATCGCCCACTTTTTCGGTCGGAATCTCCACATCCATGACCAGATAGGAACGTCCGCTTAAATCGAGCGCCGTCATTACCAGTGTTTCATCCATCGGAAGCAGGAAACTGCCATAACGGCGGATGCCCTTTTTATCACCCAGCGCCTCTAAAATTGCCTGTCCCATGGCGATTCCGATGTCCTCTGTCGTATGATGGTAATCGACCTGCGTATCTCCGTCACATTTCAATGTGAGGTCAAACCGTCCATGTCTGGCAAAGAGCTCCAGCATATGGTTTAAAAATCCGCAGCCCGTATCGACCTGATATTTTCCCGTTCCATCTAAATCAATCGACAGGCTGATTTTCGTCTCTGCCGTGTTTCGTTCTAATGAAATCTTGCGTTCTCTTGACATTTCTGCCAGCCTTCCTTTCTTATTCACAGCTGCCCCATCTACAAAAACCATGCTGCCAGCATTTTCATACGGTTCCCACAGTAAATGCGTGAACCTATTGAATTCTAGCCTATCTTACAACTGCACTTCTCGCCGCTTCCACCAGTTTCTTCGTCTCCTCAACAAACGTTTCCATCTCTTCCTCGGATCCGATGGAAATGCGGACGTAATCTTTGATCCGCTCGCTGTCCCAGCGTCTTACCAGGATTCCTGCCTCGCGCAGTCCATCAAAATAGACTTTTCCCGGCATATCGCCGCTCTTGGCAAAAATGAAGTTGGTCTTCGAATCCAGCACAGTAAATCCAAGTGCCCGGAGCGCCTCGGTCGTTTTTTCACGCGTTTTGCAGATGCGCCCGGTACATTCTTTCGTGTAGTCCCAGTCGCGCATCGCCGCCGCGCCAGCCAGAATCGACAGGCGGTTGACGTTGTACGGGTTAAAACTGTATTTGATCCGGTTCATGTCGGCGATAAGTTCCGGGCTTGCGATCGCAAATCCGACGCGCGCGCCGGCTAAGCTGCGGGATTTGGAAAAGGTCTGGATAATCACCAGATTTTCGTATTTCGGAAGCAGTGATACACACGATTCGCCGCCGAAATCCACATACGCCTCATCCACCATCACAACGCGATCCGGGTTGGACGCCGCTACTTCCTCAATCGCAGAAAGCGGCAGGTTCATGCCTGTCGGAGCGTTTGGATTGGCGATGATCACATTATTTCCGCAATTTTTATACGGTTCGATATTTAAGGTAAAATCTTCCTCCAGCAGAACTACCTTGAACGGGATTCCATAGAGCCCGCAGAGTGCCGGATAAAAGCCATACGTCAGATCCGCGAACTGAAGCGGCGCATTCTGGTCGCAGAATGCCCGGAATGCAAAACCTAAAATCTCGTCGGAACCATTGCCCGCGATGACCTGGTTTGTTCCCACGCCGTAGTGATCGGCGATCGCCTCGATAAGGACGCGCTCTTCCGGATCCGAATAAAGGCGTAAATTTGCAAGTTCCAGCGGCATAATTTTAGAAGAATTTTCCTCATACCCTGCCAGAATCGCCTCCGCAACCTTCGGGCTTGGCGGATACGGGCATTCGTTTGTGTTCAGCTTGATAAATTTCCGCCCCTGCGGCTGCTCACCCGGTGTATACGGAAGAAGTGATTCGCTTGCTTTGCTCAAAAAACGGCTCATATCTGCCTACGCCTCCTTTTTATCTTCTGCTGCGGTTTCTTTCTCCGCTTTCTCTTTTGCTTCTTTTTCTTTCTTTTCCTGTTCCTTTTTCTTCTGGTGTGCTTCCACCGCGCCCTTCAGCTTCTCCGCCATCTCGGTGATCTGCTTGTTTTTAAACTCAAAGCTGCTCTTGTTGGCGATGAAACGGGCGCTGATCGGCAGGAACTCTTCCAGCACTTTCAGGTGATTTTCACGGATCGTGCTGCCCGACTCTACAATATCCACGATGACGTCCGAAAGTCCCAGAATCGGCGCCAGCTCAATGCTTCCGTTTAATTTGATAATATCAATATCGCGTCCCAGCTTCGCGTAATGCTCTTTCGCAATATTCGTAAATTTCGTTGCCACGCGCACCGGTCGGTCTTTGTCCTCTACGTAATCCTCTTTTCCAGCCACGCACATCCGGCATTTTCCAAGTCCCAGATCGAGAAGCTCGTATACATCCGGGTTGCTCTCCATCAGAATGTCTTTTCCGACGATTCCGACGTCTGCCGCATGGTGCTCGACGTAGATTGCCACATCACTCGGCTTTACGAGCAGGTAGCGGACACCCGTCTGTGGGTTCTCAAACACCAGTTTTCTATTTTCGTCGTAAATACTCTTGCAGTCATATCCGACCGACGCCAGAAGCTCATACACCTGATCGCCCAGTCTTCCCTTCGGCAGTGCTATGTTTAACATCTCGCGCCCTCCTTTCCATTCTCCTGAAAGGCAGTTTCCCGGTCCTCTTCCAGGGAAAGACGTCCGTCATACCGGTACAGATAGCAGTAACGCAGATCCTCCGGCACAGCTTTCTCCACCCGCACACGCAGTCCCTGACGGCGCAGGCTTTCAACCGCCTGGCACAGGCGCACTACATCGACATCCGGCTCATAGAGTACCAGCGCATCGACATCGTAGCGGATGCTCTTTTCCGGCAGGCGTTCCAGCTCTTTTAAATAGATGGCAAATCCGATCGCATCGGCTTTCTTTCCTAATTTTGCCATCATGCCGTCGTACTGACCGCCGGAAAGCACCTGGCGTGCCAGACCATCTAAGAATCCCTGAAAAATAATACCGTTATAATATTCAATGTCATTGATCATCGAGAAGTCCAGCCGCACCTTGTCAAGCTGTCCGCCCAGTCCCATCGCCTCCAGAACCTCATACAGGCGGGATAACAGGGCAACCGCCTCTTTCATTTTCGGCGTATCCGCGATCGCACCTGCCTCTGCCAGCACCCGCCCAAACTCTCCGTACAGCCCGGAAACCTTCATCAATTTCTCTGTATCGCCCTCCGGCAGTGCCAGATCCGCGCACAGTTTTTCCAGTCCGCTGCGGTTTTTCGTCCGGATCAGCCCTAAAATGATATCTTTCTGATCGGCATTGACCGGAAGCTCTTCCATCAGTCCCACCACGAAATCCATGTTGGAAATCTTGAGCACATAGTCCGTCTCAAAATCCGCCAGACTCTTGAGCGCCAGCGCCAGCACCTCCGCGATCACGCAGTCATCCACGCCGCCCATGCACTCCAGTCCCATCTGGCTGATCTCTTTGTAAGTGTGGCTTTCCTTGCTCTCACGATACACACTCTCCAGATAATAGACCTTCTCGCACGTATTTTTATCTGCCTTGGTGTTCTTCGCGATGCTCAGCGTCACGTCCGGCTTGAGAGCCATCAGGCGTCCGTCCAGATCCGTAAATGTCGGCACATTTTCCCCCAGCAGGAAACTTTTATTCGCTGCATACAAACTATATTCCTCAAACCGCCCCATCCGGTACTTGCGGTATCCATAGCTCTCATAAAGACCTCTCAGGCGAAGCGTCGCCGCCTCCGCCCTCCGAAGGCTCTGAATCTCTAAATTCATGCTCTATCTCCTCTCAACTGCCGCCGCAACCGCCCCGGCTCAACAAAATCTGCCGGACAATCACCCGCTCGTCTATATCCTGCCGTTATAGCTCCCATCACTTTTGTTTATCTTGCTATCATGGTAGCGTACTAAAGTGTTTTCTATATACTATCATTCCTTCTTAAAAAAAGCAACTACTTTTTTAGAATACTCACACTTTAATTAAAAGAAAAACTCGGGGCGTGAGAAATGTGCGCCCCGAGTTTTTCCACCTCGACTCTATTCTTTTATAACCTTCTCCAAAATCGGCCCCAGAATCTCCGTCCAAGGCGTATACGCATCCTTTTCCTCCAGATGCGTCAGCGCCATCCAGTTCAGTCCTCCCGGTGTCATTTCTCTGGCAAGGTCTTCCAGATCCCCGTCCCACGTCGCTGCCTTGCGGGACAGCGCCCCAGTAAATTCGGTGATGTATGCCCGTGCGGACGGCTCATCCAGCCCGTTTCTCTCACACCACTGGATAATGACGGTCAGAAGCATATAGTAAGCGCTCATCAGGCCCGTCGTGCTCCTAAGGATCGCGATCTGCTTCGGCGTATCGACCGGAACCGGCTTGCCGACGTGACTCATCAGATCGACTACCTCCGGGATATCCGGGTAAATCACCACCGGTCCGAAGCGGTTCGCCGCGAAGGTCAGAGGCACAACATCCGCCAGAATCTCTCTCGATCCAAACATTTCCTCGATGCGCTTTAAGCTCAGCGTTGCAACCAGATTGATAAACTTCTTCTCCGGTCCGATATGAAGCGGTTTTAAGATATCTTCCGCCGCCTTCGGAAGGAGCGCCGCAAAGACCCAGTCCGACCGGTCCACAACTTCCTGGTTATCCGCCGCGACCGACACGATCTCCGGGTATTTTTCATGCAGCATCTGCGCCCGTTCTTTATTTCTCGGCGATACAACGATCTGCAGATTCTCCATTCCGCTCTCGCAGAATCCAGTCACGACGGACGTCGTAATGATTCCCGTCCCAATAAATCCCAGTTTCATAAACTTCTACCCTCTCTTTCTCCTCTCCGTTTACCCGAAATTTTTCCAGACGATTCCGAGCGAACTTTTCTAATAATTACTCCCCCGATTTTATTCACATACACAGTATACAACCAAAAACACATATTTTCCAGCATCCTACTCATCTTTATTCAATCTTAATACATCGCTAAATCTCCCTTATCCGCTCTTAAAATCTCCAGCTGTATAATATGACCATCACAAAAATAAGGAGCTGCCTTTATGCCGGAAGAGCTTATTCGACGAAAGCGCCGTCTTTCGTCTTTTCAAATTATCACATTGGGTTTTGCCGGGGTCATTCTACTCGGAGCGCTACTGCTGATGCTGCCGATCTCCACGACTGGAGAGAATGTAACTCCATTCAATGAAACGCTGTTTACTGCGACCTCTGCCGTCTGCGTGACCGGGCTTGTAGTACAGGATACAGGCTGCTACTGGTCAACCTTTGGGCAGGCGGTTATTCTGACACTGATCCAAATTGGTGGTCTTGGTGTCGTAACCGTAGCAGCATCGTTTGCGCTGTTGTCCGGGCGAAAAATTTCTCTGATGCAGCGCAGCACCATGCAGGATGCAATTTCAGCACCAAAGGTCGGCGGAATCGTCCGTCTGACACGCTTCATCCTGCGAGGGACGTTTCTGATTGAGCTGCTGGGAGCGCTTGCCGTGTTGCCGGTATTCTGCCGGGACTATGGATGGCGCGGCATCTGGATGGCGGTATTTCATTCCATATCCGCTTTTTGCAACGCCGGGTTTGACATTCTTGGGACAGAAAGCAACCGCTATCCATCTCTTACCGGCTACGCGGACAGCCCGGTAATCAATATCACGATTATGCTGCTGATCGTGATCGGCGGTATTGGATTTCTGACGTGGGATGACATCTTTGAAAACAAGTGGCGGTTTCATCGCTACCGAATGCAGAGCAAGGTGATTC
>PPYF01384827.1_pt1 | contig 62622 bp, 46 predicted proteins | sample 1559871 | NCBI WGS metagenome assembly PPYF01 (sample SAMN08240021, study PRJNA423297) | Human gut metagenome, whole genome shotgun sequencing project. | reverse complement strand
AAACATACAACATCGGCGGTTTCAATGAATGGAAAAACATCGACATCATCAAGGTGGTAATCAATACTGTAGACCGTCTTCTGGGCAGAAAAGAGGGTGAAGATATGGATCTGATTACCTACGTGACCGACCGTCTGGGACACGACATGCGTTATGCCATCGACTCCACCAAGCTTCAGAAAGAACTGGGATGGGAACCGAGCCTGCAGTTTGAAGAGGGTATCGAAAAGACTGTCCGCTGGTATCTGGACAACCAGGAATGGATGGATAATGTGACTTCGGGTGACTATCAGAAGTATTATGAGGATATGTATAAAGGAAAATAAACTATATACACATCACAAACAAAAAGAAGCCAGTACAAGAAAAAAACTAAAATACTGGCTTCTTTGACTAATCCAAGCACTAGAAAATAGTGTTTTAAGAAGTGAATGATTCTTATACAATGCCCTACAAAACCATAAGTAACTATATACATCAAAAGAATTTACTATCTTTGTAACCTTATATCACGAATAAATAAAATTCCTACATGAAAGAATTTTTCCAAATGATGCGGCGATTTATCTCGCCTTACAAAAAATATGTATTCGGTGCTATCATACTGAATATATTATCAGCTATATTCAATGTATTCTCCTTCTCACTTCTCATTCCTATTTTAAATATCTTATTTAAAACAAGTGATGCACAAGTGGTCTATCAATATATGGAATGGGGAAGCGGCGAACTAAAAGATGTAGCCATCAATAACTTCTATTATTACGTATCTCAACTGATTGAGATATTTGGACCAGCTACTACACTATTATGGTTAGGACTCTTTCTGGCAGGAATGACTCTTCTTAAGACAGCCTGTTATTTTGGTTCTACCGCCATTATGGTTCCTCTGCGTACCGGAGTAGTACGCGATATTCGTATTATGGTTTATTCAAAAGTCATGTATTTACCCCTCAGTTTCCTGTCCGAGGAACGCAAAGGTGATATCATTGCCCGTATGAGTGGAGACGTGGGAGAAATCGAAAACTCCATCACTAGCTCACTCGATATGTTGCTAAAAAATCCTATCTTAATTATTTCCTATTTCACTACCTTAATTATAACCAGTTGGCAACTTACTTTATTTACCATTATTGTACTTCCTGCTATGGGATGGGTAATGGGACGTGTAGGTAGAAAACTAAAGCGCCAATCCTTAGAAGCACAGAACAAATGGAGTGAAACCATGTCGCAATTAGAGGAAACATTAGGAGGAATGCGTATCATCAAGGCCTTTATTGCGGAAGAAAAAATGATACAACGCTTTGTAAAATGCAGTAATGAATATCGTGATGCCGTCAATAGAGTCGCTATGCGTCAAAGTCTTGCACATCCGGTCAGTGAATTTTTAGGTACCGTGCTAATTGTTCTTGTTCTTTGGTTTGGAGGCTCTCTTATCCTAAATGCAAGTTCTACAATCAACGCATCTACCTTCATTTTCTACATGGTAATTCTTTACAGTGTTATCAACCCTCTGAAAGATTTATCAAAAGCAAGCTACAATATACCAAGAGGGCTGGCTTCCATGGAACGCGTGGATAAGATTCTGAAAGCCCCCAATAACATCGTAGAACGCCCGGACGCAGTTCATATTCACGAAATGAAAGAGGGCCTGGAGTTTCGTCATATATCCTTCAGTTACGGTACCCACGAAGTATTACACGATGTCAGCTTACATGTCCGTAAAGGGGAAACCATTGCTTTAGTTGGACAAAGTGGTTCAGGAAAATCTACATTGGTTGACTTAGTTCCTCGCTTTCACGATGTACAGCAAGGTGAAATCCTGATCGATGGCATCAATATCAAGGATGTGCAAGTTATGGATTTACGCGGACTGATAGGAAACGTAAATCAAGAAGCCATCCTGTTCAACGATAGCTTCTTCAATAATATTGCCTTCGGAGTAGAAAATGCTACCATGGAGCAGGTGATAGAAGCAGCTAAAATAGCCAATGCACACGACTTTATTATGGAAACAGAAAAGGGATACGACACCAACATCGGAGACCGCGGATGCCGTCTATCAGGAGGACAACGCCAACGCATCTCTATTGCCCGCGCCATCTTGAAGAACCCAGCTATCCTAATATTGGATGAAGCCACTTCTGCTCTTGATACAGAAAGCGAACGTCTGGTACAAGAAGCATTGGAACGTCTGATGAAAACACGTACCACTATTGCCATTGCCCACCGCCTTTCTACCATCAAGAACGCTGACCGTATTTACGTATTATACGAAGGTCGTATTGTGGAAAGCGGAAAACATGACGAATTGGTTCAAAAGAACGGCTATTACAAACGTCTGCACGATATGCAGGCATTATAACAGCCCCACTTATTCTTATTAAAAGTAATATCCTTATCCTTCATGTACAATTCAACTGTAAATTGTATATGAAGGATATTTTTTTTCACTCCTTACTATACTTCATTTTGCAAAATAAAGTATTATAGTTTCTCAATATACAATTAGTCAATCTATAAAGAAACTATTAAGACCTTTTATTATTCTTATGAAACAGACAATGAATCTTCCATAACGCAGAAATCAGAATTCGTATCCTTTTTTGGAACCTTTTAGAAACCATTATTTTACGATACAAACTAAATAAGGGCTGATCTTGGAAAAGATAAAACTGTTTCAACTCTTCACACACTAAAAAAGAGAACTCATTATGCAATACAATCTCTCTCTCCTTTTGGCATAATTCTATATTAGTCGAACTAATACCAGTTAAATCAAATACACTTACCAGAAGAGCAATATGCTTATAGGAAGCCTGACATTTAATAATTTTCTTCAAAAAAAACTCCCAGTCAGATACAATTTTGAGATTCTCCGAATACAAAGAACCAGAAAACAAATCACGTTTTATAAAAGAAGCCGGATGCCCTATAGTGTCACTCAACATGTATCTTAAAGACAAATGGTCCGGATACACACGAACTTTTGTTTTTCCCCCATTATCCAGCAAAAGCAGATCACCATACACAATATCCTCCCCCGATAAATTCGGAATCACTTTCTCCAATACTTTATTATCATGCAAATAATCTCCGGAATTCAAAAACAAAATATACTCTCCTGTTGCTTTCAAAATCCCCTTATTCATTGCATTATAAATCCCTTTATCTTTTTCAGAGCACCAATATCCCAATCTATCCTGACAGGCAAGAATATGCTGTTTACTCTCATCATTACTTCCCCCATCAATAATAATATACTCATATTCCTGATAAGTCTGCTCTAATACACTGTGAAGAGTTTGTTTTAGACCATCAGCATTATTATAATTAATCGTAATAATCGAAAGTTTAGGAATGTAATTGGATTTTTCCATGAATATTCTTCTTTAATATATTATACCTCCCGATAAAAACCAGTTTTTTCAATTATTATCAAAGAGAGTTTAAATAAGTAAATCATGTTTATGGATATTCAGGCAACAAAAGTATAAAAACATTAATATAATACCTTAGCCTCTATTCCTAAGTTTACGCCAAAGTCTGCGATACCATCTATTACGGTATTTATCACATTTCTTTTTATAATAAAATAGTTCTTTCATATTGTCTAAAGGAAAGCCATAATAATCCACATAAAGTTCAAAGTGCTTTTTATAAACATACATAAAAACCTGCTTGAGTTTATCATCCTTGTTGCATTCAACAGTTCTAGACATTTCTTTAATCCGATAAAAGAACAGCGGTTTAGAAATCTGGAAAACCTTCTTATCTCCGTTTAACAGTCTAATATAAAATTCCCAATCTTCCAATCCTATATGCATCTGTTCATCATAACCTCCCACTCTCAAATAATCTTCCTTTCTGTATAGAGACGTACAAACAATACAGTTGCCTAATAAAAAAGATTTATAATCACTGTATACAGGCAAGTTCCAAACTTCATCCTTGAGACCACAAAGATAAGTTTGAGTATAAACCAAGGTATATTCGGGAAATTTTTCTAAAATTCCGATACATTCTTCTATATAATCCGAAGCCAGATAATCATCCGGATCTAATGGAAGAATATATTTTCCCTTAGACATGGCAGCACCTAAATTTCGAGCAGCTGACACTCCCTTATTATTCTGAGAAAAATATCGTATACGACTATCTTTTTCAATAAACTTCAAAGCAATCTCTTCTGTGCAATCCTGCGATCCATCATTCACTACAATTGCTTCCCAATCAGTATAAGTTTGTTTTAAAAGAGAGTCCAACGCTTCCGATAGATATATTCCTTGGTTATAACAAGGTAAAATAACCGATACTAGTTCCTTCATAATTTCAGTTTTATAGAACAGACAATTATCCTACATCACTAAGGTTTACAAATAATTTTTTCGTAGCACAAATTGCTCATATTATAACATCCGTTCATTTTACAAACATAACGAAGTTTTTCTAATTATTAATAATTAATTATATCAAAAGTTATTTCTTCTTTATGCAGTATTCTCATATTTTTTCTTTTATTATTTATAAATACCATTCAAATCATATAACTTTGTATTCAAATAATTATAACACAATAAAAATGAACAAGAGTATTCCTACAGTAAGTGTCATAGTACCAAACTATAACTATGCAAGGTTCTTGGATCAACGCATTGCGTCTATTTTAAATCAGACTTACACAAACTATGAATTAATTTTATTAGATGATGCCTCAACTGACAACAGCGCAGAGGTTTTGAAAAAATATCAAGATAATCCTCATGTTTCACAAATTATAATCAATGAGCACAATAGTGGAAGCCCTTTTAAACAATGGATGAAAGGTATCTTATTGGCAAAAGGAGAATGGATATGGATTGCAGAGGCAGACGACTTATGTGAACCTACCTTCTTGGAAACTTGTATGCGCTATATAGAAATGGATAAAGGAAATACCTCAATCTGTAATGTAGGCAGTGTATACATTGACAGTAAAGGCAAAAATATCAACCGAGCTGTCCAGACATGGGAGAAAAACGAAAAGCAAGTTTCAGCCATCAGTTTTGACGGTAAAAAATTTGCAGAATTCATTTTATACTGGTCGAATAAAGTCCCCAATGCAAGTGGAGTTGTATTCAGAAAAGAATATGCACTGCGTATTCAAGACCCTACATGGACTACAATGAGATATTGTGGCGACTGGCTTTTCTGGTTCGAAATGGTATTGCAAGGAAATGCCATACAGGTGTATAAGATTCTGAATTACTTCAGAATACATAACACACAAACATCCAAAGGAATATCAAGCGGACAAAATATAGTAGAATCTCTTAAGGTAGCTCTATATATCCGAAAGAAAATTCCATCTATTGGATATGATAAATCTCGCCAGAAATATGGACGAGAAGCAAGAATAATCAGACATTTAAAGGACAAAGCGATACAAAACAAAATAAAGAAAGAATACCAGCAAATGCTCCATTCTTCTTTTCTAAAGAACTACTTGTACTATAAACTACATAGGCATTTAAGATTCTTGCCTATGATTTCTTCAGAAGAGAAAGAAAAGAGAAAAGCATTGAAATACAGCCGTATTTTAGAATAAGCGGTCTCTTTTAATCGTGATTATCCACGGACATACCCATCTTAAATATTTATTCATGTGGAAAAGTCTCAAGTCTGAGGCTTTTCCTTCTAGTTTCTCATAAAGATACTGGCTAAGTTCTGTCTGTTTCTCTACACTTCGTACCTTCTTTATTTTCCGATAAAGCTGTCCATGAGCCAGTCGACGCTTGTAAGTACTCATATCAGGGAAAACCTGTTCCATTAATACATAGGTATCAATATCCTCTTTTATCCGGTTCCCTGTACTAACTCCTTCTACACTTACCTTTGCAGTATGCTGACGGAAATAATTCAATTCTTTATAGACCTCAATCATATCTCCTTGCAATAGCATTTGAAACCAAAAATACCAGTCTCCACTATATCTCATACTTAAAAATGCGGTATCTGACAGTTTAATAGCATAAGAACGGCGAAATAGTACTCCGCTGGCATTAGCAACACAACAATTCCAATACATATTATGCTCTGCATAAGCTTTACCCGAAAATCTGCTAGCCGATACAGCCGGCTTTTTCTTTCCCCAGTAATTGGCTTCTTGCGGCAATATGCTACCTTTCTCATCTATATACTTTGAAGCTGTCATGCAAACAGATATATTAGAATATTTCTGCACCTGCCCCACACAAGTTTCCAAAAAGTCAGGTTCACACAAATCGTCCGCTTCAGCAATCCATACCCATTCTCCTTTTGCCAGTGAAATACCTTTCATCCATTGTTTAAAAGGACTTCCTGTATTCTTCTCGTTCACTACGAAATGGGAGACATGAGGATTATCTTTATACTGGTTCAATACCTCCACACTATTGTCTGTAGACGCATCGTCTAAAAGAATCAGTTCGAAATCCTGAAATGTCTGATTCAGAATAGACAATAAACGCTCGTTCAGATAACGCGCATAATTATAATTGGGTACAACAACGCTGACAATTGGAGTCTTCTTGTCCATATACATTATTTTTTATACAAAAGCAAAGTTACATAAATTATTCATTGCCATCATACTATTAAAAACTGCATGAAAATACAGTCTTTCTAATCAACTAATTTTTCTATACCCACCGGATAAGCAGAAGAAAATTTTCGGGCAAACAGATAAGGAGAGGTTCTCAATTCCTCCATATCACTTTCTTTCCATACATAAGGAGAACCACGTTGCCAATCAATTGCCCTCATACTCCCATTCAACACATCAGATGAATCATAAATATTCGTCCTAAATGGAGAATTCCAGATAAGCGTCTGAATAAATATTTCATCGGGACACAGTGTATATTTAAAAGTATGCATCACATTATCTTTATTTTCAATCAGATAACGGCAAAAATCATTGGTAATACTCACCCAGTTAAACCCTTTAAAGAACTCATAGTCATGTTTTCTCTTAAATCGGGCAACTTTTTGCAGAGCCAAAAATACATTTCTCACAAAAGCAGTGACGCCATGTATTACTGCAGAGCCCTCTTTAAAATAACGGGTAAACAGATAATAACGGTACACTTTACGATATACATCCTTACGATGTCCTTCTCCAGTCCAGAATCCGACAAATTCTTTTCCTGCATGCTGCTTAAAGAAAGCATGAATATAATCCTGACTTTTTATAGGCAAATCTACCCCAGACAACAGATGGTAATAACCGTAAGGACCTTTCCGGAAAGCTGCTTCAAAGAGATCATATTCTACCTCTACCTGAGAGATATCTCCCCAGTGTACAGCAATACGCTGTTCTAAAAGTATCAAATTCCCCTTTTTCATCCGGAAACTTAGAAACTGATTGTACAAATCCACAGCGCGGGCATCAATATGCAAATAAATGTCATTACGCTCATCATCCAGCACAGACAATAACGTCTTCAGTAACTCCGGTTCATTATGAGCCATAACCAAATAAGCATGTTTCATAGCCTTGCCTTATTGATTCAACTTTTTAAAATAATCTGCCATTGTAGAGTCTTCGTGTATATAGCCGTCTGCCTGCAGCCGGTCGAACACATTTGTACCTATCACTCTGTCATACTCTTCATTCAGCTTGCCTTCCTTATACAGAGCATAAAAGTAACGCCAGTGTCGTCCACCGTGTTTACTGGGGTTCTGTTCCAACTGTTTTCCCCCGTTAATCATCTTTTCAAGGAATTGGCTGCGTCCACGAATATTATAATGGTAAATATGTACATCACTTGTTCCTGTACGCTTAGGAAACATCGTCACTTTATGGTTACCCATTGAAATCTGGATATATCCTTTTGTACGATGCATCACTTTCGGAATCTGACGGGCAAACAGAGAATAGCGAGACAAATCGTAGGCAGCAATATCTTCTACGGGATCTACGGTATATTTCCACTCTTCCAACCTTTTATTTTCTTCCGGATAGACACACTTCATACTGCATTTTACCACATTGGCCGATGTTTTCTGTAGCGCCTCTTTCAGCGAACCGGAAGCCGGATACCAGAATTCATCTGCGTCGGCATTAATCACCCAGTTGGCTTTATAAACGGTCTTGGCACGCCACACCATCCGGTCTACCCATATTTTCTGACGGTAATCGGTAGCTTTTTCTTCGATAATCTCCTTTATCCAGCCTTTCTCTTTATACTTACGCAAGATTTCCGGAGTACGGTCTGTAGAGTTATTGTCAGTCACAATAAAGAAATCCACTCCCTTCTCTTTATGGAAGATAAGGTTCTGTTCCAGTATATCCTCTTCGTTCTTTACCAGCAAAGTCATGCAGACCAGCGGGCGACTCACCTTTCCAAAAAAGAAAGGCAACTCTACTATCGCATAGACAATCTTCTTCAAAAGCAACAACACGTCCATAAGCTTATCAGTTAATTGATACTTTAATCCATCCTTCGGGATAAATATAAGGAGTCTCTACATGACGGAACCAGCGTTCGGGCACAATGACCGTTTTGTCTTTATGAGCATCGAGCCATGCTCCCCACCAGCTGAATGTACTGTTGCAGATGATATGATGACGGCAATGGCTCATGAGCATCATATCCTGCCAGCTGTCGTTTCCCTTATTCCAGTCAATATACACAGCATTATCCAAAGGAAGGTTTTCCTTTACCCATTCCAAATCGTCCGAAAACACATAAAACACCGGACTCTTCAACCGGCTCTTTATTTCGGCAATTGCATTCCGGTAATACGGAAGCTGGCAAACACTCCCTGTATTTTCCCAATGCTTTGGCTCCAGGTAATCTCCACGCCGCACATGAAGCGATACAGAATTTACATCACCATCCATACGCGCAGCCATCTGTACAGAACGGTCGCTCGCTTTCGACATATCGAAAGTAAAAGTTTTACGTACCTCTTGCTCTATATCAGAGAAGAATCGTTCGGACTGATAGAATCCTTTAAAATAGATAAACGGCCAGGCATAAGGCTTCCAAAATGCATCCAGACTTTTTTGCTTCCGTTCCAATATCGTCTTGAAAAACAGAAATTCCAGTACTTTTTTCCAAGTACGGTTCATACAAAACTCTACCTGAGGCAAAGCAAACACCCGGTTCATCTCGTATCCATGATGCACGTGATAGTGCATCATATCCGACAAGTCAATCCGTGTATTGGCAAAGCGCTGCTTCATTTTCAAATAAAAAGCATATATAAACATCTGGTTGCCTAAGCCACCTGTCATCTTTATCAGTCTCATATCTGGGCATTATTATACTTCAAAATCAGTTTCAAACACTCTTGGGCATCAAATCCCCTTGCTTTGGCATATTCGTCGGCAAGAATTTCAAACATTTCGGGAGTACCAGGCAATCGTTCGAAGTTACGACAACCTTCCTCCATTCCCACCTCACGGAAACGGATACGGTTCAAATCGATAATTTCCACCTCTACTCCTTTTTCCGTTTTACGGAACAGAATATTCCCACGTGAATAGTCTTTATGCAAATATCCTCTTTCGTGCAAAGCTGCTGTAGTACGGGCAATGGCACGCAGAATTTCTTCTTGTCCCGGATAGTCACCACGCATCAGATGCACATACGAGTACGGACATTCAGACTTCAGGCTAACGTAATAGCTTCGTGTAAAAAGCAAACCATTCCGCTCTGTATAATAGGCTACAGGAGCCGGACTTCCAATACCTTCTTTCCGCAGCATATCGGCATACTCGAACGAACGCTGAGCTTTGGAAGACCGGAATAGTCCGTATGCAATCCGGTTAATCAGATTGGGCACACGAAATGATTTAATAACTACCGATGTACCGTCCCAGTTCATCTCGCGCAGTTCATTTCTTCCCTTATAAATCACAGTCCCTATATCCTGACGGAACAATACCGGCAAAGCCTTTACATAATCTGTCAGTCCGGAATATTCCTTGCTCACCACCACTTTACGGGGATGAAACAGACGATAGATGCGATTAAGCAATACCGACCACGAACGGTAATACCGCAACGGACCTCCCAGTTCGCGCTCGAAGAACTCCGGATGACGCCGGTTGAGCGTAGCTATTACATGGCGCTTCAACTTACGATCTGTGACCCGTTTCGACACATTCCGTATACGATAATGCAGACCTATATCAGGAAGTTTTACCACTTTACCGCCGTTTTTCAAGACGCCAATCCAAAACTCCCAGTCTTCACGAGCTATAATGTCTTCACAATATCCTCCCGTACGTTCCCAGTCCGTCCTGCGATACAATGCACAAGTATCCATGATATTTTTCCGGGCCAGCAAATGCAGGGAAAAACAAGGCAGTTTCCATTCTCCTGTACGTTCTCCAAAAAAATCAGCACGAGGAGCGACCACCTTTACCGAAGAGTCGGCCAGAATAGCAGCTACCGCTTCCGATATCAGATTCGGTTCAATCAGATTATCTGCATCGACCGGAAGAATAAATTCTCCGTGGGACAGACGAACAGCATGATTACGGGCTGCACAGGCGCCTCCATTGGGCTGGGTATAAGCCTTCACACGTGCATCTTTGGCAGCATATTCACAAGCCACCCGATAGGATGCATCTTTCGACCCGTCGTCTACTACCACCACCTCAAAATTGGGATAATCGGAGGCCAATATGGAGTCGAGTGTTTCAGGAAGAAAAAGCTCCATGTTGTACACAGGTACCACAACAGATACCAAAGGGGTTTTATCCATACGCCCGTCTAATTAAATTTTATCCAATCCTTTTGTGTATTTCAGCCAATAATATTTCAGCGGATTCTTATATTTCAACTGCTTCCACGGACGGCTTCCATGCGGACGGTGCCATACGGGAAGAGTAGTAAACAAATAATTCCGGAATCCCTGTTTCAATGCTTCATGCGAAATGGTTACATCGTACCAGTTCTTGGAAGGGTCCAGCTGACGGAAATCGAAAGCACGCAAAAACTCCGGAGTCAGCAGTGAGCAGCAGAAGCTGCAATGTTTCTTTTCTGCATATACCTTTCCTTCATTGCCTTTTGCATGAAGATAAGGATAATTAATGACCCCATTCTCATCCACAGTAACAGCAGCTGCAATGGCACAACCTTCACGTTCGGCAGCTCCATCGTACAAATCCTGAAGCGTATTCGGTTTGACTACTACATCCGATTCTACGATAAGCAATCCGGCATCGGCCGCAATAGCCTCCTGCTGAGAACGCTGCAAAACCAACAAATAATTGGGAGAAGGATGTGTAGTAATATCCGATAAGTTAACCAGACGGAAATTCAATTCCTTCGATGCTTCTTCCAGGCGTCTGGTATTTTCTTCGGTACTGAAATCATTGTACACTGTATAAGTGAAAGGCACTCGGATATCTGAGTTGACAATTGCACGGATAGTTTCGAGCGTAAAGTCAATCGAATCTTTTACGGGGGTTATAATATGCAGACATTTCATATCGAAATAATTAAACAGATACGTGTTAAAGAAGTGCTACTTAAACACAATAACTTAGCACTTATTCTATGCAAAATTAATAAAAATTCAATGAATGTCAAATTTGAAGAAAGATTTCATTTTATCCGTTTATAATGTGAAAAAGGCTACCTTTGCAACACTAAACAAATACAACTCATGAAAGTAATCATCGACAATAAAATCCCTTACATAAAGGGGGTGATTGAACAGATGGCCGACGAGGTCATTTACTTGCCGGGACAAGCATTTACTCCCGACATTGTACGAGATGCAGATGCGCTGATTACACGCACCCGTACCCGCTGCAACCGTGAACTGCTGGAGGGCAGTAAGGTACGATTTATCGGTACTGCCACCATCGGATTCGACCACATTGATACTGAATATTGCCGTGAGGCAGGAATTACCTGGAGCAATTGTCCGGGATGCAATGCCGGTGCGGTAGAACAGTACATTCACTCTGTGTTACTATTGCTTCAGAAGGAACGGAATGTGAATTTGTCACACTCTTGTATAGGAATTGTGGGAGTAGGACATGTAGGCAGCAGAATCCAGCACCTGGCCGAACGGTTGGGTATGAGAGTACTGCTCAATGACCCCCCGCGTGCAGCACAGGGAGAAAAAGGTTTTGTGGACCTGCAGACAATAGCCCGAGAATGCGACATTATCACCCTGCATACTCCGCTGATAAGAGAGGGGAAATATCCTACCTTTCACCTGGCCGATGATGACTTTTTCAAAAGTTTACAGAAACACCCCTACCTCATCAACACCTCACGAGGAGAAGTGGTCGAGACTACTTCCATTCTTCGGGCACTTGAAAGCAAACAAATTGCCGGAGCTGTCATTGATGTATGGGAGAATGAACCCCATATCAGTTTAGATTTACTGCACCGTGTATTTATCGGTACTCCGCATATCGCCGGATATTCTGCCGATGGGAAAGCCAATGCCACTCGCATGGTACTGGATGCTTTCTGCCGCTTTTTCGGTATACAAAAGGAGTTCTGTATTTCTTTACCTCAACCGGAGTATAATCTGCAAGATACCGATGAAGACATTCATCAGTTGCAGATGTACAATCCGCAACACGATTTCGAAACATTACTTGCACATCCGGAGAAGTTTGAACAGCTACGTGGTGACTATCCTTTACGGAGAGAATAACGACTGCTCCAAAAATATTCTTCCGTCTGGTTTATCCGGCTTCGGAAATATCAGATTTTCCATTGATATTCCATTTATCATTTTGTCATTTTGATATTTCCGAAGCTTAAAAACAGGGCTTTTCAGAGCCGAAGGAAACAGGATTGGATTTCAAGGCTGTTTTTTAAGGGTATATCAAATCACAAAGACAGCATTTCCTGTAAAATAAAAGCAAAAGAAGATACACAAACTGAAAGCACGCGCATAAGACTGAATAAAAGGCATAATTTCTATCGGAAAGACAATTTATTTTTAACAGAATAAAATGATAGTTTACCGATAAAAAAGCACAAATTTCTTCATCTTTTCACACTATTAGTCACAACACCGTACGCTATTAGTCACGTAAGCTACCGTTACAAGTCGCACAAGCCATCGATACCTGTATCGCAAAGCTTCGAGACAAGCCTTCTTCCTTGGTCTCACAACCCTTATTTTCCTGCTATAAAGCATATTTTGAGCCTTTTTTGAGGAGTTTTTAGCCCTTTTTGCATGTTAAAAAGAGCTAAATTCACAAAGTGTCAGTTAGCAAAAAAGAAGAAAATCGCACATTTGGACACCAAATATGCGATTTTCCTATCAATTATATTTTTCAGGACAAGCCGGAAGGCAGACTGTCTTTACCCGAAACAAATCCCCATACGACGACCTTGCACCACCAAATCATTATCTTCTGTAACCAGCTTCAATTTTCCGGCTACCTCTCCCAACGGCACGGAAGTAATCTCCGAACCATGTAAAGAAACCATCCGTCCGAACTGCCCACCGGCTATCAGTTCTGTGGCGTGTCCTCCCATCCGGGTGGCCAGATTGCGGTCGAATGCAGTAGGACTTCCTCCACGCTGTATATATCCCAAAACGGTTTCACGTGTTTCAAAACCAGTTTCATATTCTATTTCTTCAGCTATATACTGGGCCGCTTTTTTGCCATTTACGGTAGGAATTCCTTCCGCCACTACAACAATAGAATATGGCTTTCCTTTTTTCAGACGATTGATAATCGTATCGCCTATATTGTGAATATCAAAAGGAATTTCAGGCAACAAAATAATATCGCCTCCTCCGGCCATACCGGAATACAAGGCAATCCATCCTGCTTTATGCCCCATCACTTCAATGACCATCACCCGCTGATGTGCGCTGGCCGTAGAATGCAGACGGTCTATGGCATCGGTAGCAATCGATACAGCAGAATCGAAGCCAAAAGAAACATCCGTTCCCCAGACGTCATTGTCGATGGTCTTGGGTATCGATACCACATTTACACCGGTATCCGCCAACTTTGCAGCAGTTTTCTGGGTACCATTTCCTCCAATGCAAACAATACAATCCAACTGGTGCTTCTCGATTGTTTTCAACATCATAGCCGGCTTGTCTTCTGTCAGAGTATTGGTCTTCCGTTTAAAAGGCTTCTCTCGGGAAGTTCCTAAAATGGTACCTCCCATATTCAACAAACCAGTTAAAGAACCTTCTGTCAAAGGAATCACATCATCGTCTACCAGCCCTCTGAATCCGCTGTGGATACCGAAGACTTCCATCCCGTAATGATTCATTGCCGTTTTACAAACGCCTCGGATTGTCGCATTTATTCCCGGACAATCGCCTCCAGATGTCAAAATACCTATTCGCATGGTCGTATATGTTTATCAGCGTAAAATTACAAGAAAAAAATATAGAATTGTAAATTCTCAAAAAAAAATAATGACACCATCTTTAATTAATAGAAATAACCTACCTTTGCGATTATGAATTTGTAAAACAGTAAAAAAATGGTTTCAACAAAGTTAATCGGAAAGCTGTTCACATCCAGACAGAAAGCCATCGATCTGTACGATACACAGGCAGAGGCTATCCAAGAACGCGTATTCCAGAAACTCATACAAAATGCAACTCATACAGAGTGGGGAACCACTTATCAATATAACGCCATACGCTCTTACAGTGATTTCCAAAAAGTACCTATTCAGACTTATGAAGACATAAAAGGGTATGTAGACCGGATGCGTCACGGAGAAGCAAATGTACTTTGGAGAGATAAGGTAGTATGGTATGCAAAATCATCCGGTACCACCAACGATAAAAGCAAGTTTATTCCGGTAAGTAAAGACGGCCTGCAGAATATTCATTACAAAGGAGGACAGGATGCCGTAGCTCTGTATCTGAGAGAAAATCCTCAAAGCCGTTTTTTCTCTGGAAAAGGATTGATTTTAGGAGGAAGCCACAGTCCTAACTACAACGTAAAAGACAGCCTGGTAGGAGATTTGTCGGCCATTTTGATTCAAAATATCAATCCGCTGGTCAACTTTATCCGTGTACCAAGTAAGGAAATCGCTCTTTTAAGCGAGTTTGAAGAAAAGGTAGAACGAATTGCCGAGACTACGATTCACAAAAATGTGACCAATTTATCTGGTGTACCTTCGTGGATGCTGGCAGTAATTAAGCGTATTCTCGAAAAGACGGGAGCACATACATTGGATGAGGTATGGCCCAACCTGGAAGTATTCTTCCATGGAGGAGTGTGCTTTACACCTTATCGCGAACAGTATAAGCAACTTATCCGAAGCAGCAAGATGCACTATATGGAAACGTATAATGCCAGCGAAGGCTTTTTCGGACTGCAAAGCGACCTGTCCGACCCGGCCATGCTGCTGATGATTGACTATGATGTGTTCTATGAGTTTATCCCATTGGAAGAGATAGATAATCCGGCTCCTCATATTGTACCGCTCACGGGAGTAGAAGTTGGAAAGAACTACGCCATCGTGATCAGTACCTCTTGCGGGTTGTGGAGATACATTCTGGGAGATACCGTTAAGTTTACTCAGAAAGATCCTTACAAATTTATCATTACCGGACGTACCAAGCATTTTATCAATGCATTTGGAGAGGAACTGATGGTGGACAACGCCGAGAAAGGTCTGGCACGTGCCTGTGCCGAAACAGGAGCACAGGTATTGGAGTACTCGGCAGCTCCCGTATTCATGGATGCAAATGCCAAATGTCGCCATCAATGGCTGATTGAATTCAGCAAGATGCCGGACTCACTCGAAAAATTCAGACACGTACTGGATCAGGCATTGCAGGAAATCAACTCCGATTATGAGGCAAAACGACATAAGGATATCACCTTACAGGAACTGGAACTTATCGTAGCCCGTCCGAATCTGTTCCACGACTGGCTGAAACAGAAAGGCAAACTGGGGGGACAGCATAAAGTTCCTCGCTTGAGCAACAATAGAGACCATATAGAAGAAATGTTAAAACTGAACGAATGAAACCTATACCCAAATATATAGCCATCCTATTGGTTATCATCGGATTTTATGCCTGTGCAAGTACAGGATCGCCCGATGGAGGCCCCTACGACGAAGATCCTCCTAAATTTGTGCGCGCTACTCCTGAACCTAACACAAAGAACAATACGCGTAAGAAAATTGCGATTGAGTTTAACGAATTCATCCAATTGGAAAAGGCTTCCGAAAAAGTGATTATCTCTCCTCCTCAAAATGAGGCACCGGAAGTGAAAACCAGCGGGAAAAGAGTATTAGTCAATTTCTACGACTCATTGCGCCCCAATACGACTTATACTATCGACTTTGGCGATGCAATTGTAGACAACAACGAGGGAAATCCGATGGGAAACTTCTCGTATGCGTTCTCTACCGGTGATACCATCGATACCATGCAAGTATCGGGTGTTGTACTGAACTCTGCAGATTTAGAGCCGATTAAAGGTATTCAGGTTGGGCTGCACAAAAACCTGAACGACAGCGCATTTACAACTCTGCCTTTCGACCGTATTTCACGTACCGATAGTAGAGGACAATTTATCATACGTGGCATTGCACCGGGTACGTACCGTATTTATGCCTTAATGGATGGTAATCAGAACTATCTGTTCGACTCAAAAACAGAAGCGATCGCTTTCATGGATTCTCTTATTGTTCCGTCTATGGAAGGAGCAGTAAGACAGGATACCGTATGGAATCAGAAAGATACCACCAAAATCGATACGGTCATTCAGGTCAACTATACTCGTTTCCTGCCGGATAATATCATGTTACGCGCTTTCAAGGAAGAGAACAATTTACAGTACCTGATGAAGAGTGAACGCCCTAAAACCAATCAGTTTATGCTGTACTTCAGTGCAAAGGCAGATACACTCCCCACATTGACAGGACTGAACTTTGATGCAGAGAAATCTTTACTGGTAGAGCCTAATCAAAAAAACGACAGTATTCTTTATTGGATTAAAGATACAGTGTTATGCGAGCAGGATACACTCATCATGCAACTGGACTATCTGGCTACAGATACACTGGGGCAGCTTGTTCCGCAAACAGATACGTTACGGATGGTGAACAAGATTCCAAAGGAACGTCGTCTGGCTCTGAAAGAAGAAGAAAATAAGAAGAAGGAAAAAGAGCGTAAACGACGCATGAGAAAAGGAGATACGCTGAGCGTTGAAACTCAATTTCTGAAGATGCAGGTAGATGCACCTGCAGCACTTGACTTGAACAGAAACATCATCCTGAAATTCGATGAACCGGTAGAAAGTATAGATACGAATGCCATTCATATGACTGTAATGGTGGATTCTGTATGGCAGAATACTCCATTCATTTTACAGAAAGACTCTATTGCTCCACGCCAATACCAGATTCTGGCAGCCTGGCAACCCGGACAGGAATATCAGCTTACAATCGACTCGCTGTGCTTTAAGGGTATATATGGACTTTATACAGATAAGGTGCAGAATAAGGTAAAAGTAAAAACGCTGGAAGATTATGGAACGCTGTTCCTGAATATTGTAGGTGCAGAAGCTCCTGCCATCGTACAATTACTGAACAGCAGTGATGAAGTAGTAAGACAACAGCCTGTAAACGCCAAGAATACTTGTGATTTCTATTTCTTACAGCCTGGTACTAAATATTATATCCGTTTGTTCTACGACAAGAACAACAACGGAAAATGGGATACGGGTAATTATGAAGAGAAAAAACAGGCAGAGGAAGTATTCTACTTCCCTAAAGTATGGGAAATGAAGGCCAACTTTGAGTTTGAAGAGACATGGGACTTGAAAGCGGTTCCTTTGGACAAACAGAAGTTAGATGACATAAAGAAACAAAAACCCGACGAGACTAAAAAAATTAAAGACCGTAACAAGGAACGTGCCAAAAATTTAGGAAGAGTATGATGAAGAAATTAGTTTTATGCTTATGCTTCCTGATGGGAGGTATAGCAACAATTCAGGCACAGTGCGGAGCAGAAAATAATGCAATTAAAGCAGGAGAAACACTGAGCTATGAACTGAAGTTCAATTGGAAGTTTGTCTGGATTAATGCCGGATGGGCAAAGATGACGGTAAACAACACGACTTATATGGGACGTCCGTGCCTGAAAACAGACTTGCAATCGTACACCAACAAGAAAATTGACTTCTTTTTCAAAATGCGCGATACCCTGACTTGTATTACCAGTCAGCAGTTGGAACCACTTTATTTCCGTAAAGGAGCAGAAGAAGGAAAACGATATACGGTGGATGAAGTTAAATTCAGCTATGCAAATGGGAAATGTATCGTAGACCAACAGCGTATGCTTCACGGAAACGTGGAAAAGCACTACGATGAATCTGCGGTTTGTGTATACGATATGTTAAGCATCTTGCTACAAGCCCGATCTTACGATCCGACTAACTACGAGCCTGGTTTGAAAATACGTTTTTCTATGGCTACCGGTAAAGACATAGAAAAACAGACGCTTATATATCATGGTAAAGAAAACTATAAGGCAGAAAACGGAGTAACTTACCGCTGTCTGGTATTCTCTCTGGTAGAATATGTAAATAACAAGGAAAAAGAAGTTATTACTTTCTACATTACAGATGACTTGAACCATCTTCCTGTACGTTTGGATATGTACTTGAATTTTGGCTCAGCAAAAGCATTCCTTACAGATATCAAAGGAAACAGACATCCATTGACTTCTATTGTAAAATAAACCGATTAATGATAAAGAACAAGAGCCATGCCGCGTAACTGCGACATGGCTCTTGTTTTTATCTGCAGACTTTGCATTATAAGCGAGATACGCCATTTATTTTGCCTTCGATAGAAGTAGGGTTGCCTGTATAGCCTACACTACCTGCACTGGAAGAACCGGCAGACAACTTACCTGTCACATAGCAACGTACATCACCGGCAGAAGAGGCTTGTGCTTTCACATCAACTGCTTTCAGTTTTTCGGCATATACTTTACCGGCAGAAGAAGCTTCATACGAAGCATTACGACAAACACCCGACAGATTAATATCACTGGCAGAGCTGGAAGATGCTGCTACATCACCTTGGCAAACAATGTCTCGTATTTCACAGTCGCCCGATGAACTGGTTTCTATTGCCATATCACCCTTACACTGTAATCCTACGATTTCCATATCAGCGCTACTTTCTACATTCATCACAGTTTTATGACAGGATATATTTTTCAGAACCAGTTCGGCACTGCTGCTTGCTGTAGCCGTAAGATTGGCACACTGTACTTTCTCTGCATGGATATCCGCACTGCTTGATGCATCAAAAGTTACATCTTTACTTGTATTCAGTCCGTTAGCTAAAGTGATATCTGATGAGGAAGAAGCATGAAAACCAGTCACTTCAGGGGCAAACACTCTTACTTCGCAAGTACATTTCCCTCTGAAACTCAACGAATGTCCCTGAGGAATATCATAAGTTACATTCAGTTTTTTCCCATTCTGTTCTACCTTCACATACTTTACTACGTTATCGGGGGCATAAATTTCTGCATAAGGTTCACCTTTATACTGAGTATAAACTACATCTATCGAACGTGAAGACGAAATAGCAGCTACTTCTCCGATATTCACTTTTTGAGTTACATAATTTTTACTGGGATTTATTACAGTTTTCCCTCCGGCATAGCATCCGGAAAAGCTCATCAACAGGGGTGTCAATGCAGCCAGAACAGTTACATACAATTTCATAGTCTATATCTTTTTTAGTATTACTACCCATTAGACGCAGAAATCCTCTAAAAGTAACAGATTCTATACAAAAATTTTATTTATGAAAGAAAAAGCTGTTCAGCCCATCAATTTGAATACTGGAGAAATAAACCAGCGCTTGTACATCAGAGTAGCCAAATGATACACAAAGAAAGCCGAAATAAAACCTACAATTGCATCAATCAGATAATGAGCTTGTATGTATACCGTAGCTCCACACAGCAACAAATAAAAAGGAGTCAACAGGTAAGTCAATTTACGGTTTACACGCCAGGACATAATCATCACAATAGTAGAAATTCCGACATGAGAACTGGGGAAAGCTGCCGTAGGGCGTTCACCGACTTCCTGAGAAGCCTCAACCAGATTGAAGAAGAAGCCATGATCGAATCCCGGACCCGGTATCAGATAATCATTTAAATTGAAATAATCACCGATAGGAGGAAATATACAAGCATTCACCTTGTCCATACCGATAGCAGGGAAATAGAATTGTGGTCCTGCCACAGGAAGCAGAATATAAATAAGATAATAAATGAAAAAAGAGGTAACCAGCACAAAGCAGATTTTCTCAAACCATTCAAAGCGTTTCAGAAAATAGTAAACTACCACTATAAACATCATGGGATAATAGAAAAAGTATCCCATATTAAATGGTTCACTGAACCAGATAGACGGCAAATGCTTACTAAACTCTACTGCCGGCTGACAACCGAACAAGAACTGTTCGGCATGCGCAAACAAATAATCCAGATTAGGAAACAAACGATTGAACTCGAATGTATCGGGATACCAATAAGCCAGCAAAGACATTTGTACCAGCATGCGTATAAATGCCGTCAGACGGCACGGAACTGCCTGATACAAGAATATTAGTACAAAAGTCAACACAACGATGCCTGCACGTTCCAGCAACATCATCCCCGGATGATCCATACGGGGATAAAGAATCAATATCAGAATAGTGGTCAAGGCATTATAAATCAAACTGATTGTCTCTACAGCAAACAATCCTTTTCCACTATCTACACGCTCAAACAAGTTTATCTTTACAGCCATCCTTCTTTTTTATACCAAGCTATTATTTCCTTTACGCCTCTCTCCAACGGATACTCCGCCTTATATCCCAACTCTTTTTCCAGTGGAGTAATGTCACAACGCCAGTTCCGTTGCTTCATTATCTTATATTTATCAGGATTTAATGTACTGACCTTACCAAACAGTTTGGCTCCCTGGTCGGCAAGAAATGACAAAGCTTTCAACAAAAACAATGGACATACAAATCGTAGTACAAAGGGATTTCCCATTTCTTTCCGTATTAAATCGGAAAAAGTACGGCTACTGTACACTTGTCCGTCGCTTACAAAATAAGCACGTCGGGTAACCTTCTTTTCAATAGCCAGGTACACAGCCTTTACAAGGTCTTGTACATACACAAATGTAATATCCTGCCGTTTGAATCCTGCTGCAAAGTCGATGTGTTGAGCAATAGATTTCGCCATCAGGAAGTAATCTCGCTCACGTGGTCCATATACACCGGTAGGACGAAATATCACATAAGGGAAATCTTTCAGCGAATGCAAATATTCTTCCGAATGCAGTTTGCTTTGACCATATGCCGTATTAGGCTGCGGCACATCCTGTTCTTGTATAGAAGAGTAATCTTTCTCACGGATTGGCCCGAAAACACTCAGTGAACTGATGTAAACAAATTGCTCCGGCAACATATCCAGTTTACTCAATATCTCGATAAAATAACGGGTTGCCCAGTAATTGCCTATTTCAAAGTCGGCCTTACTACGACATTTCGTTACTCCGGCACAGTGAATGATATAGTCCCATCCGCCATGTTCTCTTTTATGTTTGGCCAATTGGCCTTCCAGTTTATCGGAATCTGTAAAATCGAGTTCAGCAAACTGAATACGTGTATCCTGCAAGTACTTTCGGCTACTGCTCTTACGTACTCCAGCCCATACCTGCATTTCCCGTTCCAATCCGCCTTCCACTAGAAAACTTCCGATAAATCCACTAGCTCCGGTTACTAATATTTTCTTTTTCATTCACGTTACCTGTTTGTAATAGAAGTTACAAAGATAATGGTTTCTCACTGAAAATAAAGGAAGTTATTCGTGCTTTATTCCATTAAATTTGTTTACTTTGTAATAACGATTCATTTTTACGCCTGTCTGATACAGCAGATCGCGTAATTCATGACAACATCAAAATATCAACATTATGGCTAAAAAGAAAAAAGAAAAAAAAGGCGGAAAACGCATGAAGAAGAAAGAACTGGCAGAGCTTCTGATTAATTATTTCCGCATGAAGCCAACCGACAGTTTTACTCTGAAACAACTTTTCACAGGGTTAAACCTAACAACCCATCCGCTTAAAATGCTTTGTACTGATACCGTTCAGGAAATGTTAGAAGACAGTTTCCTTATAGAAACAGAAAAAGGACATTATAAACTGAACGATAAGGGACAAATACTGATTGGTACTTTCCAAAGAAAAAGCAACGGCAAGAACAGTTTCATCCCCGAAGATGGAGGAGAACCCATCTTCATTGCCGAACGAAACTCGGCGCATGCCATGAACAACGACAAGGTAAAAATTTCTCTTTGCGCCAAGCGTAAACGACATGAACTGGAAGGACAGGTTATCGAAATTCTGGAACATGCCGACAGCACTTTTGTAGGTACACTGAAGGTCAGCAAGAATTATGCATTCTTACTGACAGAAACCAGTACTCTGGCCAACGACATCTTTATCCCTAAAGATAAGTTGAAGGGAGGAAAAGATGGTGACAAGGCTGTAGTAAAAATCACCGAATGGCCGGATTATGCCAAAAATCCGTTCGGACAGGTTATTGACATTTTAGGTAAGGCCGGCGACAATACCACAGAAATGCATGCCATACTTGCTGAATACGGATTGCCTTATACTTATCCGCAAGCAGTTGAAGAGGCTGCAGAGCGCATCCCAGCAGAAATTACACCGGAAGACTATGCCGAACGGGAAGATTTCAGAGAGGTAACGACCTTTACCATCGACCCGAAAGATGCCAAGGACTTCGACGATGCTCTGTCTATCCGTCAGTTAAAACCAGGATTATGGGAAGTGGGAGTTCACATTGCCGATGTATCACATTATGTAAAAGAAGGAAGCATCATCGATAAGGAAGCAGTGAAGCGTGCAACTTCTGTCTATCTGGTAGACCGCACCATTCCGATGCTGCCCGAACGTCTGTGTAACTTCATCTGTTCATTACGCCCTAACGAAGAAAAGCTGGCGTATTCTGTCATCTTCGAAATGAACGAAAAAGCAGAAGTGAAAGATTATCGTATACGGCACACCGTCATCAAATCCGACCGTCGGTTTACCTACGAAGAAGCACAGCAGATTATTGAAACTGGAGAAGGAGATTATAAAGAGGAAATACTGCAACTGAACAAGTTGGCACAGATACTGCGTGAAAAACGTTTGTCGGCCGGAGCCATCAACTTCGACCGTTGTGAGGTGAAATTCGAAATAGACGAAACCGGGAAACCGCTCAGCGTATATTTCAAAGTTTCCAAGGAAGCCAACAAGCTCATCGAGGAATTTATGTTATTGGCCAATCGTACCGTAGCCGAACATATCGGCAAGGTTCCCAAAAACAAAAAAGCAAAGGTATTCCCGTATCGTATCCACGATTTGCCGGATCCCGACAAACTGGATAACCTGAGCCAGTTTATTGCCCGCTTCGGATACAAGATACGTACTGGGGGAAGCAAAGTGGAAGTATCGAAGTCTATTAACCGATTGCTAAGTGACATTGACGGCAAGAAGGAACAGAACCTTATCGAAACGGTTTCACTCCGTGCCATGCAGAAAGCTCGCTACTCCATTTACAACATCGGACACTATGGACTGGCTTTCGATTATTATACACACTTTACTTCGCCTATCCGCCGTTATCCGGATTTAATGGTACATCGCTTATTGACCCGCTATCTGGCTGGAGGACGTACAGCTCAGGCCGATAAGTACGAAAATTTGTGCGAACACAGTTCTGCCATGGAGCAAACAGCAGCAAGTGCTGAACGTGCTTCTATCAAGTACAAACAAGTAGAATTCATGAGCGAACGCATCGGCAACGTGTACGATGGAGTAATATCCGGAGTAACCGAATGGGGATTGTATGTGGAAATCAATGAAAACAAATGCGAAGGTATGGTGGCTATGCGCGACTTAGGCAACGATTATTACGAATTTGATGAAAAGAATTATTGCCTCATCGGACGTCGTCATCATCGTAAATTCAGTTTAGGAGACCCTGTCAAGATTAAGGTGGCACGTGCCAATCTGGAGAAAAAACAACTCGACTTTATCCTGGCAGACGAATAATAGGATTTAAGTATATTCTACCAATAATGTCATTCCAGACAAAAAATTATCTGGAATGACATTTTTATTTTCTTAATATCAGATGAATTTCTGAACGGAAAAACAAAAGCCTCCAAGCATCAGCCCAATACTCTTTGAAAATCAAAGTAACTTACTTCACTCTCCGGTTCAACTGATTATTGGCCTTGGCAGGCTTCGATTTTCCTATTCGTTTTCCTGTCGGTTTCTTCTTTCCTTGCTGTTTAGCCTTAAATGCAAAAGGATTCTTTTTATTTACTACCATAATCTATATTTTTCGACAAAAATAAAATATTTCTTTCTATTTTTGCTTTTTACTAAACAGAAGCATTATGAACACACCCGACTATACACACGTTCTGACGCAAGTAGTTGATAAACTATCCGACAGCAATTCTTTTGGAGGATTGTTTCATCAACACAAGGATGGAGACCCTCTGCCTTCCGGAAAGTCGCTTTACCGCATCGTCGAATTATCACGTGCCATTCTGTTTCCAGGGTACTTCGGAACCCCTAATCTGCATACCCATACTATTCATTACCATATTGGTGTGGACGTCGAAGAGCTTTTTACTCTGCTTACCGAACAGATTCAAGCAGGATTGTGCTTTGGTGTAGAAAGCAGTGGCATGGCTACCTCTGATACCCCTTGTAGGGAAACGGCTGCCAAACTGGCTATTCAGTTTATCAGTCGGTTGCCCGAACTGAGACAAATACTGGCTACCGATGTAGAGGCCGCTTATTACGGTGATCCGGCAGCCAACAGCTTCGGTGAAATCATTTGCTGTTATCCCATCATTCGTGCCATTACCAATTACCGTATTGCTCACGAACTTTATTTGCTGAATATTCCACTGATTCCACGTATCATCACCGAAATGGCTCACTCAGAAACAGGGATAGACATTCATCCAGGAGCCTGCATCGGACACCATTTTACCATCGACCATGGTACCGGTGTGGTTATTGGAGCCACTTGCATCATCGGCAATCACGTCAAGCTGTATCAGGGTGTAACACTAGGAGCCAAAAGTTTTCCTCTCGATGAGAATGGAAATCCTATTAAAGGAATCCCCCGCCATCCGATATTGGAAGACGATGTAATTGTATATTCCAATGCAACCATACTGGGACGTATTACTATCGGTAAAGGAGCCACAATTGGTGGTAATATCTGGGTCACCGAAGACGTCCCTGCCGGTGCAAGAATTGTACAACGGAAAAACTCGCAAACGTAAGATAAAGAATCTAAACACTCACAAACGTAAGAACTGAAAAACAATGAACACATTTGCACCTTTTGCCCGACCTCTCTATATCATGACCAAACCTGTCGGAGCCATTTGTAATCTGGCTTGTGACTATTGCTATTACCTGGAAAAGTCGAAACTTTATCAGGAAAGCCCTAAACATATCATGAGCGACGAACTGCTGGAGAAGTTTATCAAAGAATATATTGAATCGCAAACCATGCCTCAGGTACTGTTTACATGGCATGGAGGAGAAACATTGATGCGCCCGCTTTCTTTCTATCAGAAAGCTATGGAACTGCAGCGCAAATATGCACGCGGACGTACGATAGACAACTGTATTCAGACAAATGGTACTTTGCTTAACGACGAGTGGTGCCGCTTCTTCCACGACAACAACTGGCTGGTAGGTGTTTCGATAGACGGTCCTCAGGAATTTCACGACGAATACCGTAAAAACAAGCAAGGAAAACCTTCGTTTATGAAAGTAATGCAAGGCATTAATCTGCTGAACAAACATCGGGTAGAATGGAATGCTCTGGCCGTAGTCAACGATTTTAATGCCGACTATCCACTCGACTTCTACCACTTTTTCAAGGAAATAGGTTGCCGGTACATCCAGTTTACTCCCATCGTAGAACGAATTTTCCGTCATGATGACGGACGGCATCTGGCAGCTGTAGAAGAAGGGGACAATGAAAAGTTGGCCGACTTCTCTGTAACACCAGAACAATGGGGAAATTTCCTTTGCACCATTTTCGACGAATGGGTAAAAAACGACGTAGGGGAATATTTCATTCAGTTATTTGATGCCACTCTTGCCAACTGGGTAGGCGAACAGCCCGGAGTATGCTCGTTAGCCAAAACTTGTGGACATGCAGGAGTCATGGAATTCAATGGCGATGTATACTCTTGCGACCATTTTGTCTTCCCTCAATACAAACTGGGAAATATCTACTCAAAAACACTGGTAGAAATGATGTACAGCGACAAGCAGCAGCAATTCGGACGCAATAAATTCGACAGTCTGCCTTCTCAATGTAAAGAATGCCAATATCTGTTTGCCTGCAACGGTGAATGCCCTAAGAATCGTTTTTGTAAAACCGCTAGCGGAGAACCGGGACTTAATTACCTTTGTAAGGGTTATTATCAGTACTTCGATCATGTAGCACCTTATATGGACTTTATGAAAAAAGAGTTGTTGGCAGAGCGGGCACCGGCTAATATTATGGAAGCAATAAGAAAAGGAGAATTATAATTTCCACAAAAGCAAAAGATATCCGTATACCTTCATGGTATTACATCATAAAAAAATCGCTATGCTGTTCTTTATAGAAGCAGCCATAGCGATTTTATTTAGAATAACTTAATCTGTTTATTTACCTAACACATCCTGTGGCGGGAACTGATAACCTTCTCCTCCATTATTATCCATTACAGCTCCACTGGGAACTTTCAAGTGTTTCTGACTCTTACTCCAGTCCCATATTTTAGTAGTGTTTTCTGTAATTTCTCCAGTTTCCGAATCGCGTTTTTTACCATTCATCGGATAATACAAGAGCAAACCTTCATCATCCGGATTTACAGATTTCCATAAAGACTGTTTAATCTGTTTTTGCGAGCGTGCCACTTTCCAGAAACGTATTTCACGCAACCATTCATTACGTCCGCTCAACCAGAACCCGGTAAGACCATAAGGACCAGTACGCATTTCACGATCTGCCACCAGTTCTCCGTTTACATAGATATAATTTTTCTTTCCATCGTATACCATCGAAATCATATACCACTCATTGGGTTGAGCTGAAAATTTCTCCAATGGCACGTCTATCTGAGAACCTGCAGTCTTCAATTGGAACTGATTATATTTAATCGTCACATCACCAAAACGAGGATAGATTTCATCCAATGTACTAGAACCCGATACCACTTTTGTACCTCCAAGAGCTACGTTATTACTATTATAAACCGAATGCATGACCATCATTTCAAAAGTCCATACATCAACCTTAAAGTCATCCGGGAACATACCTGCATCTTCTGCACCAGAGCCGGCAAACTTCATAACCGGTATCGATACAATAGGTTCAAAAACAAGCAATGCACTTGTTTCACCAGGAATTAAACTCGTACTTCCTCCCTGAATCTTTACAGGAAGTGCATATGTTCCTTGAGGAGAAAACTCAAGATTCTTCAATACAACTGGAACAGTCTGAGATACAGCATTGGGAGCCAATACAATATTCTTTTCCATTTCGTACATATTCTCCGGCAGCACAATATAATCTGTCCCGTTCTGCTTATTATATTTGTCTAATACCTCTTGTCCTTCTATAACCAAAGAAACACGTACCTCTTCTGTTGTTTTCTTTGTCAAGCTAACTTGCAAATCCTTAATCAATACATCATTATGTTCTTTTACAAAAGACTGTATTACTCCTGTGTTAGGCATATACACACCCAACTCTACCTCAAATTCTTTTGTAGCATCTTTATATAGTTCGTCCTGGCAGCTAAAGAACGTAAGCATGCCGACAATTCCTATCATCCAAAATTTCTTCATAATTCAATTCTTTTTACTGATAATTACCCGGATAAACTTGATTTCCTAAATACAGTGCTTGTCTCAGCCATCTATAAGGAGGATTATTGGCATAGTCATACTCCATATGATATGTACCGATACCTCCAATACGCTTACCACTTGGTAAATCGAGCGTTGCATAATCGAAGATCTGTGTTCCATACAACCCATTAAATTCTCCTCTTATCGAAGTATACGTTCTTTGCCCAGACCAGCTTGCGGCACCGCTCTCCGGATGGATACCTCCGGTTCTCCAGCATTGTTCAAATTCAACCGTAATGATTGTCTTTCTTTCCCAATTCTCCAGATTAGGCTTATTGATCTTATTTATTACAGACTGAGTAGATGTTTCCCAATATGCCTGATAAATATAATGGTCAATCATTTTGGAAGTTTCTGTACTCAACAAATCAGGTTGTCCGTCCATAACCAAAAGTCTTCCGGCAGGACGTAAGCGGTCGCTCATCGTCTTGATGAATACATACATATTCTTGTTCTGATTTGTATTCGGACCTATTTCTGTACGCCTTGCCAATGTACCACTATGACCATAACCCGGTTCATAGTCGATATCAAAACCATCCAGATTATATTTCTCAATAGTATCACAGATTGCATTGGCATAAGCTTTTACACCTTCTTCAAAACTTCCTCCACCTTTCTCGGTCACCCAATATTCATAAGCATCTTTACCCGGAGGCGTCATCTGGTCTCCCAAATCCTGTACAATCCAACAAAGCATAGCTTTACCGCCCTTTACTTCCTGGAAAAACTTTAAATCAGCTTTCTGGTGTTCAGACAGATTACCTCTACAACCCCATAAAGATACCAAGTCTACACTGTCTGGCAACATCTTCAGGTAGTTCTGTGCGTTAGAACCTCTTCCTGTCCAGTTACCAAACCATCCGAAGCCCTTTACATGAGGAGTATTACGATATTCACGTATCTTACGATAATACTCACGCATAGTAGGAGTCAAATCGGCCTCACTCTGAGCATCTATCAATTCTATATATTTCTCCAATCCTTCTTGGTTAGCATACACTTCTCTTTCCACGTCTGTCCAGTCTGAGCAGCCTGTAAAAGCAACGACAGACAAGCAGATTGCAATATATTTTAATAGCTTCATAATTTTTTCTGTTAAAGATTACACTCTATTACTTTTGTAACGGTCTGTCCGAACGAACCCACCATAACTTGGTTGAACCTTGATCCTCACCGCCCAATAAAGTCGGTACATCTTTCATATTTGGATTTGTACTGTATTCGGTTGCGCCAAAGCGGAAACGTTCAGGTGCAAAACAATCGCCAGAAGCTCCGATACGAGCAGGTGCACTGGTGTCTTCGGGCTTTCCAATAAACGGATAACCTGTACGACGATATTCGGTCCATGCTTCCACTGCATTCGGATAAAGTGCCAGATATTTCTGTGTAATAATCTTCTGTAACTGCTCCTCTTTCTGATTGGAAGTACTGTAATGATCCCACTTTGGAGATGTATTTCCAGTAATAAGTGGAGAAGTATAAGCCGGATGATGACTCAAGCTGGCAAACCCTAATGGAGATGGCAGCGTTTCTTTTGACAAATACTCACCTGCACCCGTCAAACCATTTTCTGTAAACGACATTTCCACCCCAGCCTCATAATAAGTTTTAGGATCACCGGCCATCAGATTATACAAACAAGCTTCAGCCTTCAGGAACTGCACCTCGGAAGCACGCATCCAATAAAGCGGTGAATTTGAATTCACATTTGGCTTAGAAGCGAAATATGGAGAAGCCGCATTATCATTCCATTGCTTTCCAAAGGAACTTGCCTGTGGTAATCCGTAATAATTTTCTTCTCCATAAAAAGTTCCTTTTTTAAAGTAAACAGCTATACGCGGATCATTATATCCAGTCAAATAAGCCCAGATAGTAGCTCCCATTCTCGTTTCACCATATTCATCTACAGAAGCCAACATAGAGTTTAATAAAGGCATCTTATCAGAGTTCTGGATTTTTGCTTCCTGACTCGCATCTTCAATTACTCCTCCATTCTTTACATCCAATGCTTTGGTAATGTATTCTTGAGCCAATGCATTATCTACAAAATGTACTCGCACAGCCATACGCAACATCAACGAGTTTGCGAACCGTACCCAATTTGCCGGATTACCATTATAAATCACATCATAATCTCCCAGTACCTTTGATGTGGATTTATTAAGAATAGCTACAGCATCTGCCAAATCAGCCATCATTGTTTTATATACCACTTGCTGAGAATCTAATTTAGGAGCAATGTCTCCATTTCCGGCATTGGTATATACAATAGGACCAAACACATCAGTAGCACGGAGCCATCCGGCAATCTTCACAATGTTTGCCAATGCAAGAATTTCTTGGTCGGCAGGCTCTTCTGATCCTTTCAGCTTGCTATAAATTGTATTCCAGGATTGATACATCTTAGAATAAAAATTCTCATAAGCATAATTCATTCGGTTATCCTGAAAATTCCAGTTTGCTTCAAGATAACCCGCACCAGCCCAGTTGTTGTTATTTCCAAAATAGCCAATATACGTACCAGAAGAGATAAGATCGGTATTTTGCAAATCATTACCCGGGCCTGTAGTCAATGTAGGAGAACCGATAGGAATTACTTTCTGCTGCATATCCATAAATGAGGTTCCATAAAGCAATGCTCCCAACTCTTCATCACTCACCCCATATATATTGGTATTGATATCTTCATAATCACAAGAAGTTATCAATGCAAGTGAAGCTAATGACAATATATATTTCTTCAATTTCATAATTAATCAGATTTAATTTTTAGAATCCAAACTTCAAACTCATACCATAAGTACGTTGGCTGGGCAACATAAAGTAATCATATCCTTGTCCAAATGTTCCGGTTGATGCTGTCAGTTCCGGATCATAAGGTGCCTTACTATAAATCATCCATAGGTTGGTTCCATATACAGATAAGCTTACATTATTAAATGGTGTGCCCTTAAACCATTTATTCGGGAATGTATATCCTAAGTTTACTTCCTGCAAACGGACATTTGTGGCAGAGTATGTATGATATGCATCCATATCGGCTACTGTCTGATAAAAGTCTCTTGGATTTACGGGAACATTACCCACCATTACATAACCCAAATCACGCGCCATTGCCGATTCTTGAGAAACTCCAAACAGATTCAGTGTAGCCTGTGTTTTGGAAATAACAATACCTCCCAAACGAGCATTAACCAAGAATCCTAAATTAAATCCTTTATAACTGAATGAATTTCTCCATCCTAAATTCCATTTAGAGTTTACACTTCCCAGCTTGTAAGGCTCGGTAGCTTCTGTAGTAAGCGGACTTCCTGGTACATATACTATATATCCATCCTGGTCACGCTTAATTTGCTGATCGGCATAAACATCTCCGATTTCACCACCTTCGCGCAAGCGGAAACGTCCCATTTTAATATCACTCAAGTCGATACTTTCTCCTGTAACAGGGTTCTTTACATTATGAGGCAATTCAATAATCTTATTTCTATTTGCAGTAGCAGTCACAGAAGTACTATAAGAAAAGTTTCCGAAAGTCTGGTCGTATCCCAATGTCATTTCAATACCTCTGTTTCTTACATTACCGGCCTGTACATACATATAATCGTAACCAGAACCTTTTGAAAGTTCAGCTCTCAACAATTGGTCATAAGTATTCGACTGATATAAAGTAACTCCCAAAGAAACCGTATTGTTGAACCAGCGTGAGTCAATTCCAAGTTCCCAAGAACGGGTACGTTCCGGATGTAAGTCTGATACCGGATAGAATTTAAATGGTTTTACAACTCCTCCTTCTACTTCGTGTGTCAACGTTCCGGGAGTTAACCCTGTTTCCGAAATAGGAGAACCAACCTCTGTATAAGAAGCTCTTACTTTAAAAAATCCCAAAACAGGACGAATGGCATCGCGTGTAGATTCGGGCAGCAACTCTGTAACCAAAGCCGAAACACCTACCGACGGATAAAATATCCATTCTTCAGCAGCGTTAATCAACTGCGATGGATGGTCTGCACGTCCTGTAAGAGTCAAATACAAAGCCGATTTCCAGGACAACTCAGCCGAAGCAAATACAGCTGCATTTCGTGTTCTCAAATTACCTCCAGTCTGACTGGGTACCCCGGTAGTTGGATCTACATTACCGTAAGTAAACAGATTAGGAACAGTCATCAACTGGCCACCCCAACCACGGCCTTTCGTATCATATTCTTCAAATGAAGAACCTACGTTGACAGTAGCATGATAAATATCAGCAAATTGTTTATCAAAATTCACCATAATATCAGCATATTTCTGACGATAGGTTTCGTTTGAATAATTGTAGCGTCCTTTAGGTTTTGCAAAAGTACCATTAGTCGACGCATAACGTTTATCTTCCTTTTCTGTATAGGTGTTATCCATACGCAAACGCCCTGTTACATTCAGGTAGTCTGTAATATCGTACTTCAGCAACACCGAGAACATATAACGGTCTCTGGTCTCCGGACGAAGATTACGATATGCAATCCAATATGGATTCTGGATACTCATACCCATATCTCCCGGACTCCAATACTGTTCATTATATCCTAATTCCGAGTTATAACGTTCAAAATATTCTTCCTGCTTGAAATCGCTACCGCGAGGATAAAGATAAGTACCTACAATAGGATTGAAGTAAGTACCATACGATACCATGTTGTTATAATACTCGCGTACATAGCTTGCTGAAAAATCTAAAGTCAATTTATCATTAAAGAGCTTCGATGTGTTACGCACCATAAAATTATAACGGTGGTATTTATTATTAGGAACCAAACCTTTTGAATTGACTGCTGCTCCAGAAACGTACGTCTGGTTCTTTTCTGTTCCTGTAGAAAGATTGAAAGACTCAGTAAAAGTTGTTCCCGTATTGAAGAAATCGGCAGGATCATAAGAGGTAGGCTGTTCCAGACGTGCGCCCCAAGACATATAGTCTCCTGCTACATTTCCATATACATTCTGGAATTTAGGCATTACGAAAGGATTTGCAAACTCTGCCGATAAAGAAACATTGACACGTGCTTTTCCTTCAGCACCTTTTTTTGTGTTAATGATAATCACACCATTAGCTGCACTGGCACCATACAAAGCCGCAGCAGAAGGACCTGTCAGCACAGAAATGCTTTCAATGTCTTCCGGATTAAAGCTGGAAATACCTTCACCAGAAGTCGAGCCGCCAAAGCCTGTACCGTCTGTCGAATTATCCGAAGCTTTTTTATTTCCAATAGGTACACCGTCTACTACGTATAAAACATTATTGTCGCCATTGATTGATTTGTTACCACGCATTACAACACGAGTCGCACCTCCTACACCCGAAGAGCTCCGCTGGATATTTACACCGGCAACCTTACCATTCAAACTATTGATAAAGTTTGCATCCTTTACAGTAGTAAGAGAAGCATTGTCAACCTTCTGTACATTATAGCTCAATGCTTTCTCAGAACGTTTGATACCCAATGCAGTAACTACAACTTCATCGAGTACCTCCGTATCTTCTCTCATGACAATTTTTCCTAAATTTTCCTTTGCAGCCACAGACTGTGTCTTATAACCCACATAAGACAGTTCCAAAACAGCATTCTCTTTCACCTGCAAGGTAAAGTTCCCGTCAAAGTCTGTAATCGTACCGTTAGATGTTCCTTTTTCAAGGATGGTTACTCCTATTAAAGGGTTGTTTTGTGAATCGACTATAACCCCTTTAACCAATACAACTCCTTTTTCTTCATTCACAGAAATTTGGTTCAAGTCTGATAGTTTTTCTAAAGAAGCCCAGATAATATTTCCTCTCGAAAATATTAATAGAAATGATAATAGTAAAATCTTGCTTAGTCTCATAGATAAGGTATTAAAATATTAGTTAGACGACTTTTTACTAAAAGTCTAAACGATGAGATAGAGGGATAAGTTTTTTAATTAATCCATAGGCGTAAAAGATTTTAAGGTTAGTTTTTTTTATACATTTAACACAAACAAAAGAGAAAACATCTTTTCAACGGTAATAAATAAACATTTTTCACTATTTATCAATAAACATACCGTTTTCTTGCATTCAAGAAATCAGAAAAGATTACAGTTCTTCATAAATTCATAAAAACAAACAAAATATTCCCTAAAAAGTTTAGCCTAAAATGCATTTTAACATATTTTATGTTACAATTTCAAACACAACTATCTATTTGATTTACAACGCAAATTATTACTTTTTACCTATATAATATAAATATAGGCTACAAATTTAAAGTATAACTTCTCAATGAGAACTATACATTTCTGTAATTGACGGCGTTGGCTATACAACCGACGTCGTCGGCTATAAAACCAACACCGCCGGATGGGCAATCAGCGTCGCCGATTATACCCCGTGACTTTTCGCAACAGATAATGATACCACTACCTCTCTCTGTTTCCAATCTATATTCCAATACGAAGAAAGCCTCTATCCAATCCGGTGAAAAGTAACTGTCCCTCAAACAGGGGTACTTCAAATTCACACTCTTATGATTTTATCGAATAGCAATAAATCAAAATGAAAAACACTAATAAACAGTTGACTGACTGAGGGGAAATTCGTATTTTTGCATTATCAAATTGAAATTACGTAATTTAATCAAGATGAATCAAGAATTCGAGCTGATCGCCAAAACCTTCCAAGGATTAGAAGAGGTTCTGGCACAAGAACTCACAGAGTTAGGAGCAAGTAACATTGAAATCGGACGTCGTATGGTCTCTTTCACAGGAGACAAGGCTATGATGTACAAGGCAAATTTCCATCTTCGTACAGCCATTCGCATCCTGAAACCTATCAAACATTTTACAGCAAAAACCGCCGATGAGGTGTATGATGCAGTAAAAAGCATTGCGTGGGAAGAGTATCTGGACAACATGAGCAGCTTTGCTGTAGATGCTGTCGTTTTTTCCAACGAATTCCGCCACTCCAAATTTGTGGCATACAAGGTAAAAGATGCGATTGTTGACTACTTCCGCGAAAAAACAGGAAACCGTCCGTCTGTACGCATCAGCAATCCTGATTTATCAATTAATATTCATGTGGCAGAAGACCGCTGTACTCTGTCATTAGACAGTTCGGGCGAATCGTTGCACCGCCGCGGCTATCGTCAGGAACAGGTAGAAGCACCTCTGAATGAGGTATTGGCTGCCGGCATGATTCTGATGACCGGATGGAGAGGGGAATGCGACCTGATTGATCCGATGTGTGGCTCGGGAACAATTCCTATTGAAGCTGCTTTGATTGCCCGCAATATCGCTCCGGGTGTATTCCGTAAGGAATTCGGTTTTGAAAAATGGAAAGACTACGACCAGGAGTTGTTCGACTCTATCTATAACGACGATTCGCAGGAACGTGAATTTACTCACAAAATCTATGGATACGATAACAATCCAAAGGCTAACGAAATAGCAATTCACAACGTAAAGGCTGCTGGAGTAAGCAAGGATGTAGTACTGAGAATACAGCCTTTCCAGCAATTCGAACAGCCAAAGGAAAAGAGTATCATCATCACCAACCCGCCTTATGGAGAACGTATTTCTTCGGAAGACTTGCTGGGATTGTACCGAATGATAGGCGAGCGTCTGAAACATGCATTCAGCGGCAACGACGCATGGATTTTGAGCTACCGCGACGAATGTTTCGACCAGATTGGCTTGAAGCCCTCTGTAAAAATACCTCTTTTCAACGGAGCACTGGAATGCCAATTCCGTAAGTATCAGTTGTTCGACGGTAAGTACAAAGCTTTCCGCAGCGAAAACAGCGACAAGGAGTTCAAGCCCAAGCGCGAAGAAAGAGAAGCACGTCCTCGCAGAAGAAGTGAAAAGGTGACTTATAAAGACAGCCGGAAACCTTCTTTCAAAGGAAGCAGAAGCAATGCCTCTTCACGTCCTTCGACTGATGACGGAAGACCTAAACAGGCTCCTGCACCACGCTATATCCATAGCCGTAAAAAAAACGATGACAATAGATCGGAACGATAACTCATTTATTCAAACAAAAGAATGAAACGTTTATTTCAATTCATATTCTTACTGTGTATGGCAGCAAGCACAATCACCGCTCAAGAAAAGAAAGCATATACACTGGAAGATGTTATTCCCGGAGGAAGTAATTATTTCAACCTGACTCCAAAGAATATGTCTGGTCTTCAATGGTGGGGAGATGTATGTGTACGCACAGAGGTAGAGGAAATTCTGTCTGTCAATACAAAAAGCGGAAAAACAAGCACACTGGTGACGTTAAAGGAAATTAATGATGCGCTTCAGCAAAACGAAACGACAAAAGAGTTCAAGCCTTTGCGTACCCTCACGTCGGCTTCTCTCCCTTATGCCGGCCGTAAAGAAGTGGTTTTCCGTCATAATCACCACATGATTGGCTATGACTTTGCAACTAAGCAGATTACTCTTTGCCTTAACTTGAATGAACGGGCTGCCAACTTTGACTTCTGCAAGGAAAATAGCAGCGTAGCTTATACTGTAGGAAACGATTTGTATGTTTCTGCTCCACAGAAAGGCAACAAGCCTATCAATCCGATATTGGCTGTCTGCCCCAACGAAAACGGCTACGCATCCGGACCCAGTATCGTATACGGACAAAGTGTACACCGCAACGAGTTTGGTATCATGAAGGGTACTTTCTGGAGTCCGAAAGGAAACTATCTGGCTTTCTACCGCATGGATCAGACCATGGTAACCGATTATCCGCAAGTCAACACTTCTACCCGTATTGCCACATTGGAGCCTGACAAATATCCAATGGCAGGGATGACAAGTCACAAAGTCACTGTAGGAGTATATGACATGCGTAGCGAAAAGACCGTTTATCTGCAGGCAGGCGATCCTACCGACCGTTATTTTACCAACATCAGTTGGGCGCCCGATGAAAAGACGGTTTATGTCATCGAATTGAACCGTGACCAGAATCATGCACAACTGGTAAGCTACGATGCTGCCAGTGGAAAGAAGCTGGAAGTATTGTACGAAGAAAAACATCCGAAGTACGTGGAACCTCAGCACCCTTTGATATTCCTGCCTTGGGATCAGTCTAAATTCATCTATCAGAGCCAGCGTGATGGTTTCAACCATCTGTATCTGATGGATACTCAGACTAAAATGTATGGAGATACCCAACAGGGCAAAGATGGAGAGAGTACTTACAATGAGTACAGAAAAACTACTCCTCTGACCGAAGGCAACTGGCTGGTACAGGATGTATTGGGCTTCAATACAGACAAGAAAGAAATCATCATCGGAAGCACGGAAATTTCTCCTTTGCAGACTAATATTTTCAGCCTGAACGTGAAGAGCGGAAAACGTACACTCATTGGAGCAGAAGATGGTATGCACCGTGCACAGCTGTCTGCCAGCGGTACTTACGTTATCGATAACTTTACATCTGCTTCTGTACCCCGTATTGTAAGCATCCTGCCTACCAACGGCAAGAAAGGTGTTGAACTGTTTACTGCAACCGACCCGATGATTGAAGGCTATAAACTGCCTGAAATCACTATCGGAACCATCAAGGCTGCAGATGGGGAAACCGACTTGTACTATCGCCTGATTAAGCCGGTAGACTTTGACCCGAACAAGAAATATCCTGCCATTATCTATGTATATGGTGGCCCACATGCACAAATGATTCACAACACCCGTTTCTATGATGCACGCGGATGGGATCTTTATATGGCACAGCAAGGCTATGTAATGCTTACAGTAGATAGCAGAGGAAGCGATAATCGTGGTATCAAGTTCGAAAACTGTACTTTCCGTCAGTTGGGTACTGAAGAAATGAAAGACCAGGTAGAAGGTGCCAAGTTCCTGCAGTCACTGCCTTACGTGGATGGAAACAAAATAGGAGTACACGGCTGGAGCTTCGGAGGTTTCATGACCACCAATCTGATGCTGACTTATCCCGACCTGTTCAAGGTAGGAGTAGCCGGCGGACCGGTGATTGACTGGCAGTTCTATGAAGTAATGTACGGAGAACGTTATATGGACACTCCACAGGCAAATCCGGAAGGATATAAAGAAGCCAATCTTCGAAACAAGGCCGGCAATCTGAAAGGACGCTTGCAAATCATCATTGGAGGAACAGATCCTACTTGTGTACCTCAGCACAGTTATACATTCCTTCGTGCCTGCATCGAAGCCGGTACTCATCCCGATTTCTTTGTTTATCCGGAAGACGGACACAACATGATGGGAAGAGACCGTGTTCATCTGCACGAACACATTACACGCTACTTTAACGATTTTCTGAAATAACTCTAAAACAGATATACAAATGAAACTTTTACTCTTAGGTTCAGGTGGACGTGAGCATGCCTTGGCTTGGAAAATAGCTCAGAGTCCGAAGATTGACAAATTATATATTGCACCCGGAAATGCCGGTACACGCGAAGTAGGCGAAAACGTAGCTATTAAAGCCGACGATTTTGATGCCATCAAACAGTTTGTGGTAGAAAACCACATCGACATGGTAGTGGTAGGTCCGGAAGATCCATTGGTAAAAGGAGTATACGATTTCTTCAAAAACGATGAAGCTTTGGCACACATCCCAGTTATCGGCCCGTCGAAAGCAGGTGCTGTACTCGAAGGAAGTAAAGAATTTGCCAAAGGTTTCATGCAGCGTCATCATATCCCGACAGCAGGTTATAAAAGCATCACTGCCGACAACATAGAAGAAGGCCTTGCTTTCCTTGAAACTCTGGAAGCACCTTACGTACTGAAGGCAGACGGTTTGTGTGCAGGAAAAGGTGTACTGATACTTCCTACTTTGGAAGAAGCCAAGAAAGAGTTGAAAGAAATGTTGGGTGGAATGTTCGGCAATGCATCAGCTACTGTTGTTATCGAGGAGTTCTTGAGCGGTATTGAATGCTCAGTCTTTGTTCTGACCGACGGAAAGAACTACAAAATCTTGCCCGAAGCAAAAGACTACAAACGTATCGGCGAAGGCGACAAAGGTCTGAACACCGGTGGTATGGGTTCTGTATCTCCTGTTCCATTTGCAGATGCAGCATGGATGAAGAAAGTAGAAGACCGCATCATCCGTCCTACTGTAGAAGGACTGGCATCCGAAGGAATCGACTACAAAGGTTTCATCTTCTTCGGATTGATTAATGTGAAAGGTGAACCAATGGTCATTGAATACAATGTACGTATGGGCGACCCGGAAACAGAAAGTGTAATGCTCCGAATCAAGAGCGACCTTGTTGACTTATTCGAAGGAGTAGCAACCGGTACATTGAATGAAAAGACTCTTGAAATCGATTCTCGCTCAGCAGTATGCGTAATGCTTGTATCCGGCGGTTATCCGGAAGCATACGAAAAAGGATTCCCTATTACAGGTATCGAAGAAGCAAAAGCTGGAGGAAGCATTGTATTCCATGCCGGTACAGCTGTAAAAGACGGTCAGATTGTAACATCAGGAGGACGTGTCATTGCAGTCAGTTCATACGGAGCAGACAAGGCCGAAGCATTGGCACAATCGTTTACCAATGCCGGAAAGATTTCATTCGAAAAGAAATATTTCCGCTCAGACATCGGATTTGACTTATAATGATATCTGCACGAGATACACTTCAATATCAAATAGCCACCGGAAGACTGACTCTTCCTGTGGCTATTCTTCTCTCTCTGCTCACAGGTGGAATACTGTGTCAGAGCTGGACTCATGTGCTCTCTTTAGTCATAGGAGTACTGATTACCGGCCTGATGATAGAGATGAACACCACATTTGCCTTGATACGCACCCGTTCTACTCTTCCTCCGGCTCTATTTCTGATTACTTTCTTTCTTTGTCCGTTTCTTTATTCATACTCTGCCGAAAGCTGGTTTCCCTTACTCTTTGCAGGGATGCTCAGTTCTCTGTTCCGCAGCTATGAATCAAGATACAACTCATCCTCCATTTTCCATGCCTTTCTGTTAATCGGTATTGGAAGCTGGATACTCCCTTCATGCCTGTTCTTTGTTCCCTTCCTTTACCTGCACATGATAGGACTACGGTCTCTCAGCCCGCGGACTTTCTTTGCCGGTATGGTGGGCTTGAGCTTGCCTTACTGGTTTATGCTTTGCTACAGCACTTACAATGGAGAACCGGATTTTATCCTGACTCCCTTTCGCCAACTCGGTCAGGATTGGATACCCGATTATTCCACACTCACACTCTCCCAATGCATTTCATGGGGAGTCTTTTTCCTGTTGGCAGTAATAAGCAGTACACAGAATTTTCAGGTATCACGACAGGATAAGGTACAGACACGCATTATGATACAATCTCTGCGGTTTACCGGAATAGAAGTCATGCTTCTCATGCTCTGGCAGCCTCAGCACTTCAATGCTCTGTTTCCTATTCTTATCATGATAGGAGCCATCATGCACGGACATCTGTTTGCCCTTCTGTTCAATAGGTTTACACGATATTATTTCCTCTGTATGCTTCTTCTCACCCTTTTTGCCGGAATATTCAATATATGGATGCATTTCTTCAATTCATGATAGACTGGGGCTATTGGGGTATGTTTATTTCAGCCTTTTTAGCCGGAACTATTCTTCCTTTCAGCTCGGAAGCCGTACTGCTGGCCTGCATCGGACTGGGACTGGACCCAATCTGGTCTACTTTGGCTACTACAGCCGGTAATGCATTGGGAGGTCTTACCTGCTATTGGATCGGACACCTCGGAAAAATGGAATGGATAGAGAAGTATTTCAGAGTAGACAAAAAGCAACTGGACAAAGCCACCCGATTTATTCATGGAAGGGGCTCATGGATTGCTGTTTTCTCCTTCCTCCCTGTCATCGGGGATGCCATTCTCATTGTTTTAGGACTGATGAAAGCCAATTTATACATCGTGGCTCTCTCAATGACTTTCGGTAAGCTGGCACGTTATGCTTTACTGGTAGCAGCCACCATCGGAGCATTCAAGTTCTTTCACTTTTAACAATCCAAACTTTAAAACATATCCCCCATGATACAACCCGAACAAACTGCAGACGGAAGCTATACACTATTCGTTCCGGAAATGGACGAACATTACCACTCCGTAAAAGGCGCACGCACCGAGTCAGAACATATCTTTATTCAGATGGGCTTACAACATGTCACAGTACCGGCTCCCCGTGTACTTGAGATAGGTTTTGGTACCGGTCTGAATGCCTTCCTTACCTTACTCGAAGCAGAACGTACCCATCGTCCGGTCTGTTTCACTACCATCGAACTCTATCCGGTACCGGAGGAAACCTTGCAGTTGCTCGGATATCCCGAACAGATTGCTCCTTCCCGTGCCGCCGAGTATGAAGCCTTGCATCGTGCCGAATGGAATAAGCCGGTATCCATAACCCCATGGTTTACCCTCCACAAGATACAAGGCGATTTCACCCAGTTCCCATTTACTGGAGAATACGATGTCATTTATTTCGATGCTTTTGCTCCCGACAAACAGCCGGAAATGTGGCATCCTTCCCTCTTCGAAAGTTTATATCGCATCACAGCCCCGGGAGGTGTACTGACTACCTATTGTGCCAAAGGCTCCGTACGTCGCATGCTTCAAAGTGCAGGCTATACCGTAGAACGCCTGCCTGGTCCTCCGGGAGGAAAACGTGAAATACTTCGTGCTACCCGATAAGCTGTTCGGGAAGATTACAACAAATAAAGGAAATCACTTTCCGGTGATTTCCTTTATTTGTTGTATCTTTGTTTTTCACACAAAGATTTACTTTTTATGAAACAATATACCATTCTGTTCATCAGCATGCTCCTCCTGATGTCGTGTCACAGACAGCCACAAGCCGGAGAGCGCCCTATACTGACTGTCACATTGGAACCCCTTCGTTACTTCACCGAAGCAATAGCCGGTGAACACTTCAAGGTAGTAAGTATGGTTCCTGATGGCAGCAGTCCCGAGACCTACGATCCCACTCCCCAGCAGATGGTTGCACTCTCACAAAGTACTGCCTATCTCCGCATCGGCTACATCGGGTTCGAACAAAACTGGATAGATAAACTGCAAGGCAATTCTCCCGAACTGCCTTTCTTCGATATGTCTGCAGGTATCGACCTGATACGTGAAGAATCTAAAATGCACGGCGACCACATTCACGAAGGAGGAGTCGAGCCTCATATCTGGAATTCTTGCCGCAATGCCCGTCTGATTGCACAAAACATCTGCCAAACCCTCTGCCAACTGGATTCTATTCATACAGACTACTACCGGAACCGGCTGGATAGTCTGAATCTTGTCATAGATAATACCGAACATGAAGTACGCAATTATCTGAGCCATGCAGACAGTACTTTCCTGATTTATCATCCGGCACTTTCTTATTTTGCCCGCGATTACGGACTCACCCAAATCAGCATTGAAGAAGGGGGAAAAGAACCCTCTCCGGCTCATCTGAAAGCACTCATCGAACAAAGCGGACATAAAAAAGCCCGCATCATCTTCGTACAGCAAGAATTCGATACCCGTAATGCCGAACTCATTGCCAAGGAAGCCCAATTAAAGATTGTCCCTATCAATCCTCTGAGTTACCATTGGGATGAAGAAATGAAAAATGTGGCACGTGCCTTACAGCAACCCTAAACGCATTTGTACACGCATGGAAAAAACACCTTTGATACAACTAAGCGATATTTCGGCAGGCTACGACCGGAAAACCGTACTCGATCATATCGACCTCACCGTATACGAACAAGATTTTTTAGGCGTTATCGGCCCCAACGGAGGTGGAAAAACCACTCTGATAAAAGTAATATTAGGACTTCTCTCTCCCACTTCGGGACAAATCCGCTTCTTCCGAAACGGAACAGAAGTACCGGAAATCAGCATGGGATATCTCCCTCAATACAATGCCATCGACAAGAAATTCCCTATCTCGGTATACGAAGTCGTTTTGTCCGGTCTGAACCGTCAGAAGTCACTCCTACACCCTTTCAGTCGTAAACAGCACGAACAAGTGCAGCACGTCATTGCCCAAATGGGACTGGAAGGACTGGAGAAACGTGCCATCGGACAATTAAGCGGCGGACAATTGCAACGTGCTCTATTAGGCCGGGCTTTGGTATCCGACCCGCAAGTCGTCATTTTAGACGAACCCAATACTTACATCGACAAACGTTTTGAAGCCAAGCTCTACTCTTTACTTGAAGAAATAAACCGTGAGCGTGCCATCATTCTGGTCAGTCACGACATAGGAACCGTGCTGCAAAACGTAAAGAGTATTGCGTGTGTAAACGGTAACCTGCATTACCACCCCGACACCGAAGTACCGACAGAATGGCTGGAAGAACATTTCGGATGCCCTATCGAACTCGTAGGTCACGGTAATCTTCCCCATCGGGTATTGAAATCGCATAATCATACACACAACGGTTAAGCAACCCTTAAAACCGTATTTTATCCTCTTAAAATTAGGACATTTACTCAAATTACCGTATCTTGCAGTTTCAAACTAAACAGATACGACTTATGAAAGCAAGAAATTGTATGGCGCTGTTTTTAAGCGCAAGTTTAATATTAAGTGGATGTGCTTCCTTGAACAAGACAGCCAAAGGAAGTATGATTGGTGGAGGTAGCGGAGCTGCCATGGGAGCCATTCTCGGAGGTGTAATCGGACACGGAAAAGGAGCAGCCATTGGAGCAGCAGTAGGTGCTGCAGTAGGTGCAGGCGCAGGAGCCTTGATCGGAAAGAAAATGGATAAGGCAGCCCAGCAGGCCGCAGAAATTCAAGGCGCAGAAGTAGAACAGGTAACCGACAACAACGGCTTACAGGCAGTAAAAGTTACATTCGACTCCGGTATTCTATTCAATACAAGCAGTGCCGATCTCAGTACCTCAGCCAAATCAGCATTAAGCAAGTTTGCCAACAATGTTCTGAACCAGAACCCTGACATGGACGTAGCAATCTACGGATATACCGACAATACCGGATGGAAGAACTGTACAGCAGCCCAAAGTGCACAGAAGAACATGGAACTCTCCCAAACACGTGCCCAGAGCGTATCCAGCTATCTTTTAGGATGCGGCGCTTCTGCTTCACAGATCAAGAAAGTAGAAGGAATGGGCGAGAGCAATCCTGTAGGCGACAACAGTACCGAAGCCGGACGCCGTCAAAACCGCCGTGTAGAAGTATACATGTATGCCAGCCAGCAGATGATTCAGCAGGCAGAAGCCGGCACATTAAAATAAAAAAGAAATAGCAGCGGGAGTTCCCGCTGCTATTTCTTTTTATACCGATAAGTCCAATTTACCCCGTATCTTTATTTACTGTAGAACTTATTCATCGGATATATCCCTATCGGATAACTTGTCTTATTCACAATCTTATTCACCAATACCGGTTTTGCTCCACTACAATCATAAATCAGCAAATAATTACAGGTAGGAATTTCCGATTCACTGTATTTATCCGATACAGCCACATACAAATACTGATTAGAAGGATCTGCAGTCACATTACAGTTCAGATGAATCCCTTCGGGCGCATCTTTCAGCACATCGATACAATCCTCCGCTTTCCAGGTTTCGAGCGACAAACGACGGATAGTCGTTCCCCCGGCTGCATAATAAATATAATTTCCAGCCTTTGTAATTCCCGAATCATTAAAGAATTCAGCAGAAATATCCTCCGCAATCTTCACCTCTTTCACTACCTTCCAGCTGTCGAGGTCGACAAAAATAAGGTAAGACTTCTTTTCTCCCCCTCTTCCACAAGTAGCAAGCATCACCTCACGTTCGCCCGTCTGGCAGATTCCACTAATAAAATCACCATTCAAATCAGGCAAAACTCTATTCACCTCATTCTTATCTTTAGCAAACTCAAACAATCTTGTAGTTTGCCAGAAACCTCCACCCCCACAATACAGGCAGTCTCCCACTCTCAAGATACCTCTTGTTGAAGCCACTTCTTCAATAGTTCCTCCCTGGTTACCAAAATTATAAGCCCCTTCAATAAGATTCAGCTCTCCCGTAGTAGTATCAAAGCGGAACATTCCCTGTCCTTCGGCAAAAAATACATTCTTCTCATCCAATACAGCAATATTGGAAAAAGGAGTACTTAGCGAAAGCATTTCATCTTCCTCCAGACTTCCTTCCGGCCGAGGAAACTTCAAATCTTCTATCTGATAAGCCTTTTCAAGTTTCAATGTTACAGCATCCACAATCACCAGTTCACCATCGGTTTTCTCCCCATTAGGTTCAAAAAGCCCGTCGCTTACGATATAGAACTTACCGTTATACATCCATAAATCCTCCGCATAATTTCCAAAAGCCGAGCCATTTACCTTACGGTACACGTTATCCTCCACTTCACCTTCCGGAGTAATGAAAGTCAGAGAACTATTTTGCGAAGAGGGAGCTCCCTGGTTCAATATCATCACCCCTTTCGGGTCGGCATAACCGCCCAAGATTTCCTCTTTCCCACCTCCGCCGGAATTACCCTCCGACAAATCATCAGAACATCCCGATACTGCTACAGCCAGCATGCATACAGCCCAAACACGATAAAATAACTTCTTCATAACCAATATAATAAATTAATTTTCAGAATAAAAAAAGACTCCTGCCGGGAAATGTGTATAATTCTCATATTTGGCAAACGGAGAGTCTACGCTGGTCTCAAAATCGAATACCCAGATCTGATTTGTAGTAAACAAGGGGAACGATTTGATAGAGTTTGCATATACATGTCCCGTCACCGGATGAACAGACAGTCCGTTATACAACAGTCCTGCATTACTATCAAGCAGATTAAGATCGCAAAGCATTTCCTCTTCACCCGGTTCCTCTCCGGCAGCCTCATCAAACTTCATACGATACAGTGTAGTGCCATTGGCATAATAAATCATATTATCTTTTACACAGAAAGACACCCCTGCACTTCCCACATTCGGCTCCGAACCAATTTCCCGAGAGTCCAGCTCTTTAGTAGCCAGATTAAACTTAGCCACATAATATTTACCAAATCCAGTCGCAGTAAGCCATACATCCCCCTCACCGGCTTTCTCAATACTATACAAACTCTTATAAGGAGCCGAATAAGGCAAACTTATCTTAGAAACACTATCCGATTCCGGTGAGATTTCAAGGATATTGCACATATAGTTTTTATTCTGGAATGTATACACCTTACCTCCCATTACCACAAAACGCGACTTAGGAGCTCCGTCGGAACCTTCTACAAAAGAAATTCTTCCCGTTCCCATATCCAGACGATACACCCCTTTATTATCCCGAATATATATATGGTTCTCATCAAGAACAGCGATATGTGTAGGCCAGTCCAGTCCTTCCAACTGATTTCTAGAAAAAGTCACTTCTTTTTTCAACGTTTTCGCATCCATTACCACAAGCGTGCCATCATTCTCGAATAACTCTCCCACCGCATTTTTGTTTCCATTCTGCGATATGACATAAATCTTCCCGTTGTAGAACGCCATATCCTGCGCTACATTTCCCAGTTCGGTACCATTCACCAGTTTATATGCATCACCAATCACATAACCTTCCGGAGTAATATATCCCAACGAACCATTCTCTGTAGTCATATTTCCCTCATTCAGCACAAAAGCCCCGTTCGGATCATTAAACGAATTCAGGTTATAAAAGCTCAACTCTTTTACCTGCTCTGTACCATCTCCACCTTTCGCCTTAAATTCAATTTTCGCTTCTTTCTCAGCCTCAGCAGTAGCATTCAGTACAATTTTAGATGCTTCATAATCCACTTCTGCAGTCCATCCGGCCGACAGCTTTCCCACTTCTATCGTCTGTATATTTTCTCCCGAATATTCCAGCACCATATCCTGTCCCGGCACCACAAACAAAGGATCAGTACCCTCCTGCACAATGTGTAAATCAAACTTCAAGGCTCCTGCTCCTGCAGTACCATTTTCCGACGAACAAGCCCCCATACACAGGGCAATGCATACCATAAGCCCCATAAGGACGGCTTTTCTTGCAAATCCAATAAAATTCATAATACTATTATTTATAAAAATCTGTTTTTATAAAAAATGACATTACACAATCAATCCTCCAAAATCGCCGGCAATAATCAGCACAAGCCATCCCGCCTGTTTTGTACACACAGGCATACAGTATTCCCTGTCAGAAATACACACAGCAGCACGAAGACCAGAAATTTCCGGTCACACCTACCTGATAAAATTAATTGTATAAATTCAGTCTTAACTGCCTATCCCACGAGTGCAGTTAAATTTGTACGATGGCAGGTCTTCTGACTTACCCCCTCTCCGGAGCCTTCCCGATATTGTTCAGTTATCAGTGGCATAAGCTATTTCCGAAGAGTTGAAGGAGCTTACAGCAGCGGGACTGTTCAGGAATTTCACCTGATTCCCTTTTAATCCGCTTGTCCGAACAGACACACGGAACCATTTCCGGCAACAAAGATATAATATTTTGGATATACACAAAAGCTTAATCGGACAAATAAAGCCCCCATTGATATTTTTCTCTTCCCGATTCTTTCGTAAAATGACAAAATGAAAGTGTCTCACTTCAGCGGAATATACATTTATCAAAATGTCAATTCAAGTCCCCTAAAACAAGCCTTTTTAGACTCAAAGGCAAGTCCGGTTGCAAATTTCCACTTTTTTGGGGGTATACCCAAACACAAAAAGACAGAAAATTCACTATCTATCCGTACAGGTCACACAATACATATGCATTACACAACAAATATCTTCTCACACGACAAGAATCACATCTTTTTATCACCCGAATATACATCTTGTAAAAGAGAAGAAAAAACACTCCACTCTGCTAAAAACAGGAATAAAAACCTCTTTTAATCCCCTTTTTTACACTATTAATACCGTTGGCATGTGTTACTAATAGCGTAAGCTCACGATACAAGTATCGTCACCCACCGATACAAGTATCAAAACCCTCTTTTACGAGTCCTTTTTTCCTTTGTTGCATCCCCTAAATACATGTTATAAAGCATGTATACAGTCCTTTTTTTGATTTATTTCCTCTTTTTTACCTGTTAAAATTCATTAAATTACAAAAGTATCAGTTAGCGAAAAACTGAAAAATCAGACTTTATGAAAGAGAAAACCGGATTTTCAAAACATTTTATTTTTCAAGAAAGAGCAGATACGTAATCGAAAAACGATCAATCGACTGATGGATGGATAAATCCGTAATCGCATACAGACACAGGGACGAACTGAACATCTGTCTGCTGGATGTGAATGAGTTTACAAACTCAAGCTAAAACCGGATAAATATTGGCTAAATATATCGTTAAAAAAAGATAAAGAAAACTGATTGCCAATTCTTTTTCTTATCTTTTAAATTAATTCTAAATCATCAGACTTATGAAACAGACATCACTCTTTTTACTGTTTTTCCCTTTGCTGTTATGGTCGTGCAAAGACGAGGAACAATGTCCGGCCAAGGACTATGTGGAAGCAACCTTCCAACTGACCGGAGAATGGGCAGAAGATTACCCTCAATTTGAAGAATTTATGGATTACATTGGTATCGAAGTACTGCATGCAGACGGAACGCCTTATGCATATGGTCTGTTTGATGATATTGATAGCCCTAAAATCAAACTATACCCAAACGAGCAGTACATCATTAGAGCTATGCTTGTGCCGAATGGAAGCGTAGAAATTCCAATTTACATATCAGGATGTCATGGGGTTACTGACATCTTTTGGCTGAATAAAATAAATGCTGAAGGAAAACGCCAATGTAGTAATGTAGAAGAAAATTTCATCTACGACAACGAAGTACATTTCTGGCAACTGGAACGCCCACTATATACCTATCCTTATAAAATATATGCAGGATATATCCCTCTATACACCCCTTCATCAGAGCATATAATTACGCTTGATATGAAAAGAATGTTCGGAACCATACGGTTTGAATACGATGAAAAACTGCTACAAGATGCAGAATTCTGTTTCTTCAAATTCAAGTACAGTGAACCTCATAGACTCACTCCATATCTTCCAGCAAATGAAGAACAAATATTAAACATTTCATTAGTTTCTGATTGTCACACATTCGGATGGATGCCTGAATTTAACCATGACCACTATGTAGGGATTCAGATTGGAGGCAAAGCTTATGACATCGGACACCACTTTGAAATAAAACGAGGAGAGACTATTAATATATATACTAAACTTTATTAAATTTAAAGCTTTATGAAAATAGAAATTACAGGAAACTTTAATCTAAATGTTGGCAATCAATATACTTATACTGCTAAATTTGATTCTCCTATAGAATCGGATAAACAACTTCAAATATCGCTATTATCTAATAGTGCAGGATTATTTATCTTATCCACCAATCCTTATAAATATGCTAATACCTTAAATATCAAGATAGATAAAGGTACTAAAGAATTTTACTTTACTATTATTTGGCTGAAAGAGACCAAAACAGAAATCTGGATAACTGATCCAAGTATTAGTACACCTATAATTCAAAAAGAAGTAAATATCACTGTCAAAACCATTACTCTACAAATACTACAAGAACATTATCAAATTAATGATGTAATCCGAATCAAGATACCACTTTTATCACTTCCTTCAAAATATTCTTTACATCCTCAATGGGAATATGACACAAGCTTTTTACAAAAAATAGGAGAATTAGAAGTACTATACTCAAATGGATATCAACAATTCAAAATTCTAAAATGGGGAAAAAGTTCATTAAAATTAACTATTAATTTAATTGATGAAATTATGAGAATAGGCTATGAATATTGTAAAGGAGATTTAATATTAGACGTACCTTGCCCATGTAAACTAGTAGCTACAGAAAAATATACTTGTCCCAATTCTATTATTACATATAAAATAGAAGGATTACTTGGTGGTGAAGAAATTAAATGGAAAGAGGAGTGTAAAAATGCAAAATTATCTTCCGGACAAGGTACAGATACAGCAGTCTATATAGCACAATCTCAAGGAGAAGTAGAAGTATCAGCCACAATTTCATACAATGGAGAGTCTACCACAATATCAAATAAAGAAGTCTGGGCTGGAAAACCAACCATCAACCCCGACCTTGAAACATCCCACGTAATGACAGAACGAAACCCGGTTATTATAGACGCAAGCAATGAGTTCTTCCATTACAAAGGAGGCATATCCTATGCCATAGAAAGCGAAGATGCAGAATATGTTACCGTTACAGAAACGGATAAGAAGTTTAAAGTAGAAACCACCATCCCCGGAACCCAACGGGGAGAAATCAAACTGCGCCTGAAGGTATCGAACGACTGCGGAGAAGTATCGAATCTGCATACCATCACGTATGATACATTGCCCGGACTGGAACCTGCCAAAGCCATTGATTTATTCTCAGCTAAGGAGCATGAGTTTACATGCGGCAGAACATACGACATGGTGAAATATGTAGGAGAGTTGCAAACCTTCCAGATGTTTTTTACCTTCACACTGGAGCGCAGAGCTACCATCATGTATATACGCCCGTTCTGCACAGAAGAGAAATGCTTGGGATTCCGGATATACGACAGAAAGGATGAAGACCTGGAAACACCATTATACACGCACGAAACATCGGATACCTACATGACCATAGAAAATATGCCACAAGGAGAATATATGATGGTATTGGATGTAGAGCGTGATTATTCCAACAAACTGGAAATAATATTCAATGGCTATATTGGCGGCAGTAGCCCAACCCGTCCTTATGTAATAGAACCGGATGAAAACGGTTTTGAATTCAGCGACTGTAGAAATACGGAAACGTATTCTGCCAGCTTCTACTACAAGAATGAGCAAGGCGAATCTGTCGGTTCGGAAGCCGGAACTAATAATACTTATTACATCCTTACACTGAAAAAGCCCATGCAGCTGATATTCCATACAGCCGGTTCGAAGGTCAGCACAGAGTTTCATATCATGCAAGGAGAACCTTATGACTGGAAAGTGCTGTATCACGAAACCGGAGGAAACTATAACATGGAAGAAATACAAGCCGATCCGGAAGTATCGGAGGAATTGAAATCCATGATATTGAACTCGCTTTGGGCCGGACAGACTTATGTAAAACGGATTTTCCCCGCCGGAGAATACCGCTTTGTATTGAACGGTATCAAAAAATCGAACGGAGGACTATACAATGGAGACCTTAATTTTAATGTCATAGGACAGACTGTAACAGAAAACTCATTTGATACTGCTTTCGACTTAGGTTCATTTACAAAACATGAATTCAATATCAACGCATTCTTAAGTGATATACAAGCGCATAAAAATTTGAAAATACAAAAATTGTATTTTCGGTTTCATACAGAAAAAAATGTATGTTTTATTTTAAATGCTCTAAGTGAATCTGAATTTCTACCAATCGTATTCTACAATTCAGACAAAAAACAAATAGCCACTTCTGATACAGGAGGGGAAATCAATATCAAAGACATGGCAGGTGGCACATATTACTTCATAGTTGATATATCCCAAGCCCAGGGAGATAAACTGACCATAGAAGGAAAAGGTATATTCCGGGGACGAGATCCTTACTTCTCCTATAATTTAGGAACATATGATAAGGACTTTACCATTTCGGATACAATCGACACGGCCGATGGAGGATTTTACGAGACCTTTAAATACACAGACGAAAACGGAAATCTTATCTATACAGATGAACCGGCAGCGAATCATGTGTATTATAAGATCACACTGCAAAAAGAAATGCAGCTTATTATACATACGACATACTCTGAACTCCCTCTCACCGAACTGCATATCATGAAAGGAGAACCCTTTGGATGGAACGTATTGTATTACAAAGATTACGGCTGTGGAGGTATTGAGAATGACCCGGATATTCCGGATGAAATCAAACAGAATATTGCATTCGGACAGATTTGTGTAAAGATCAACTTACCGGCAGGAGAGTATAAATTAGTTCTCAATGGAACCAAACGGACAAACGGAGGAATCAGGAATGGAGTACTGGTTACAAACGTAATAGGTAAGACTGTATAAAATAAAAAATCTCCCGTAAATCACTATATTCAAGTGAATTTACGGGAGATTTTAATATCAATAGCCGATGATATCTATATCGACAAAGGGCGACACCTATATAGGTAGAAAGCAAAGCCTGTATTACCGCTGTCATTTCTCCTTCATCCGTTAAAAAAACGTATCACCGCTGATTCAGAAAACAAAATAAATGCTGTATGACAACTATTTCGTATCTTTGCGACTATTGAATACAAACAAGCATACAAAATAGTTTACATGAAACAGCAGTACAACAAAATCAACAATCTGGTGGGATGGCTTGCCTTTGCCATTGCAGCGTTTACCTACTGCATGACCATTGAGCCGACTGCCAGCTTTTGGGACTGTCCCGAATTTATCACAAGTGGATATAAACTGGAAGTAGGACACCCGCCTGGTGCTCCTTTCTTTATGCTGACAGCCAACCTGTTCAGCCAGTTTGCAAGCGACCCGTCGCAAGTGGCTATGATGGTGAACATCATGAGTGCACTGATGAGTGCCGCCTGTATTCTTTTCCTCTTCTGGAGCATCACGCATCTGGCCAAGAAACTGATTTGCCCCAAAGACGAGGAAATGACAACCGGAAAGATGATTACCATCATGGGCTCCGGTCTGGTAGGTGCACTGGCTTACACATGGAGCGATACGTTCTGGTTCAGTGCTGTAGAAGGAGAAGTGTATGCATACTCCAGCCTGTTTACCGCACTGGTATTCTGGCTGATACTGAAATGGGAAAACCGGGCACACGAGGCACACAGCGACCGCTGGCTGGTGCTGATTGCCTATCTGACAGGTCTTTCCATCGGTGTGCATCTGCTCAACCTGCTTTGTATCCCTGCCATCGTACTGGTATATTACTATAAAAAGAATCCTAATGCCAATCTGAAAGGAAGCCTCCTGGCTCTCTTCGGCTCTATGATACTGATTGTAGCAGTGCTGTACGGTATCGTACCGGGTATCGTGAAGGTAGGAGGATGGTTCGAACTGTTCTTTGTCAACAGCCTGGGATTCTCGTTTAATACCGGACTGATTGTCTACATCATTATCCTTGCAGCCAGCATTATCTGGGGTGTATACGAAAGCTATGTGGCAGTAAGCCGAAAGCGGATGAACATCTCTTTCCTGACTACCATCGCCTTGCTGGGTATTCCGTTCTACGGACATGGATGGAGCAGCATACTGATTGGTGTGGTTGCATTAGTTCTTATCGGACTGTATCTTTTTGCCGATTTGAGCGAGAAGTTCCGTGTCAGCGCCCGCACGCTGAATACTGCACTCTTGTGTATGATGATGATGGTTGTAGGTTATTCTTCGTATGCACTGATTGTCATCCGTTCTACTGCCAATACACCGATGGACCAGAACTCACCGGAGGATATCTTTACACTGGGTGAATACTTGGGCCGCGAGCAGTATGGTACACGTCCGTTGTTCTACGGTCAGACTTATGCTTCGAAACCGGCCATCAAGGAAGAAAACGGCAGTTATATGTACGATGTGGTAGAAGGAGCTCCGGTTTATCAGCGTAAAGAGAAAGAGCGTCCCGACGAAAAAGACAGCTACGAAATAGTCCGCCACAAAACAGAATATAAGTATGCACAGAATATGCTGTTCCCACGTATGTGGAGTTCGGATCATGCAGCGGCCTACGAAAGCTGGCTGGGCGGTGTAGAAGGCCGTCAGGTGCCTTACGACCAGGCAGGAGAAGTAGTAATGCTGAAGATTCCTACCCAGTGGGAGAATATCAAGTTCTTCTTTGTTTATCAGCTGAACTTTATGTACTGGCGCTACTTTATGTGGAACTTTGCCGGACGACAGAATGATATACAGGGACAGGGCGAGATAGAACATGGCAACTGGATTACCGGTATTCCGTTTATCGATAATTATCTGGTAGGCGACCAAAGTCTGCTGCCCGGTGAACTGAAAAACAACAAGGGACACAATGTGTTCTACTGTCTGCCGCTTATTCTGGGACTGATTGGTCTGTTCTGGCAGGCGTATAAGGGAGAAAGAGGTATCCAGCAGTTCTGGATTGTATTCTTCCTGTTCTTCATGACCGGACTGGCTATCGTTCTTTATCTGAACCAGTCGCCGCAACAGGTGCGCGAACGCGACTATGCTTATGCGGGTTCGTTCTATGCCTTTGCCATCTGGATTGGTCTGGGTGTGGCAGCCATCTCCGAATATCTGTGGAAGAAGATGAAAGAGACACCGGCATCGGTATTGGCCAGTGTAGTCTGTCTGCTGGTTCCGGTACAGATGGTGAGCCAGACATGGGACGACCACGACAGAAGCGGACGATATACTTGCCGCGACTTCGGACAGAATTATCTGAACTCTGTGCAGGCAGAAGGTAACCCGATTCTCTTCACCAACGGAGATAATGATACATTCCCGCTCTGGTACAACCAGGAAACAGAAGGTTTCCGTACCGATGTGCGTGTCTGCAACCTGAGTTACCTGCAGACTGACTGGTACATCGACCAGATGCGCCGTCCGGCTTACGATTCTCCGTCTGTACCTATCAACTGGGATCGTATCGACTATGTATCGGGACATAATGAAATAGTATATGTACGTCCGGAAGCCATGAAGGCTATCGAAGGATTCTACAAGCAGAATCCTGAAGAAGCAAAGAAGGAATTCGGTGAAAATCCGTACGAACTGAAGAATATCATGAAGTACTGGGTACGTGCTCCGAAAGACGGTTTGCAGATGATTCCTACAGACAGTATCGTGATGACACTGGACAAGGAGGCTATCAAACGCTCGAATATGCTGATTCCGGATTCTATTCCAGACTATATGACTATCTCACTGAAGGGTAAACGCATGCTGACAAAAACAGAGCTGATGATGCTGGAAATGCTTGCCAATACCAACTGGGAACGCCCGATGTATATGGCAATTACGGTGGGTTCGGACAATCATCTGAATCTGACCAACAACTTCCTGCAGGAAGGCTTGGCTTACCGCATCACTCCGTTCAACAATGCCAAACTGGGCAGACACATTGATACTGAAAAGATGTACGACAACCTGATGCATAAGTTTAAGTTTGGAGGTATCGATGCTCCGGGTATCTATCTGGACGAAACGGTATTGCGCATGTGTGATACACATCGCCGCCTGTTTGTGACATTGGCTTCGCAACTGATAAAAGAAGGCAAGAACGACAAGGCGCTTGAGGTGCTGAATTACTGCGAGAAGATGATACCAAGCAGCAACGTACGCCACGACTATCTGTACAGCAGTTCGAAGGAAATGGCTGACTGCTATGCCAAACTGGGACATCCGGAAAAGGCTGAAGCGATTTATGATGAACTGGCTAACAACGCGACTGAATATGCCATGTGGTACCTGAGCCTTGACGACGACCGCTTTGCTTCGTCGAGCGAAAACTGCATGCGTAATTTCTATATATTGGATGATGTGTGCAAGAGTCTTTCTGAGCTGAAGACCAAAGACGGTAAAGAAGTGAAATCGGCTTTGCACTATGCACAGAAGTTTGAACAGCTGTACTCTGTACTGGAAAAACGAATAGGAAGTAACACACCAGCCCAATAAGCGTATGTTTATAGAACAACCTCCTGAACTGATACGTCTCCTTTATCCACGCGCCTTATGGCGTATGGATAAAAAGGAGAAAGCAGTGTATCTGACTTTCGATGACGGACCGATTCCGGAAATAACCGAATGGGTGCTCGACTTACTGGATAAGTATCACATCAAGGCTACCTTTTTCATGGTGGGCGACAATGTGCGCAAACATCCTGCTGAATATCGGAAAGTGGTAGAACGCGGACATCGGATAGGAAATCATACATTCAACCATATCCGCGGATTTGAGTATAAGAGCCAAAGTTATCTGGCAAATACCGATAAGGCCGACGAGTATCTGCATACGGATCTGTTCCGACCGCCACACGGACACATGGGATGGGGACAGTATCGGACACTCAGAAGCAAATACCGGATTGTGATGTGGGATTTGGTTACCCGCGACTACAGCAAAAGACTGAACGGACCGCAGGTGTTCGAAAAGGTCAAGAAATATGCAAGGAACGGTTCTATCATTACCTTCCACGATTCATTGAAGTCGGAACAGAACTTGAAGTATGCATTGCCCCGCTCCATCGAGTGGTTGCTGGAACAGGGATATCAGTTTAAAGTATTCGACTGAAAAAATAGTTTATAAAGGAATATGCGGAATCTTAGCGAGACTCAACGGGCTAAGATTTCGCATATTTTGTCTTGAAACGAACGGGCTTCACGGGATTTCAACACATTCTGGTTGATAATGACGAAGGCCAGCATGTGACCGTTGGAAGCATGTACATAGCCTGCCAGCGAACTTACTCCGGTCACAGAGCCTGTCTTGGCACGTACATTGCGAAAGGCTTTTCCTTTTTTCATACGCCCCTGAAGGGTTCCGTCGATTCCGGCTATCGGCAGAGCTTCGTAAAAAGGCTGGAATACCGGTGCATGGTAATAGGCGTATTTCAGATAAGCGAGCAGCAAAGCCGGCGACACATAATTGTACAGGGAAACTCCGCTTCCGTCTACAATCCGGTAGCGCTCCGGTAAATGACCGATTTCTTCTTTCATAAACCGGCAGATGGCTTCCTGGCTTTCCTCGAACCCTACATAGAGTGTATCGGCTTCCTGAATTCCGACATGATGAAACAGGGCTTCGGCCGACAAGTTATCACTCTTTTTCAATGCGCGCTTCAGCACTTCCTCTATCGGACGGCTGCATACCGCAAGGGAAATGGTGCCTGAAGGACAAAGGCCTTTTGATACTGCACGCAAGGTAATTCCTTTTTCACGCAGACGGCAACGGAAGGTTTGCAGAAAGAAATTCTCGGAAGAGTACAGATTCAGTACACGGGTGGTTTGTCTGGTGACATTGCCCGAAATACGGATGGTGTTCCCGTTATGAAGCCAGTCGCGGGTAATACGCAGTTTTCCACTGGTCGCATCGTAACTTTTTGCCTGATTGTCTATTGTATAATAATCGGATACAGGATTAACCTCTACTTGGGGAGACTCTCCTTTCGACTGAGGGGTAACGGTTATTTTTACACATCCCCGGTTGAGCATCAAAGCAGAAAGATAAGGTTGGAAAGACTCCGGAGTGTCGTCCCACGACCATCCCGGTCCCCAGTATACGGAATCGGTCAGTGATACATCGCCTATCAGGTCTCCTTCTATCGTACGAATACCGGCATCGTATACGGCTTGTGCAAAACGGTCCAGGTCTTCTTCCGTAAATTCCGGATCGAAGCCTCCTGCCACGTAAAGATTGCCTTTCAATGTGTCTTGACAAAGGGTTCCGGTATAGGACAAGTGGGTACGAAAACAATAATTTTCTCCTAAGCGGGCCAGGGCAGTGACGGCTGTAATGACTTTCTCGGTAGAAGCCGGACGGTATAGTTTGTCGGCCTGATACTGATAAAGGGAGGTTCCTTCAGTCAGGTCGAACACGGTAATACCGACTTCCGACCTTTGCAGCACAGAAGCCGACTGTACCAATGCGTCCAAGCGCTCACGAAGAGTCTGTGCGCTTAACACACACAGACTACACAACCAGATGAATATTGTCCACTGTACCCGTTTCATATTGCTATTATACAATTAGTCTATTTCTCTGAATATTTCTCCTACTGTTGGATGAGGGAACACGTACTTTTTCCAGTCGGAATACCGTCTTCTGTCTTCTATCATCATACCGGCCAGCACAATCAGTTCCGATGAAGGATTTCCCAGAAGATGTACACCTAAAAGCACATCGTTCTCGTCGACCAGTACTTTACAGAAGCCGTTCATGCCTTCATTTTCGGCTACAAAACGACCGGAATAGGTCATCGGGAGCCGAATGGCACGATAGGTGATGCCAGATGCCTGAAGAGCTTCTTCAGTTGCTCCTACAGAAGCTATTTCGGGATTGGTGTATACAACTCCCGGAATGGCACGATAGCTCATCGGGTCTTGTTTTCCTAAAATATGGTGTATGGCGACTTCTGCCTCGCGTACGGCTGTATGAGCCAGAAGGGAAGTACCGTTCAAGTCGCCACACACATAAACTCCCGGTACGGAAGTCTGCATGTATTCGTCTACACGGATGTTTCCTCGTTCGGTGGTAGCAAGTTGCAGGTTCTCCAGTCCGAATCCTTGCGTAACCGGACGGCGGCCTACACTCATCAGGACTTTCTCAGTGGTTACATCACCTGTACCTTCTGCATTTTCGTAGGATACGATGGTACCGGCTGCGTCTTTTCTGAATGCGGTGACTTTTGTATTCAACAGGAATTTTACACCGCGTTTGGTGTATTCGGTGCGTAACAAGGCTGCGAGTTCACGGTCTATTCCGCCAAGAATTTCTTCCATCATTTCAATAACGGTAACCTGTACACCCAAACTGTTGAAGAAAGAAGCAAACTCCATACCGATGACTCCTCCTCCCACAATGACAAGCGAATGGATGGGTTCTTTATTGTCAAGGGCATCACGATGTGTCCAGTATCCGGTTTCTTCCAGACCGGCAATAGGAGGTATGAATGTTTGGCTACCGGTACAAAGAAGCAAATGCTCGCATTCGTATTCGGCTTCACCACAACGTACTGTGTGGGAATTGACAACCTGCGCTTCTCCGGTTACCAATGTCACATTGCAGGCAGCAAGCCGGGCTTTGATTCCTAATACCAGTTTGCGTACCACTTTCGACTTACGGGAAATAATCTTTGCCAGGTCGTATGAAGCCTCCGGTACTTGTACAGCGTATTTGGAAGCGTGACGGGCATAACCGAATACCTTGGCAGAATAAAGCAAGGTTTTAGTGGGGATACATCCTTCGTTCAGACAAACTCCACCTACATTGTTTTTCTCGAATAAAACTACACTGAGACCAGCCTTTCCGGCTGCTTCGGCTGCTGTATAGCCTGCAGGCCCTCCACCGATAATCGCTACTTGGTATTTCATCTTAGTTTATTTTAAGGTTAATCTATTTTTCAATGTATTCCATCATCGGATTGACTTTTTGCATGTATGCAATGAAAGCTTTCCGGTCCATCGGATCAACAGTACAGTATCCTTTTGTGTGATGCAGCAGGATTTGCTGGCTCTTCCATTTTTTCGAATCGTATTTCAACTGTAGAATACCGTGCAGTTTTGTGGTTCCGGTAAATCCGCGACGAATCCATACGTCTCCGTTTTCGTATACCTCAATCCGTGTCAGAAAACGGTCTGCCCATAAGATTACCGGAGTCAATAGTGCCAAACAACTCCAACTGTGTGCAGCATCCAGCAATGGAACAAGTATACACACAACAACCACCAGCACAAAGACTGTTATCTGAAATGTAGTTGTACGGCTTTTAAATACTTGTACCATTGTAAACCTCCTTTCTTATTGTTCTGTTTTTTTCTGTATCCAGCGGATAAATTCACTGCTGTTTTTAGGAGAAATCTGTACCGTATGATTCTTTTCACCCTGACGGTATACAATCTCGACACGGGATACAGACAAGGCTGGGGCTACAGAATATCCTTTTGTTTCGTGTATGGCCACGATGGAATTCAGTTCGATGGTGGAATTCGGAATAAAACGTCCGGTTTCAATCTTCAGCTTACCGTCTCCCGTTACGATATAGCAGGTATGAATCAGCATCTCTATTTCAAAAATCATGACTACCGACAATAGAAGAGTAAGAAGCGTATAATGAAACCAAAAGAAATCAAATAATAGAAAGGCGGTCACAATTATCAGCAACCAGTACCACCAATCGACTTTAGAATGAAATGTTCTGTTCATTGTTTCTACATTGAGATTTATTGGGTGAAGATAACAAATTATCATCGAAAACCATACAATTCGGAATACTTTTAGAAAAAACAAAGGAAGCACATACAGCAGTATCAGTTTTTTTGTAGTTTTGCAACAATATATATACATAATGCTATGGTAAGAAAATTCGATTTTCTCGTTATCGGTTCAGGAATTGCCGGAATGAGCTTTGCGCTGAAAGTAGCGCACAAAGGCTCGGTTGCACTGATCTGCAAAGCCGGGCTCGAAGAAGCCAATACCTACTACGCACAAGGAGGAATTGCCTCGGTTACCAATCTTAAGGTAGATAATTTCGAAAAACACATTCATGACACAATGGTAGCCGGCGACTGGATCAGTGATCCGGCAGCGGTAGAGAAGGTAGTCCGAAATGCACCTGCTCAAATAGATGAACTTATCAAATGGGGAGTAAATTTCGATAAAAAACCAGATGGAGAGTTTGACTTGCATAAAGAAGGGGGACATTCTGAGTTCCGCATTTTACATCATAAAGACAATACGGGAGCTGAAATACAAACCAGCTTGATTGAAGCGGTAAAACAACATCCCAATATTACTGTATTCAGCAATTTCTATGCGGTAGAAATCATCACACAGCATCACTTGGGTATTATTGTTACTCGTCATACACCGGGAATCAAATGTTTTGGTGCCTATGTACTGAACGAAAAAACAGGTGAGGTGGATACTTTCCTGTCGCGCGTGACAGTCATGGCTACAGGGGGATGTGAAGCAGTGTATACTCATACTACCAATCCGCTGGTTGCTACCGGAGATGGTATCGCAATGGTATACCGCGCCAAAGGAGTTGTCAAGGATATGGAGTTTATCCAGTTCCATCCTACTGCCTTGTATCATCCGGGAGATCGCCCCAGCTTCTTGATTACTGAAGCGATGAGAGGATATGGAGCTGTCCTGAAGAACCTGGCAGGAGAAGAATTCATGCAGAAATACGATCCTCGTCTTTCATTGGCTCCGCGAGACATTGTTGCGCGTGCCATCGACAGCGAAATGAAACAGCGAGGAGATGATCATGTCTATCTGGATGTGACACACAAAGATCCGGAAGAGACCAAAAAGCATTTCCCCAATATATACAAGAAGTGTCTCAGCCTGGGAATCGATATTACAAAAGATTATATACCGGTAGCTCCGGCTGCTCATTATTTGTGTGGAGGTATTAAGGTGGATTTGGATGGACAGTCCAGCATCAAACGCCTATATGCATTGGGAGAATGTTCTTGTACCGGACTACATGGAGGAAACCGACTGGCTTCTAATTCACTGATTGAAGCAATTGTGTATGCAGAAGCTGCTGCTCAGCATGCATTGAGTGTGTTCGACCGCTATGATTTCAATACCGATATTCCGGAGTGGAATGATGAGGGTACAATCAGTACGGAAGAACGAATCCTGATTACCCAAAGTATGAAGGAGGTGAATCAGATTATGGAATCGTATGTGGGTATTGTACGAAGCAATCTTCGCCTGGTACGTGCATGGAACCGACTTGATATCTTGTACGAAGAAACAGAACGTCTGTTTAAGCGCGTAAAAGCTTCCAGAGAAATCTGTGAACTCCGTAATATGATTAATGTAGGTTATCTGATTACACGTCAGGCTATGGAGCGTAAAGAAAGCCGTGGACTACATTATACCATCGATTATCCACACAAGGAAAAGAAAGATTAATGTATCGGGCAGTTACTTGCTGATTATATAATAAAAATATCCTCTTGTTTGAAATACTCTATTGAGAAGTATATAAACAAGAGGATATTTTTATTATATAAACTCATAACCTATAATTCGATTAGCACTAGGGTTATTTTTACTCGATTATTTAAAGAAAAGACAAGAAAAAGTATAAGAGTACTCTTGCAAAGAAAAAACTTACCAGAAGCCCTAATAAACACCTACAAAAGCATTTTTTATTTCTTCTACATTACTTTTCATAAGTCATCATTTATGCCTTCCAATTATTAAAGAGGCAAAATACATATATGAAAGAATATATTGGTCATTTATAGAATACAAAAAGCTGTTTTCAGGATTTCTACTCACACAATTGATCATCAAAAAGAAACATTCCCTAAGTTTATGAAACAGCAGGAAAAGTCCTAAAAAGAGTTCATCTGCAGAATCTAAATATATGCAATCGGGTAAGTAACATCAAGAATATATAATAAGCAGTAGTAAAACAGAAATCTGTACTATTGCAAATTGAAATGATCATTTCCTATCACATGGAATCATTCTCTGTTATCAAGTCTTTTCTTCTATTGACAGAGCAATTCTCTTTATCAAACTTTCCTCCATTACCGCATAACGTTTACAAATAAGGGTACAGAAGCATCCATTCGATACAGGAATAAAAAAAAGTACATCCACAACGCAACATATCCAAAAGATCAGGGATAGAAATAAAAGCTCCCAAAAAGAATCATGTCGAGCAGGAAACAAGCTTTCAGAAGCAGAGGATGCATACACATATCTACCACGGCCGGACAAGCCATGATTCTAACCCATGAAGATTTCCGCAGCTCTTGCACAACGACGACAATACAGCCGCCAAGAACCACGCATCAGACGGGATTTAAGAATAAAGCAGACAGTACCCTTTACATAAGGGAGAGGATTATCCTTGATATGCAGAATAAAGACATACAGCTGTCAGACATGACGAATGAGGAAGAAGAACGGGGCAGT
>PPYF01129557.1_pt1 | contig 62767 bp, 47 predicted proteins | sample 1559871 | NCBI WGS metagenome assembly PPYF01 (sample SAMN08240021, study PRJNA423297) | Human gut metagenome, whole genome shotgun sequencing project. | reverse complement strand
CTCAACTGGGGCATCAGGTCATGGCAGTCGATACCAATGAGGAACGGATCAACGATGTGCTTCCGTTTGTCACCAACGCACAGATCGGCGACAGCACCAATGCGGAGTTTCTGCGTTCGCTGGGTATCGGAAATTTTGATGTTTGTTTTGTGACCATCAGCGGTAATTTTCAGAACTCGCTGGAAACCACCTCGCTGCTGAAGGAGCTGGGTGCCAAATGCGTGGTATCCCGTGCCGAGCGTGATGTGCAGGCAAAGTTTCTGCTCCGCAACGGTGCAGACCATATAGTCTACCCGGAAAAACAGGTGGCAAAATGGGCAGCGATCCGATTCACTGCCGACCATATTTTCGACTACATAGAGATCGACGAGCAGCACGCCATCTTTGAAGTGCAGGTGCCGGAGGCGTGGATCGGGAAAAGCGTTGGCGAACTGGATATCCGCAGAAAGTTTGGCATCAACATTCTTGGCATCAAGCGAGCCGGAAAAACGGATGTTTCCGTTACGCCGGACACCATATTGTCCGATGACATTACGATTTTGGCGTTGGGTGAGTATAAAGCCCTGCAAAAGTGCTTCCGGATTTGACGGGGTTTCCCATACCGACGGAAAGGAAATACATGGAGAAAAAACCACAAAACACAGCCGGTGACAGAAACGAGGATCCCACGCCGCAGGGAAGCAAGTGGCAGACGATCATTCGCTATATTACCCGCACACTGGTGCTGCTGATCGTATTCGCATGGGCACTGGTAAACCTTGACGCTGTTTTGCGTTTTCTCGGCAAGGCGCTTGCACTGTTCACTCCGTTTCTGATCGGCGGCGCGATTGCTTTTTTGATCAACGTAGTCCTTCGACCGTTGGAATGCTGCTGGAACAAGGTGTGCCGCAAAGCTCCTGCAAAGCTGGTCCGCCCTGTGTGCCTGACAGCAAGCACCGTACTTGTCCTTGGAATTCTGTTTGCCGTGGTGTTTATGATGATCCCCAGCCTGCGGGAATCCGGCGAAGAGTTTGTCCAAAACATTCCGCTCTATGTGGAGGAGATCGGGCGGTGGTGGACAGGCGTTGTCCAGTTTGCCGCAAAATATAAGATTGTCCTGCCCGAATACACCATAGACTCTGACCTGTTGATCGAGAAGCTCACCGCCTTGATCAGCGATGAGGGAAGCGGCATCCTCACCGTGACGTGGGGTGCGGCAACCTCTGTCCTGTCGGTTTTGGTGGACGTTCTCTTGGGACTTGTCTTTGCGCTGTATCTGCTTGCAAAGAAGGAAGTCGTCGCGGCACATCTGAAAAAACTCATCGTGACAGTCCTTCCGCAAAAGAAGGCGCAGCGGCTGCTGAGTATCGCCTCTCTGACCAACCAGACCTTCACAAACTTTGTCAGCGGTCAGCTTACCGAAGCGGTCATCATCGGCGTTCTGTGCTTCTTTGGAATGCTGATCCTTGGGATCCCGTATGCCGGTGCGGTCTCGGCGTTTGTGGCTGTTACTGCGCTTCTTAGGGATGCTGTTCAGCGTTCCCGTCTGCGCCGTGCTGTACAGTCTTTATCTGGAGTTCATGAAGAAAGCAAGTGCCCGGCACTGAATGATTCATAATCGAATACCTTCTGAACATCGGGCTGTACGCCAAATGCAAAGGGCTTGGGATACTCCCAAAATCGCCGTGTGTCCGGACAGCGGCTGTGCTTGCTGTTCTCTCAAATCTCAATATCCGCAGATCGTGATGTCCCTGCTTTTCGAAAGCGGGGACATTTTTTCTTCTCCGATACTTAAAAAACGGCAGAAAATTGTCCGTTGTGTAGTAGAAGGCTTTTTGAAAATATCGCACATCTTTTTTCGGACAAAACCGGAAAATGTGTCCGTTGGTTAAGCACCACGAAAGGAGACATTTCCATGGACAACATCCTCACCGTCCCCATCCACCTCAAAATGCCGCTGACCGCCAGAGAAGCAGCAGAATACAGCAACATCGGCATCAACAAGATCGACAGTATGCTCCGCTCGCCCAACTGCCCGTTCGTGCTTTTCGTCGGGACGAAAAAGCTGGTCAAGCGTCGGGAGTTTGAAGAGTACATCAGCCCAAAGCTGGTGATCTGGCAGCAAAAGATAATTTGTAAAAACAGCTTGAGAGAAAAGAACCTATCTGCTATAATTATGTCGTTGCAGTGGGCTCTTTTCTCTCTGCGGGAAAGGAGTATACAACGGGCAAAAACTTAAAAGGCAAAGAATGCGGCAAGTCTCCCGGCTGGTCATGCGTGGTCTTGTCTTTATCAACTGGCGTACCGGGGAACCGGCGAAAAACAGTTCCTATGATACCCACCTTTACAAGCTATGCGACAAAGCAGGAATTGAAAAATTCTGTATGCACGCTTTACGCCACACCTATGCAATGCGTGCAATCGAAAGCGGGATGCAGCCAAAAGTGCTGCAAAAGCTGCTTGGTCACGCAAGTATCAAAACAACGATGGACAGATACGTCCATGTCACATCTGAATCCTTGGATCAGGCTGTGCGGCAATTTGAATCAGGCAGGGTTTCCTGGCATATAAGTCCATGCGAAAATGGCGTAAAAATGGCGTAAGCCAAATGCGCCGGATTCCGGAAACCCTTGAAAATCAAGACTTTTTAAGGAGAGCGAAAAACTATGAAATTAGGTATCGTGGGGCTGCCCAACGTGGGAAAGTCCACTCTGTTCAACGCCATCACCAACGCCGGTGCCGAGAGCGCCAACTACCCCTTCTGCACCATCGAGCCCAATGTGGGCGTGGTGGCCGTGCCGGATGAGCGGCTGGACAAGCTGGCGGAGATGTACCAGCCCGATAAAAAGACCCCCGCCGTCATCGAATTTGTGGACATCGCCGGTCTGGTGAAGGGAGCCAGTCAGGGAGCGGGCCTCGGCAACAAGTTTTTGGAGAACATCCGCCGTACCGACGCCATCGTCCATGTGGTGCGCTGCTTCGATGACGAGAACATCATGCACGTGGTAGCCGATGCCGGTACCAACGTACCGGTGGACCCGCTGGGGGACATCGAGACCATCGACATGGAGCTGATCCTGGCGGATCTGGAGATGGTGAACCGCCGGGTGGAGAAGGCCGCCAAGGCCGCCAAGGGCGACAAGAAGTTCCTCCACGAGGCGGAGGTGTTCAAGGCGCTGGCGGAGCATCTGGATGCCGGGAAGTCCGCCCGCACCTTCTCCTGCGGCGATGACGACCGGGCGCTGGTGGAGACCTGCGACCTGCTGAGCCTGAAGCCCATCATCTACGCCGCCAACATGGACGAGGCGGGCTTTGCCGATTACGAGAACAACCGCTACTTCCGGCTGGTGCGTGATCTGGCACAGAAGGAGGGCGCACAGGTGCTGCCCATCTGCGCCAAGCTGGAACAGGACATCGCCGAGCTGGACGATCCGGAGGAGCGGGCCATGTTCCTGGAGGATCTGGGCATCGAGAAGTCCGGTCTGGATCGCCTGATCCAGTGCAGCTATGATCTGCTGGGCCTGATCTCCTTCCTGACCTACGGCAAGGACGAGTGCCGGGCGTGGACCATCCGCAAGGGTACCAAGGCCCCGCAGGCGGCGGGCAAGATCCACTCCGATATCGAGCGGGGCTTCATCCGGGCGGAGACCATCAACTTCGACGAGATGATGGCCTGCGGCGGCAGCGTGGCCGCCGCCAAGGAGAAGGGCCTGCTGCGGTCCGAGGGCAAGGATTATGTGGTCAAGGACGGCGATATGATCTACTTCCGCTTCAACGTATAAGCATGACCTGCAAGGGACACGGTTTGCCGTGTCCCTTTTTCATCCCCGGCCAATTCCGCCGTTTACAAAGGACGGTTTTTCTGATATGATAATGCATATCTATAGACTATCCACGCACAAAACAAAGGGAGAACATCCTCCCTGTGCGGATAGAGCGTGCCTTTTTTATGAAAGGAGACAACTGTTATGAACCAGGAGATCCAGTCTATTCTGGCCAGGGTGGACCACACCCTGCTGGCCCAGAGCGCCACTTGGAACGAGATCAAGGCCATCTGCGACGACGGCGTCAAGTACGGCTGCGCCAGCGTGTGCATCCCCGCCTCCTATGTGAAGCAGGCGGCGGAGTACGTGGACGGCAAGGTTGCCATCTGCACCGTCATCGGCTTCCCCAACGGCTATGACACCACCGCCGCCAAGTGCTTCGAGGCGGAGGACGCCGTGAACAACGGCGCTTCCGAGGTGGATATGGTCATCAACATCGGCTGGGTGAAGGACGGCCTGTACGATCAGGTGCTGGAGGAGATCCGGGCCGTGAAGGCCGCCTGCCACGGCAAGCTGCTGAAGGTCATCATCGAGACCTGTATGCTCACCGATGCCGAGAAGATCGAGATGTGCCGTGTGGTGTCCGACTCCGGCGCCGAGTACATCAAGACATCCACCGGCTTCGGCGGAGGCGGCGCCACCCGTGAGGATGTGGCCCTCTTCAAGGCCCATGTGGCTCCCCATGTGAAGATCAAGGCTGCCGGTGGCATCGCCGACCTCAACGACGCCCGTGACTTCGTGGCCCTTGGGGCCGACCGTTTGGGCACCAGCCGCATTGTCAAGGCCGTGAAGGCCATGGAACAGGAATAAAAGGAGGAACCATCTATGCCTACCCCCCATAATAACGCTGCCCCCGGCGCCTTCGCCAAGACCGTGCTCATGCCCGGCGATCCTCTGCGCTCCAAGTTCATTGCCGAGACGTTTCTGGAAAACCCCGTGCTGGTGAACAACGTCCGTGGCGTGCAGGGCTATACCGGTACGTACAAGGGCGTGCCGGTGTCCGTCATGGCCTCCGGCATGGGAATGCCCTCCATCGGCATCTATTCCCATGAGCTGTATACCCAGTACGGCGTGGAAAACATCATCCGCGTGGGCTCCGCCGGAGCCATGCGGGCCGATCTGGAGCTGGGCAGTGTGGTGGCCGGACAGGGCGCCTGCACCAACTCCAGCTTCGCTGACCAGTACGAGCTGGGCGTCCACTATGCCCCCATTGCCGACTTCGATCTGCTGATGGCCGCCGTGGAGTCGGCCCGTGAGCTGGGCGTGAAGATGCCCGTGGGCAACCTCTACTCCTCCGATACCTTCTATGACGCCGCCGGCCGCAACGCCCGGATGCAGAAGATGGGCGTCATGGCCGTGGAGATGGAGGCCGCTGCTCTGTACTGCACCGCCGCCTATCTGGGCAAGCGTGCGCTGGCCATCTGCTCCATCAGCGACAATCTGGTGCTGGGTACCGAGCTCACCGCCGACGAGCGCCAGACCACCTTCACCAACATGATGAAGATCGGCCTGGAGGCAGCGGTAAAAATGACTAAATAAAGCCGTTTTTCCCACAAAGCATCCGTTTTTTCGAACCCTGCCATGGTGAAAAATGCAGCAGACCCTGCAAATAGGGCTTGCCCTTTTCTGCCGTATCTGTTATAATGCACCTGAACGGGCAAGCTTTGCCCGAATAAATGAAGGAAGGTAGAACAATCATGAAAAGAGTTCTCGCTATGATCCTTGCGCTTGTCATGGCTCTGGCTCTGGTTGCCTGCGGCAACAAGAACACGGACGATGGCAAGAAAGACGATGACAAGAAAGACACCCCCACCGTCATCACCAACCCCGATGAGGTTCAGGATGAGATGACCTCCTCCGACGGCAAGTACGAGGTGGCTTTCGTCACCGACGTGGGTCAGCTGAAGGATAAGTCCTTCAACCAGGGTACTTACGACGGCGTGAAGCTGTACGCCGCCAACAACAACCTGTCCTACAAGTACTATCAGCCCGCCAACGGCAGTGAGGCCACCGATGATGACCGCTTCGCCGCTATGAAGGCCGCCGTGGACAACGGCGCCAAGGTGGTTGTCTGCGCCGGTTATCTGCAGGAGGCTGCTCTGCGTATGGCGGCCAAGCAGTTCACCGATGTGTCCTTTGTCTTCATTGATGGTTATCCCGTCGGTGAGGAAGCCAATGTGAAAGATTCCCCCGCTCTGAAGAACATTGCTGGCATTGCCTTTAAGGAAGAGCAGTGCGGCTATCTGGCCGGTTACGCTGTTGTCAAGGAAGGCTACACCAAGCTGGGCTTCAGCGGTGGCGGCGGCGGCACCAACCCCGCCTGCTGCCGTTACGGCTATGGCTTCGTGCAGGGCGCTGACGCCGCTGCCAAGGAGCTGAACGAGAAGGTAGAGATCAACTACTCCTGGCAGTATGGTGCCAACTACAACGCCTCCCCCGAGCTGCAGACCATGGCCGCCGGCTGGTATCAGACTGGCACTGAGGTCATCTTCGCCTGCGGCGGCTCCATGTTCGCCTCCATCTCCGCTGCCGCTGCTGCTGAGGAGGGCAAGGTCGTCGGCGTGGACGTGGACCAGTCTGGTGAGTCCACCACCGTGATCACCTCCGCTATGAAGGGCTTGGCTGACTCTGCTCAGTGGGCTCTGGGCAAGTTCTATGCCGGTGAGTTCGCCTCCATCGGCGGTGTCCAGACCTCTCTGGGTGCCAATGAGAACGCCGTGGGTCTGCCCACTGCTACCTGGTCCCTGACCAAGTGGAGCGTTGATTCTTACAAGGTCATGCTGCAGGACATTAAGGACGGCAAGATCGCCATCGACAACAACTACGACAATCTGGCCAGCACCGAGAATCTCACTCTGAACATCGTCGGCTAAGCCTCTGCGTGTCGAACTCCACAGCGCCCGTGCTTTGCACGGGCGCTGTTTTTTGCTCCAAAGCCCCGGATGCCTCCCGTGGAGATTTGCGGCATCCCGCTTGTCAACCGGCGGCCGTCATGCTATAATTTTCTCAAAAAGCCGGAAGGGGGGAGCACACATGGGACTGCACGACGGACATCGCCAGCGCAAGCGGGAGCGCTTCCTGAAGCAGGGAGCCGACGGTCTGGCGGATCATGAGGTGCTGGAGCTGCTGCTGTACTATGCCATCCCCCGCCGGGACACCAACGAGCTGGCCCACCGGCTGATCCAGCACTTCGGTACGCTGGACGCCGTGTTCCAGGCCCCGCCGGAGGCACTGATGCAGGTGTCCGGCATCGGGGAGAATGCCGCCGTGCTGTTGAATCTGGTGCCGGCGGCCCAACGCTGCGCCCGGCGCAGCGTCTCTGCCGAACGCATCCTCAACTCCGTGGAGCGCTGCGGTGCCTACTTCATGGACCTGCTGGATGGTCAGCGCCGGGAGCTGCTGTATCAGGTGTGTCTGGACGGCAAGGGAAAGGTGCTTTCCTGCAAATGCCTGTCCCAAGGCAGCGCCGATATGACCTCCCTCAGCATCCGGCAGGTGGTGGAGAACGCCCTGCTGTCCGGCGCCGCAGGCGTGGTGCTGGGCCACAATCACCCCAGCGGCGTGGCTCTGCCGTCGGCGGAGGACCGGGCCGCCACCCTGCAGGTGCGGGACGCTCTGGCCACCATGGACATCCGCCTGCTGGACCACATCATCGTGGCCGACGGTGATTTCGTCTCCATGGAGGCCAGCGGCCTTCTGTACGGCTGACCCACTCAAAGAAAATCCCCCAGCGCCCCGCTCCATCCGGAGCGGGGCGCCGCCATGTTTTCCCTCCACAAAATCAGAACATTTGTTTCAAAATTCATATTTACATATGGGATTTTTGTGGTAAAATAAAGTGATATACACTGAAATTGCAGGAGGCGCTTTCCATGCCCCAGTTCAAAGTTGTTTCGGAATATACCCCCTCTGGCGACCAGCCGCAGGCCATTGAAAAGCTGGCGGAGGGGCTGGAGAACGGCCTGCGCCAGCAGGTGCTGCTGGGCGTCACCGGCAGCGGCAAGACCTACACCATGGCCAAGGTCATCGAGAAGGTGCAGCGCCCCACGCTGGTGCTGGCCCACAACAAGACGCTGGCAGCCCAGCTGTGCGAGGAGTTCCGGGAGTTCTTCCCGGAAAACGCCGTGGAGTACTTCGTCTCCTACTACGACTACTATCAGCCGGAGGCGTACATCCCCCACACGGATACCTTCATCGAGAAGGATGCCGCCATCAACGCCGAGATCGAGCGCCTGCGCCACAGCGCCACGGCAGCCCTCTTCGAGCGGCGGGACGTCATCGTGGTGGCGTCGGTGTCCTGCATCTACGGCTTGGGGGATCCCATCGACTACGCCAATATGGTCATCTCCCTGCGGCAGGGGAAGGAGTACCCGCGGGATCAGCTGCTGCGGAAGCTGGTGGAGATCCGCTACGACCGCAACGATGTGGCCTTCGAGCGCAATATGTTCCGGGTCCGGGGGGACACGGTGGAGATTTACCCGGTGTACGCCAACGGCTACGCCATCCGGGTGGAGTTCTTCGGGGACGAGATCGACCGCATCTCGGAGATCAACCCCGTCACCGGTCAGGCCCAGCGGGTGCTGCAGCACGTGGCCATTTACCCCGCCAGCCACTACGTCACCACCAAGGAGAAGATGGAGCGGGCGGTGCAGGAGATCGAGCGGGAGCTGGCGGAGCGCAAGGCCTACTTCGAGGATCACGGCAAGCTCATTGAGGCCCAGCGCATCGACCAGCGCACCCGCTACGACGTGGAGATGATGCGGGAGTTGGGCTACTGCACCGGCATCGAGAATTACAGCCGGGTCATCTCCGGCCGGGAGCCGGGTTCCCCGCCCACCACGCTGCTGGACTACTTCCCGGAGGACTTTGTCCTTTTTGTGGACGAGAGCCATGTGACCCTGCCGCAGGTGCGGGCCATGTATAACGGCGACCGGGCCAGGAAGGAGAGTTTGGTGGAGTACGGCTTCCGCCTGCCCTGCGCCTATGATAACCGCCCCCTGAAGTTCCCGGAGTTCGAGGAGCGCTTCCGTCAGGCGGTGTTCGTCTCCGCCACGCCGGGGGAGTACGAGCGGGAGGGAGCCGACCAGATCGTGGAGCAGGTGATCCGCCCCACAGGCCTGCTGGATCCCCGTGTGGAGGTGCGCCCCGTCACCGGCCAGATCGACGATCTGGTGGAGGAGATCCGGGTCCGTGCCGCACGGGACGAGCGGGTGCTGGTGACCACCCTCACCAAGCGCATGGCGGAGGATCTGACGGACCACATGAAGGGCCTTGGCCTGCGGGTGCGGTATATGCACTCCGACATCGCCACCATCCAGCGGATGGAGCTGATCCGGGACCTGCGGCTGGGGGAGTTCGACGTGCTGGTGGGCATCAACCTGCTGCGTGAGGGACTGGACCTGCCGGAGGTATCCATGGTGGCCATTCTGGACGCCGATAAGGAGGGCTTCCTCCGCAGCGAGACCAGCCTCATCCAGACCATCGGCCGGGCCGCCCGCAACGCAGAGGGACTGGTGGTGCTGTACGCCGATACCGTCACCCCCTCCATGAGGGCGGCCATCACCGAGACGGAGCGCCGCCGGAAGAAGCAGGACGCCTACAACAAGGCCCACGGCATCGTCCCTCAGACCATCCGCAAGAGCGTGCGGAAGGTGCTGGAGATCTCCCATTCGGCGGAGGAAGAAAAGACCACCGCCCGCCGCAAGCTGACGGACGCCGAGCGGGAGGCCACCATCCGCCGGCTGGAAAAGGAAATGAAGGAAGCCAGCAAAATGCTGGAATTCGAATACGCCGCCCTGCTGCGTGACCAGATCATCGAGCTGCGGGGTCAGAAGTAAAAGGAGGCGTTATGGCCCATATACCCACCGTGGATATCCGCCAACTGGGGGATATCTCCTTTGACCGCCAGCTGGAGCTGGCCCGGCAGCCCAACCGGGATTACGACGTGGACCGGTGGCTGTTCGTCCCCAACACCTATACCGAGTATCGGTACATCTTGGGTACACGGGGAAAAAAGCCCCTGATCTGTGTGGGCATCAACCCCTCCACCGCCCGGCCCGGTGCGCTGGATCCCACCCTGAAAAGCGTGGAGCGCATCGCCCGCAACAGCGGCTTTGACTCCTTCATCATGTTCAATGTCTATGCCCAGCGGGCCACCTCCCCCGACGACATGGAGCACACCTGCAACCCGGAGCTGCACCGGGAGAATATGCGGGCCTTTGCCTACATTCTCTCCCGCACACCGGATCCGGTGGTGTGGGCGGCCTGGGGGACTATCATCGAGAAGCGGGACTACCTGTGGCCCTGCCTGCGGGATATGATCGCCCTGGGAGAGGCCACCGGCGCCCGGTGGGTCACCTGCGGCAAGCGCTCTGCGGCGGGGCATCCCCATCACCCCCTGTACCTCCGGGCGGACGCCGTGCCGGAGCCCTTCGACGTGGCGGCCTACGCCGCTGAGGGGGAGGCCCGTGCCGCCGCTGCGGCCCATGGCCGTCGCCGCCGGATATGAGGAGGGGAGCGCTATGACGGAGAAGCGTGCCGGGCTCAGCGCCATGACCCTGAAATACATCGCCATGGCCACCATGCTGGTGGACCATATGGGGTACGTCCTGTTTCCGTGGATCCTGTGGCTGCGGTGCGTGGGGCGCATCGCCTTTCCCATCTTCGCCTTTCAGATCGCTGAGGGCTGCATCCGTACCCATGACAGGCGGCGGTACGCCCTGCGGCTGCTGCTGTTTGCGGTGCTGACGGAGGTACCCTTCGATCTGGCCTTCAGCGGCCGGCCGCTGGATCCGAGCTACCAGAATGTCCTGTGGACGCTGCTGGCCGGGGCGCTGGTGTGCTGGGCGGCGGACTGGGCGCAGAGGACCCCGGACGCCCTGCACCTTCTGGCGGCCACGGCGGCGTTTGCCGGAGCCTTCTGGCTGCTGGAGGTCTGCCATACGGACTACGGCGGTTGGGGCATGGCCCTGATTTTGTTGTTTCACCTGTCCCGTGGGAACCGGCTGATCCAGCTGGCGGGACTGGCGGTGTTCTGTGTCGCCAGCGTAGGCGGCGTCAGCATCGAACTGTACGCACTGGTGAGCCTTGCCTTCATCTGGCTCTATGACGGGCGGCGGGGCTATTGCAGCCGCCCCATCCAGTGGCTGTGCTACGCATTTTATCCCGTTCACCTGCTGCTCCTGTGGCTCTATGCCCGGACGGTGGACAGTATATGGTATTTGACATAAGGAGATACATCATGGCAAAGCATAAAGAGGAAAAGACCAACGTCATGCGGGTGCTGGATCAGAAGAAGATCCCCTATACCGCCCACACCTACGACCCGGAGAGCGGCATCGACGGCGTGTCCGTGGCCCGTTCGCTGGGGCAGGATCCGGCATCGGTGTTCAAAACGCTGGTGGCCCGTGGGGCCAGCGGCGGTTATTACGTGTTCGATGTCCCCGTGGCCGCCACGCTGGACCTGAAAAAGGCCGCCCATGCCGTGGGGGAGAAGTCCGTGGCCATGCTGCCTCAGAAGGAGCTGCTGCCCCTGACGGGCTATGTCCACGGCGGGTGCAGCCCCGTGGGCATGAAAAAGCTGTTCCCCACGGTGTTCCATGAGACGGCGGCGAGCCTGCCTGTCATCATGGTGTCGGCGGGGAAGCTGGGGCACCAGATCGCCTGCGACCCCAAGGCACTGTTGGCGCTGGTGAGGGCCGATACGGCGGACATCATCACGGAGGAATGACGGATGCAGCTGCGTTTTATCGACGAGCACAATGACCGGGGCCACCTGCTGTGGGCGGAGGAGCCGGTGGGGTTGGCCCTGCGGGGCGAGACGCAGCAGGCGGCGCTCTCCAAGCTCCCGGCGGAGCTGACGGCCTATCGCCGCTGGCTGGGTCTGCCGCCGGTGTCGGCGGTGGGAGTTGTCACGCAGGAGGCGGCCAGCCCTCTCAACGTCCACGATGCCGACAGCGACATCCTGCTGCCCTCCGAGCACCGCCCCCTGACGGCGGAGGAGTATGAAGCACGGAAGGCACTGGCCCTGCGGTCGGCGGAGGACTTCCTGACGCTGTACCGCTCCATCCCCGACAAGACACACACCACCCTCCCCCAGCGGGAGACCTTCTACGGGGACGTCCCCCTGACGGCGGAGGAGATGTACCGGCATACGAAAAACGTCAACGCCTACTACTTCGGAGAGATCGGGGTGGAGGTCGGCAACGAGCCGGATATCCTCATCTGCCGCCGGGCGGGCTTCGCCGCACTGGAGCGACAGCCCCGGTACCTTCACAATGCCGTGTTCCACGGCAGCTATGACGAGGACTGGACGCTGCGGAAGGTGCTGCGCCGCTTTGTGTGGCATGACCGCATCCATGGCCGGGCCATGTGGCGCATGGCCTGCGCCCTCTGCGGCAGCCGCCGGGTGGCCGACCGCTATCGCTTCGCATAAATCGGAGATCAACAGGAGAAAAACACCATGCAGGATCATATTTATATCAAGGGCGCACGGGAGAATAACCTCAAGAACATCGACGTCACCATCCCGCGGGACAAGCTGGTGGTGCTGACGGGGCTCTCCGGCAGCGGCAAGTCCTCGCTGGCCTTTGACACCATCTACGCCGAGGGCCAGCGCCGGTATGTGGAGAGCCTGTCCAGCTACGCCCGGATGTTTCTGGGCCAGATGGATAAGCCCGATGTGGACTATATCGACGGCCTGTCCCCGGCCATTTCCATCGACCAAAAGACCACCAGCAAGAACCCCCGTTCCACGGTGGGGACGGTGACGGAGATCTACGACTATCTCCGCCTGCTGTGGGCCCGCATCGGCACCCCCCACTGCCCCAAGTGCGGCAAGGAGATCCGCCAGCAGACCATCGACCAGATCATCGACCAGATCCTGGCCCTGCCGGAGGGGACCCGGATTCAGGTGCTGGCCCCGGTGGTCCGGGGCCGCAAGGGCGAGCACGCCAAGGTGCTGGAGGATGCCCGCCGCTCCGGCTACGTCCGGGTCCGTGCCGACGGGAACCTCTATGACCTGTCGGAGGATATCCCGCTGGAGAAGAACAAGAAGCACCACATCGAGATCGTGGTGGACCGGCTCATCGTCCGGCCCGACCTTGGCCAGCGGCTGACGGACTCCGTGGAAACGGCGTCCCACCTCTCCGGCGGCATCGTCATCGTGAATCTGCTGCGGGAGGAGCAGGATCTGATCTTTTCCCAGAACTACGCCTGCGACGACTGCGGCATCAGCATCGAGGAGCTGACGCCCCGGATGTTCTCCTTCAACAACCCCTACGGCGCCTGCCCTACCTGCACGGGGCTGGGGATGCAGCTGAAGGCGGATCCCGCCCTCATCATCCCCGACGACAGCCTCTCCATTCTGGACGGAGCCATCACTGCCAGCGGCTGGAACTCCATCCGCTCCGACGGCATCAGCCGGATGTACTTCGAGGCCCTGTCCAAGAAATATCAGTTCTCCCTCCGAACCCCGGTGCGGGAGCTGCCGGAGTCCGTGCGGCAGATCATTCTCTACGGTACAGGCGGCGAGAAGCTGGAGCTGCACTATGACCAGCCCCGTGGCAAGGGCGTATTATATCAGCCCTTCGAGGGGGTGGCCAACAATCTGGAACGTCGGTATCAGGAGACTCAGTCCGACGCCAGCAAGCGGGAGATCGAGGAGTTCATGTCCCAATGCCCCTGCCCGGCCTGTCAGGGCCGCCGCCTGAAGCCGGAGGCGCTGGCGGTGACGGTGGGTGGCCTGTCCATCTGGCAGGCTACGGAGTTGCCGGTGGATGAGGAGCTGGCCTTCTTCAACGGCCTGACCCTGACGGAGACGCAGCAGCTCATCGCCGCACAGATCTTGAAGGAGATCCGCTCCCGGCTGGGCTTTTTGCAGTCCGTGGGCCTCAGCTACCTGACCCTGTCCCGCTCCAGCGGTACCCTGTCCGGCGGCGAGAGCCAGCGTATCCGGCTGGCCACGCAGATCGGCAGCAGCCTGATGGGGGTGCTGTATATTCTGGACGAGCCCTCCATCGGCCTGCACCAGCGGGACAACGACAAGCTGCTGGCTACCCTCTGCCGCCTGCGGGATCTGGGCAATACCCTCATTGTGGTGGAGCACGACGAGGACACCATGCGGGCCGCCGACTACCTCATCGACATCGGCCCCGGCGCCGGAGCCCATGGCGGGCAGGTGGTGGCCGCCGGCACGCCGGAGGAGGTCATGGCCGATCCCGATAGCCTGACGGGCCAGTACCTCAGCGGGAAAAAGCGCATCGAGGTGCCGGCCGCCCGCCGCCCCGGCAATGGGAAGCTCCTGACGGTGCGGGGCGCACGGGAGAATAACCTGAAAAACATCGACATCTCCGTGCCGCTGGGGACCTTCACCTGCGTCACCGGCGTCTCCGGCAGCGGCAAGTCCTCTCTGGTCAATGAGATCATCTATAAGCGGCTGGGCGCCGAGCTGAACCGCATGAAGACCCACCCCGGCAAGCACACCGCCATGGAGGGACTGGAGCATCTGGACAAGGTGGTAGGCATCGACCAGAGCCCCATCGGCCGCACGCCCCGCTCCAACCCCGCCACCTACACCAATCTCTTCAACGACATACGCAATCTTTTTGCCGCCACGCAGGAGGCCAAGGCCCGTGGCTACGGGCCGGGGCGCTTCTCCTTCAACACCCGTGGCGGCCGGTGCGAGGCTTGCTCCGGCGACGGTCTGCTGAAGATCGAGATGCACTTTCTGGCGGACGTGTACGTCCCCTGCGAGGTGTGCCACGGCAAGCGCTATAACCGGGAGACGCTGGAGGTGAAGTACAAGGGCAAGAGCATCGCTGACGTGCTGGATATGACGGCGGAGGAGGCGCTGGCCTTTTTTGCCCCGGTGCCGAGGATCGCCGAAAAGCTTCGAACCCTCTGCGATGTGGGACTGGGCTATGTGAAGCTGGGCCAGTCCTCCACCACCCTCTCCGGCGGCGAGGCCCAGCGGGTGAAGCTGGCCACGGAGCTGTCCCGCCGTGCCACGGGCCGCACCTTCTATATTCTGGACGAGCCCACCACGGGTCTGCACTCCGACGATGTGAAGAAGCTGCTGGAGGTGCTGCAGCGGTTGGTGGACGCCGGGAACACGGTGCTGGTCATCGAGCACAATCTGGATGTCATCAAGTCCGCCGACTGGCTCATCGATCTGGGCCCGGAGGGCGGCGCCGGGGGAGGGACCCTCGTCTGCGCCGGTACTCCGGAGACAGTGGCGGCCTGCGAGACCTCGTACACCGGCCAGTACCTGAAAAAGTATCTGTCCTGAACGCCTGCCGCCGGTTGCGGCGGCGGAGAAAATGTGATAAGCTGGCATCGAGACACCTGCCCTCCCGCCTTCTGCATACAATGGCATGAGGTGATGGCATGGAACTGATGGGAGACGGCCTCATTGCCTTTTTGGCGGCGGTGGGCGTGAGCACCATCCTCTGGCTGCTGGCAGAGACGCTGCTGCGCCGTCATAGGCCGGTGGCGGAGGCTATATTGGTGCTGCCGGTCCGGGGCGACGGGGCCACGCTGGAGCGGGCTCTGCGCCTGACCATGGAGCAGCGCACGACGGGGGAGACCCCCATTCTGCTGGCGGACTGCGGGCTGGACGAGACGGGGCTGCGTCTGGCGCAGGGGCTGACGCAGCGATACAGCCGGGTGCAGCTTTGCCCGGCGGAGGAATTGGAAAATTATCTGAAGTGAGGAACGAGCTATGGGTGAGCGCTGCACGGTGGAGGGAACCGTCCAACACGTTATCTTCCAGAATGAGGAGAACGGCTATACGGTGCTGGGCCTGCTGACGGAGGAGGGCGAGCTGGTGACAGTGGTGGGATGTATCCCCTGCGTGGCCCCCGGTGAAAAGCTCACCGCCGACGGCCTGTGGGTCAGCCACCCCTCCTACGGTCAGCAGTTCGCCGCCGAGACGGTGGAGCGTCTGATGCCGGAGACAGAGGAGGAACTCATCAGCTACCTCTCCTCCGGCATCATCAAGGGCGTCGGCCCTGCCACGGCGGAGCGGCTGGTGGAGCGGTTCGGCGGCGAGACGCTGGCTGTTATCGAGGAGGAGCCGGAGCGGCTGAGCACCGTCAAGGGCATCACCTCCAAGCGGGCCATGGAGATCTCCGCCGCCTTCCGGGAGCTGACGGGACTGCGCCGGGTCATGGAGTTTCTGGCCCGGTACGAGCTGCCGGTGGAACTGGCCATGCGGCTGTACCGCACCTACGGAGCTGATGCGCTGCCCCGTCTCCGGGCGGACCCCTATCTGCTGGCGGGGGAGCGCTACGGCGTGGCCTTTGCCGATGTGGACGAGATCGCCCTGAGTATGGGCTTCGGCGGCGACAGTCCCTGCCGCACGGAGGCGGCGGTGCTGTACGAGCTGGAGCACAATCTGGGCAACGGCCATGTGTTCCTGCCCCGCCCCAAGCTGCTGGCGGCCACGGAGCAGCTCATCGGCGCCCCGCCGGAGCTGGTGGAGCAGGCCCTGGACACATTGGAGAGCCGTGGCGCCGTGGTGGAGGAGCAGATCGCACGGGTGGATGCCTGCTACCTGCGCCGGATGTATCTGGCGGAAAGCGAGACAGCCCGGCGGTTGCTGGCCCTGCGGGATGCTCCCCGATCACAGGGCCGGGGCGTGGAGAAGCTGATCCGGGAGATGGAGGAGCAGCAGGGCATCGCCTATGCCCCTCAGCAGCGTCAGGCGGTGGAGCTGGCGGCCCGCACCGGCGTGCTGCTGCTGACCGGCGGCCCCGGCACCGGCAAGACCACCTCCACACGGGGCATCGTGGCCCTCTTCGAGGGCATGGGCCTTCAGGTGCTGCTGCTGGCCCCCACAGGCCGTGCCGCCAAGCGCATGAGCGAGCTGTGCCGCCGGGAGGCCCAAACCATCCACCGGGCGCTGGGTATGACCTATAACGAGCTTACCGGCGAGACGGTGTTCAAGAAAAACGGCAAGGAGCCGCTGGAGGCCGATGCCGTCATTGTAGACGAGATGAGCATGGTGGACCTGCCGTTGATGCAGGCGCTGCTGGAGGCTGTGAAGCCCGGCTGCCGTCTGGTGATGGTGGGGGACCCCGATCAGCTGCCCTCCGTTGGCCCCGGCAACGTGCTGGGGGATCTGCTGCGCTCCCACGCAGTGGCCGCCGTGTCCCTGACGGAGGTGTTCCGTCAGGCGGAGCGTTCCGCCATCATCCGCAATGCCCACGCCGTCAACAGCGGCCGTCCCCCGGAGCTTGGCAGCGGCCAGAACGACTTCTTTTTCCTGTGCCGCCGGGCCCCGGACCGTCTGGTGCAGACGGTGGTGGACCTGTGCCGCACTCGCCTGCCGGACAACATGGGGATCCCCGCCGATCAGATCCAGGTGCTGTCCCCCACCCGCCGGGGCCTTACCGGCACCGTGAGCCTGAACCGGGCGCTGCAGGCGGCTTTGAACCCGCCTGCCCCGGACAAGCGCCAGAAAACGTGGGGGGAGCTGACCTTCCGGGAGGGGGATCGGGTCATGCAGACCCGCAACAACTACGACGTCCTCTGGCAGAAGGACGACGGCGAGATGGGTACCGGCATCTTCAACGGCGACGTGGGGATCATTCAGGAAATTGATCCCGGCGGCGAGCTGGTGACCATCCGCTTCGATGACCGCACCAGCGTCTATACCCCGGATCTGCTGGGCCAGCTGGACATGGCCTACGCCATGACGGTACATAAGGCGCAGGGCAGCGAGTACCGGGCCGTGGTGCTGGTCAGCGCCCCTGCTGCCGCATCTCTCATGGTGCGGGAGGTGCTGTATACTGCCATCACACGGGCCAGAGAGCTGCTGGTAATGGTGGGGGACGATGTGATTCCCGGAAAAATGGCAGAAAACGACCGGCAGGCCCGGCGATACAGCGGCCTGCGCCGCAGACTCATGCAGGGAGGTGGCAGCGATGGCGCTTCAGGATGATCTGAACCGGCTGCAAAAGCAGCTGGGGAATTTTCTCTTTCCCCGGAAATGTCCCTTCTGCGGGGCCGTCACCGGCGGCCGCCTGCTGTGCAGCAGCTGCGAAAGGACTCTGCCCTATACCGGGGAGAACGCCCTGTGTCAGGGGACCTTCGGGCGCTGCGCCTCGCCGCTGTACTATACCGCCCCCGTCCGGGAGGCTATCCTCCGCTTCAAGTTTCAGGGCCACACCGGCGGGCTGGACTGCTTCGGCCGTCTGCTGGCCGACTGCGCCGCCCGGTGGTATTCCGGCGAGTTTGACACCGTGACGTGGGTGCCGGTGAGCCGCAAGCGCCTGCGGCAGCGGGGCTTTGACCAGTCCCGTCTGCTGGCGGCCAGCCTGTGCGTGGATTGGCACGTGGCCCCGGTGGAGACCCTCCGCAAGGCGGTGGACAACCCCGCCCAGTCGGGGCTCACCGATGCCGAGCATCGCCGGGCCAACGTGCTGGGAGTCTACGAGGCCCTGCCGGAGAACGTCCGGGACAAGCGCCTCCTGCTCATCGACGATATCGTCACCACCGGCTCCACCCTCACCGAGTGCGTCCGGGTGCTGCGGGAGGCCGGGGCCGCCGACGTGGTGTGCCTGACGCTGGCCCGCACCGGGGAGGAGCACTGATTAAGGGGAATGCGGCCTGCGGCGAGACACCGCCGGTATGGAAATGCCGCAAACGGCGCACAATAGCACCGGGACTTGTCTGCGGCGGGACGTGATTTCCTAAAAAACTGTGAACATTTGTTTACGAAGCCATAAAACTGGGAAAACACTCTTGCAAAATGCGGAAAGCGCCTTTATAATTGTAGCTTAGAGAAGAATCGGCTGCCTGCAGCCGTGTCCCATAACAGAAGAAAACGAGGTGCAGCGTATGTGTTCATTGGCAAAGGATATCGGGATCGATCTGGGTACCGCATCGGTACTGGTCTATATTAAGGGCAAGGGCGTCGTGCTCAACGAGCCGTCTGTGGTGGCCATCGACAAGAATACCGGCCGCCTGCTGAAGGTGGGTGCCGAGGCTCAGGCCATGCTGGGCCGTACTCCCGGCAACATCGTGGCCATCCGCCCCCTGCGGGACGGCGTCATTTCCGACTACGATATGACGGAGCGGATGCTCAAGGAGTTTATCCGCAAGGTCACCGGCGGCTTCCACCTGTTCCCGCCCCGGATCATGGTGTGCGTCCCCTCCGGCATCACGGAGGTGGAAGAGCGTGCCGTCATCGACGCCGGCCGTCAGGCAGGCGCCCGCCGTGTCTACCTCATTGAGGAGCCCGTAGCGGCGGCCATCGGCGCCGGCATCGACATCACCAAACCCGACGGCCACATGGTGGTGGATATCGGCGGCGGCACCAGCGACATCGCCGTCATCAGCCTCTCCGGCGTGGTGGAGTCCGCCTCCATCAAGGTGGCCGGCGACCAGTTCAACGAGTCCGTCGTCAAGTATATGCGCCGCAAGCACAATATCCTCATCGGTGAGCGCACAGCGGAGCAGATGAAGATGGAGATCGGCTGCGTCTATCCCAAGGAGGAGGAGGCTACCATTGAGATCAAGGGCCGCTGCCTGATGACGGGCTTGCCCAAGACCATCACCGTCAACTCCACCGAGATGATGGAGGCCTTCGAGGAGCCGGTGGAGCGTATTCTGGAGGCGGTTCACAACGTGCTGGAGCGCACGCCCCCGGAGCTGGTGGCGGATATCTCCAACAACGGCATCGTCATGACCGGCGGCGGCAGTCTGGTGGACGGCTTCGACAAGCTGATCACCGCCCGCACCGGCATCCATACGGTGGTGGCGGAGGACGCCATCTCCTGCGTGGCGGAGGGTACCGGCAAGAGCCTGGACTCTCTGGGCGATATGCAGGACGGAACGGTGAATTTGTCCCGCAGAAGACAGATGAACTGAGAAGCATTGACTTTGCACCGAAAAGCAGAGCTTCGGCTCTGCTTTTCCTGTAACCGGGCCGGGAGCGGAATCCCTGTCCCGCAGCATCAGAAAAGGAGGAGTCCCCATGAAGTTTTCCAGCAAAGTGCAGAAATGCGGCCTGTCGCCCATGCGTAAATTCCACCCCTATGCGGTGGCCGCCGAGGCCAAGGGCCGGAACATCTATCACCTGAACATCGGTCAGCCGGATATCGAGACGCCCAAGGCGTTCTTCGATGCCGTCCGCAGCTTTGACCTGCCGGTGCTGGAGTACGCACCCTCTCCCGGCGTCCCCGCCCTCATCGAGGCCATCCGGGGCTACTATGCTGCGCTGGATATGCACTTCGCCGCCGAGGATATCCTCATCACCAACGGCGGCTCCGAGGCGCTCCAGATCGCCATGAACTGCATTCTCGACGACGGCGACGAGATCCTCATCCCGGAGCCCTTCTACCCCAACTACAACACCATGGCCCGCACCTGCGGCGCCGTGATCCACCCGGTGTCCACCTCCCCGGAGGAGGGATACTTCTACGCCGACCGCCGCCGCATCGAGGCGGAGATCACCCCCCGCACCCGTGCCATTCTGGTGACCAACCCCGGCAACCCCACCGGCACCGTCCTGACCCATGAGGAGATGGAGATGCTGGTGGACGTGGCCCGGCAGCACGACCTGTTTCTCATCGGTGATGAGGCCTACCGGGAGTTTGTTTACGCCGGGGAGCCTCTCCAGTCCTTCGGTGAGTTCACCCATGCAGCGGAGAACGTCATCCTCATCGACACGGTGTCCAAGCGCTTCTCCGCCTGCGGCGCCCGCATCGGCTGCCTCATCTCCCGCAACCGGGAGCTGATGGCCCACGCCATGAAGTACGCTCAGTGCCGTCTGGCGGTGCCGACGCTGGACCAGTTGGCCTCCGCCGCATTGTATCAGGTGGGCCCGGAGTATTTCGCCGCCACCCGTGAGGAGTATAAGCGCCGCCGTGACACGGTGGTCCGCAAGCTCCAGCAGATTCCCGGCGTGGTCTGTAAATGTCCCAAGGGTGCCTTTTATCTGATGGCCGCTCTGCCGGTAGACGATGCCGACACCTTCCAGCAGTGGCTGCTGGAGGAGTTCGAGGATCACGGCGATACCGTCATGTTTGCCCCCGGCGAGCCCTTCTACGGCACTCCCGGCAAGGGCAAAAACGAGATCCGCATTGCCTACGTCCTGAAGCAGCAGGATCTGGAGCGTGCCATGGATCTGCTGGCGCTGGGTATCCGTGCCTATCAGCGGCGATAAAGAACCACAGCCGGAGCCGTCGCTCCGGCTGCCCTTCCGTCAGGAAAGCGAGGATATGATGATGTTTCAAGGCTATGACCAGCAGACGGTGGATTTTCTCTGGGGCATCCGCTTCAATAACGACCGCAGCTGGTTTCAGGAGCATAAAGAGCAGTACCAGACCCACCTGCTGGCCCCCACCCGTGCGCTGGGGGAGCAGCTCTACGACGGCCTTCATGCCATGCTGCCCCACGAACCGCTGATACTGAAGGTCAGCCGCATCTACCGGGATGCCCGCCGTCTCCACGGACAGGGGCCCTATAAGGATCACCTGTGGCTCTGTGTCCGCACCGGCGATCAGGACTGGACCGGCCGCCCCACCTTCTACTTTGAGATTGCCCCGGACTATTACAGCTACGGCATGGGCTTCTGGTGTGCCGCCCCGGCCCTCATGGCCCTGTACCGCCAGCGCATCGACGCCGACCCCAAGCCGCTGGAGAAGCTGGTGCGCCGCTTTGACCGCCAGCAGACCTTCCGGCTCACCGGCCCGGAGTACGCCCGCAGCAAGGGACAGGTGTCCGACCTCCTGCGCCCGTGGTATCAGAAAAAATCCTTCTCCCTGCAATGGGAAGCCCCGCTGGATGAGCGTATTTTCAGCCCCCAGCTGCCGCAGGAGATTCTGGAGAGCTTCCGGGAGCTGCTGCCCTTCTACCGCTACTTTACAGATCTCTGCGCCGCTCTGTCCCGTCAGGAGGGAGCGGACGAATAAGCATAAGCACGGCAGACGCCTCGTCTGCCGTGCTTTTTCTGCGCTTTTTGCCCCTTTCCGCTTGGCCGTCCGGTCAAGGAGCCTGCCGCAGTATGGCGTATTTCTGCCCGGCAAAACCATGCTTGCCCTTTGCCCACTGACGGTAAACTGTAAACCCCCCCCGGAATTTGCAGAAAGTGCTTGAATTCTGTCAAGTACGGTGCTATGATACAACTATCAAGTGTGCGACGAAAAGCCCATGGGCTTTTATCGTTTCTAAGAAACGATAAGGGGTGTTCAAAGGGAGTGGCGTTCTGAGGAGGGGCGCAGCCCCGACGTGAGGATCCGTACTCCCCGCATCCCCCACAAAGCCGTCGGCCACCGACGCACACGCAAAAAATAGGAGGAGATACTTATGACAAACCGCAAGAGCACCAAACGGGCCTTGCTGGGCAGCGTCATGGCCATGGTCCTGTGTCTGGCTATGCTCATCGGCGCTACCTTCGCATGGTTCACCGACACCGCATCCACCGGGGTCAACAAAATTCAGGCCGGTAATCTGGATGTGGCGCTGGATGCCTTCACCATCAAGGGCCACATGAAGGAGTCTGCCGGCAACGAGTACATGAACGAGTCCATCGACGGCATCGCCATCACCGTGGTGGCCACGCAGGACACCGTGGAGAGCGACAGCTTCGGCAAGACCTACGACAAGGATGCTGAATATCCTATTACAGTTACAACGGGAGACGAACTGCAGTCCATTGTGAACAATGCAACAGCTCCTGTCAATATCGTGCTGGCGAACAGCATTACGACCAACAACTTCGTCATCCCTGAGGATAAGGATGTAACCCTGGATTTGAATGGCCGCACTGTAACGAATGCTGAATCGCACACCATTCTGAATAAAGGCCATCTTACTCTGAAAGATTCAAGCGCAGATAAAAGCGGTCAGATCATCTCCCTCAAGGGCAACACTGCAGCACTTCGCAACGGAGATAATGCAGTCTGTGTAGTCGAGGGCGGAACCATTTCTCGTGACGGGGCCAATGGAAATACATGGCATGTGGTTGAAAACTTTGGCAAGATGACCTTCAATGGTGGTAAGGTCGTCCTAAAGAACGGAAATGGCTTTGCTATTACCAATGGCTGGAATTATTTTGATCCCGGTGCTTCTACTACGCATGCAGTGATGGAAATCAACGCTTTGGAGCTTGATACCGATTCCAGTGGAATTAAGAATTGCAGATACGGCGATCTGACCGTAAATGATGTGAACGTGGCCTCCACCGGATATTGGGCCCTTTCCAACGACTATCTTGGAACAGCCGTAATCAACGGTGGAACCTTTACTTCCACTTCTTTCAAGGCAGTTTCCAACGGTGCTGCAATGACGGTGAATGGCGGAACCTTTGACGGAACAGCAGGGTTTTTCGTTCAGAGCTATGCCACATCCACAGTTCTCAACGGCGGAACCTATACAAACATGAACGTTGACGACCTCGCTGGCTATGTCGGTACGGGACACACCGCACAGCAAAGCGGCACATCCGTGATTATTAAGTAAAACCCTATTTCCACCCCCTCCGCCCTCGGGCGGAGGGGGCAATCAAAGGGCATATCGTCGACACAAGCTTTGTATCTTTCCGCCCGCCGTAAGCGGCAGGCGTCAATCACGGTGCTGTGTCTCCTCTCCCCAACAAAACCGCTTGTTTTGTCGGGGACCCCGGATGAATATGCCTTTTGATTGCCTATACAAATTCCATCGAAAACTGAGCGCAATGTAATGAAGGTGTACCATGTCTTCCTCCACCGGGCGAAGCACGCAGCAAAGGAGGTGCAGAAACCATGGGTTTCTGCCGGCGTTCTTTGGAAACCACCTCGCTGTATCCGCCTGTGGCGGATACAGCGAGGTGGTTTTGAGGAAGTGTCCCGGTTTCCATGCCGCAACGGGGCTGGAGATCGGCTGACACGACGGGGTAGACTTTCTGCCGCTATTGGCAGAAAGTTGCCCTCCGGAGGCAAAACACAAAAACACCCCAACAAAATAGCAGCCCCTCCGCCGCAAGGCGGAGGGGCTGCTATTTCATAAGCTGCTTTCCAAGAGGAGCTTACTTCTGATCGCAGTTGGGGCAGTGGCCATTCTCATCCAGATGAGCGCCGCAGCGGGTGCAGAAGCTGGGCGCCGCAGGAGCCGCCTGCTCAGCGGGCTGGAAGGGAGTCGACCGCTGGGCAGGAGCCGCAGGAGCCACGGGTGTCACCGGAGCAGTGGGCTGGGAGGGCTGGGTACGGTGCAGCTCCGGCACGGCGAACAGGTCGGCGTCGGCGCTGCGCTCGTTCTGGTTTTTCAGCTTGCGGTTGATGGAGATGACGTTCTTCAGCAGCAGGACCGCCATCATCAGCAGCTCATAGCACAGACGTACCGCAATGGGGCCCAGCACCATCAGCAGGATGCCGTAGCCGCCCAGCCAGTGACGGCCGGTCCAGGTCTCCGGAGCCATGAACAGCATGAAGAAGCCGCACAGAATGAGGTAGGCCGTCACGAAGATGTATAGAGCCTGCAGGATCTTCTCCACGATCAGGAACTTAAAGTTCACGGCGTCGTGGAGGAACTTGCCGAAGCGGCCCAGCTTCTCCCGCTTGCTCTCCGGTACCACCAGAATGAAGGCTGCCACCGTGGCGATGATGGCGAGGATCGTGGCGATGATGCCGAAAGCACCCATATTGGCGCTCAGAGCGCTCAGACTGGTCATAGGATTCATAAGTACCATTCCTTTCTCTATGTGTGTGATCTCTATCTCCATAGCTTTGCCGGATTTCGACAAAACTACAAGGATATCGTATCACGAAAGGGAAAGCTTGTCAACATCCGACCAAAGTGGACAGAAGCAGGACGGATATCCACTTGACAAATGGTCCCAAAATGGGTATATTATGTACCAGTCAAGTGAATATCTTCCACCTTGGGGGAGTAATTCCACTTCGCAGCCTGCGGAGTGAGGCAGTTTCGTCAAACCGGCGTTCAGGCGCCCGGACTGCTTTGAAAGAATGAGACTCATGCGTGGGCTTCGGCCTGCGCATGAGTTTTTTTGTTGCGCCGGGTGGGTAAAATGGAGATGGGGGGAGGACCCCCCGAAGAAGGAGTGGTTGGATGCAAAAGGAATACACCCAAACAAAGGAACAGGTGCTGGAGGGTCTGCGGACGGATCGGCAGGGCCTTTCGGCGCAGGAGGCGGAGAAGCGCCTTCAGGAGCACGGGGAGAACCGCCTGAAGGAGGCGGAGAAGCTGACCTTGTTTCAGCGGTTCGTGCAGCAGCTGAAGGATCCCATGCTGCTGATCCTGCTGGCGGCGGCAGCGGTGTCCGCCGTGACCAATATCCTGTCCCATGAGAGCTTTACGGAGGTCATCATCATCCTGCTGGTGGTGCTGCTGAACGCCGTTCTGGGCGTGGTGCAGGAGAGCAAGGCGGAGGCCGCCATTGAGGCTCTCCAGACCATGACCGCCGCCACCTGCAAGGTACTGCGGGACGGGCAGCAGGTGACCATGGAGAGCCGCCTGCTGGTACCCGGCGACGTGGTGCTGCTGGAGGCGGGCGATGCCGTCCCGGCGGACGGGCGCATTTTGGAGAGCGCCTCCATGAAGATCGAGGAGGCAGCCCTCACCGGCGAGAGTGTCCCCGTCAGCAAGTTTACGGAGCCCCTCGCCGGGGAACAGGTGTCGCTGGGCGACCGGAAGAACATGGCCTACATGGGCTCGGCGGTGGTATACGGCCGGGGCCGCATGGTGGTCACCGCCACGGGCATGGACACGGAGATGGGCAAGATCGCCGGTGTGCTGGCCCAGACGGAGCAGGAGGAGACGCCCCTGCAGCGTAAGCTGACCCAGTTGGGCAGCACCCTATCCAAGATGGTGCTGGCCATTTGCGTGTTCATCTTTGTATTTGACCTGCTGGTGGCGGGTTCCCTGACGCTGGAGAGCGTGTTGGAGACCTTCATGGTGGCAGTGTCGCTGGCGGTGGCCGCCATTCCGGAGGGCCTTGCCACGGTGGTGACGGTGGTGCTCTCCATCGGTGTCACCAAGATGAGCCAGCACAACGCTGTGATCCGCCGTCTGACGGCGGTGGAGACGCTGGGCTGCACGCAGGTCATCTGTTCCGACAAGACCGGTACCCTCACACAGAATAAAATGACGGTGGTGGAGCACACCGGCCCGGAGGGACTGCTGGGTACCGCTATGACCCTCTGCAACGACGCCGTGGAGAATCCCGACGGCACGGTGCAGGGCGAGCCCACGGAGGCGGCGCTGGTGCGCTTCGGCGTGGACAGCGGGCTGGATAAGAACCGGCTGGAGCAGGAGCAGCCCCGTGCGGCGGAGGCTCCCTTCGACTCCTCCCGGAAGATGATGTCCACCATCCACCGCATGGATAACGGCTTCATTCAGTACACCAAGGGCGCACCGGATGAGGTGCTGCGCCGCTGCACCCGATATGAGGAGAGCGGCCGGATGCTGCCCATGACCGAGGAGAAGCGGCAGGAAATTCTGGCGCAGAACAAGGCCATGGCGGATAAGGCTCTGCGTGTGCTGGCGGCGGCCATCCGCCTGTGGGAGGGCGGCCTGCCCAAGGACGACAGCCCGGAGTATCTGGAGCAGGATTTGTGCTTCGTGGGTCTGGCGGGCATGATCGACCCGGTGCGTCCGGAGGTGAAGGCCGCCATCCAGCAGTGCCGCACGGCAGGCATCCGGCCGGTGATGATTACCGGCGACCACAAGGATACCGCCGTGGCCATCGCCAAGGAGTTGGGGATATTGGACGATCCCTCGCAGGCCGTTACCGGCAGCGCTCTGGACAGCCTCAGCGACGAGGAGCTGGCCAAGGAGGTGGAGAAGTACAGCGTGTACGCCCGCGTGCAGCCGGAGCATAAGGTCCGCATCGTTAACGCATGGCGCAAGCGGGGTGCCGTGACGGCTATGACCGGCGACGGCGTCAACGACGCCCCGTCTATCAAGTCCGCCGACATCGGTGTGGGCATGGGCATCACCGGCACCGACGTCACCAAGAATGTGGCGGATATGGTGCTGGCCGACGACAACTTTGCCACCATCGTGGGCGCCGTAGGCGAGGGCCGCCGTATCTACGACAATATCCGCAAGGCCATTCAGTTCCTGCTGGCCTCCAATATGAGCGAGGTGCTGGGCGTGTTCGTGGCTACGCTGCTGGGCTTTACCCTGATGAACCCGGTGCATCTGCTGTTCATCAACCTCATCACCGACTGCTTCCCGGCGCTGGCGCTGGGTCTGGAGAAGGGGGAGCCGGACGTGATGGAGCGGCCGCCCCGCCCCTCTGATGACGGCATTTTCGCCGGTGGTCTGGGCTGGGACATCGCCTATCAGGGCATCCTCATTACCGTTATCACGTTGGTCTCCTACATCATTGGCCACTGCATGGAGGTGGGGTATTTCGAAATGCCCAAGGGCGTCTCCGACGACGGCATGACCATGGCCTTCCTGACCATGAGTATGTGCGAGATCTTCCACAGCTTCAATATGCGCTCTCAGCGGCGCAGCGTGTTCAGCCTGCCCAGTCACAACAAGGTGCTGTGGTTGGCCATGATCGGCAGTCTGCTGCTGACCACCGTGGTGCTGGAGGTGCCCTTCATCGCCAACGCCTTCGGATTTACGCCGGTTAGCTGGACGGAGTACGGGATTGCGCTGGGTCTGGCGGTGCTGGTGATCCCCGTGGTGGAGATCGTAAAAGCCTGCCAGCGGGCCCATGGCCGGAGAAAGAAACAGCTTTAAGCCTGTCGGATCACATCCGCCGGGGCGGCTTTTGCCGCCCCGGCGCTCTGTCAGAACCCTATAAAATGCCGGGCCACCGCCCGGCGTTTTTCTTTCTGCGGGAATTTGCGTGGCGGCGGAAAGTGTGGTACAATCATCTATTATGACAAATTCCTCGGAAGGAGGCGTATCTATATGAGCGATGAACGGATGGAGCAAAACCGGCAGCCGGAAAAGACGGATGTGGTGTTCTTTTCCCCGGAGATGCTGCGGCTGGCGGATCAGCACCGGCGGGAGCAGCAGGAGCGGCTGGAGAACTGCCGCCAGGCGGCCCAGAACGGCGATTGCGCCGCAGCGGTGCAGATGGGACTGCATTATTTTTACGGCACCGGCGGCGTGAAGAAGGACCCGGACAAGGCCTTTGCATGGTTCAGCCGCACGGAACCGGACGACCCTACGGCCCTTTACTGGCTGGCGGTGTGCCATGACAACGGCACCGGCGTGGAGCGTGACCCGGTGCGGGCCTTTGAACTGTTTCAGGAGAGCGCCAAGCTGGGCTATCTGCCGGCGGTGTGCGATCTGGGCGTGTGCTACGAAAACGGGCAGGGAACGGAGAAGGATCTGGACCGGGCCATCCAGTGTTATCGCCATGCGGCAGAGGAGGGCTACGCGCAGGGGCAGTGCAATCTGGGGGCCATGTATTACTTCGGCGTGGGAGTGGAGAAGGACTATGGGCAGGCGGCCCGGCTCTTCACCCAAGCGGCGGAGCAGCGGCATCCACGGGCGCAGTTCCTGCTGGGTCTGTGCTATGAGTTCGGCAACGGCGTGGAGCAGGATGCCAAAAAGGCGGCGCTTCTGTATCAGGAGGCCGGGAAGGGCGGCAGCGCTGAGGGCCTGTGTGCTCTGGGCGTGCTGCACCACGCCGGAAAGGGCGTGGAGAAGGACGATCGCCGTGCGGCGGAGCTGTTTCGTCAGGCAGCGGAGCTGGGCCTGCCCAGAGCGCAGCTGTTTCTGGGTCACTGCTACGACGACGGCATGGGGGTGGATCAGTCGCCGCCTCAGGCGGTGGAGTGGTTCCGTCAGGCGGCTCAGACGGGCTATCCCGACGCCGTGATGCAGCTGGGGCTGTGCTATCTGTACGGTCACGGGACAGCGACCGACGAGAAGCAGGCGGCGGAGCTCTTTCAGCAGGCCGCCTCGGAGGGGAACATCCGGGCTATGAACGAGCTGGGGCTGTGCTATGAGGCGGGCCGTGGCGTGGAGAAGGATATCCACCGTGCAGCGGAGCTGTACCGTCAGGCGGCGCAGTCCGGTATGGCGGCGGCCCAGTGTAATCTGGGCGTGCTGTACCGGGAGGGCCTCGGCGTAGAGCAGGACGACCGCAAGGCGGCGGCCCTGTTCCGGGCCTCGGCAGGACAGGGCTTTGCCCGTGGACAGTTCCTGCTGGGGCTGCACTTGGAGGACGGCCGGGGCATCGACCGGAATGAAAAGCAGGCGGCCCAGGAGTACCGCCGTGCGGCAGGGCAGAGCTATCCCAACGGAATGGCAGCGCTGGCCCGGTGCTATGAGCACGGTGTCGGGCTGGAGCGCAACCCCTATCTGGCGGCGGATCTCTATGACCGGGCAGCCCGCCGGGGCCATGTGGGGGCGGCCTATGCCCTGGGGAATATGCTGCTCTCCGGCGACGCCATCGGGCAGGACCCGGCCCGCGCGCTGGAGCTGTACCAGCAGGCGGCACAGGCCGGACACATGGGCGCTCTGCGGCAGGTGGGCCGGTGCTATCAGAAGGGGAAGGGCTGCCAAAAGGACGAGGCCAAGGCCTTTGACTGCTTCCGGCGCAGCGCCGAGGGCGGAGACGGTCCGGCGGCGGTGTCGCTGGGGTACTGCTACCAAAAGGGCAGCGGCTGCCCGGTAGACGACGCCCAAGCGGCTCACTGGTATGAGGAGGCGGCCCGCCGGGGCCTGCCGCTGGGGCAGTACGATCTGGGCTGCCTGTATGAGGCGGGACAGGGCGTTCCACGGGACCGGAGAAAGGCGCTGGAGCTGTACCGTCAGGCGGCACAGGAGGTCCCGGAGGCCCGACAGGCGGTCCGGCGGCTGGAAAAAGCCGGCAGAGCCAAACGGATCGTGGGCTGGTTGCTGGTGGCCTATGCCATGCTCATGGGAGCAGGACTATGGGAGGGCAGCGCCGGTGACCGGATCATCTGGCTGGCGGCAATGGCCCCTCCGGCGGTGGCCGGAGGGTGCTGTTTGCACGATGGCCACCGTCAGGCACCGCCGCTGAGTAGGATCGGGCGGATCGCCCTGACGGTCTTAGGGGCCGTGCTGGCCTTCTTCTTTGTGGTGGGGATCGTGGTGCTGCTGGACCCGGCGGAGGCGGTGGACGGCGCCGGTGTGTGGCTCACCGGCTGCGCCGGTGTCGGTGCGGCGACCATGCTGCTGGGCGGCCTGCGGAAGCCCCGTACATAAAATCGCAGCGGGGGCGTGTACCAAACGATACACGCCCCCGCTGCATATGAGAAAGAGAGAGACTCGAAGAAAGCTTCGTTATTTCATCGATCAATGACGGCCGAAGAAGTAGTCGTACAGGTCGCTGTACCCGTTCCCGTTATAGCCGTTATTGTCGTTATTGTAGCCGTTGCCGCTGCTCTGGCTGCTGTCCGTGGTGTCGTCGGTGGTCTGGGGCTGTGCGTCGAAGGTCAGCTGGGTGGTGATCTCCTGACCGTCCCGCAGAACGGTGAGGGTCACGGTGTCCCCGGCCTTGAAGTTCTTCTTGGCGGCGGACAGATCCTCCATAGAGGTGATCTGAGTATCGTTGAGCTTGGTGATGACGTCGCCCAGCTTCAGGCCCGCCTTATCCCCGGCGCCGCCGTCCTCCACGGAGTAAACGAACACGCCCTCGGTGGCATTGATCTTATACTGCGCCGCCATCTGCTGGGTCATAGTGCCGGCGGTGATGGCCATATAGGCCTTGTCGGTGACGGAGCCGTTCTCCATGATGTCGCTGATGATGGACTGCACGTCATTGATGGGAATGGCAAAGCCCAGACCCTCCACCGTGGTATCGGCGTAGCTGGAGTACTTGGCGGACACGATGCCCACCACCTCGCCGTACAGGTTCATCAGGGGGCCGCCGGAGTTGCCGGGGTTGATGGAGGCGTCTACCTGGATCATATTGAAGGGAGTACCCTCCACGTTGATGGCACGGTTCACGCAGGAGACGATGCCGGAGCTCATGGAGAAGGTCAGCTCACCCAGCGGGTTACCGATGGCCATCACGTTGTCGCCCACGTTGACATCGGTGGAGTTGCCCAGCGTCACAGCCGGCAGATCCTTGGCGTTGATCTTCAGCACAGCTACATCGTAATCGCTGTCGCTGCCCACCAGCGTGGCGGGATAGGTGTCGCCGTTATAGAGGGTGACGTTGATGGAACTGGCGTTGGCTATCACGTGCTGGTTGGTGACGATGTAGCCATCGGCGGTGTAGATGAAGCCGCTGCCGGAGGAGGCGGACTCGGTCTGCTGGCCGAAGATGTTGGTGGACACAGCGGAGCAGTTGATGGAGACCACACTGTTGACCGTGGAGGCGTACACCTCGGCGGGACTCATCAGCGTCTGTCCGTCCACCTTCTTGACGTTGACGGTAGTGGCGGTGCGGTTGCTCTGCTGCACGGTGGTCTTACCGGTGCGGCTGCCGTTCTGGGCCAGAATGGCGCCGCCGAAGCCGCAGGCTGCACTGATGACGGCACAGCTGAGGAGCAGGGCCACCACACGGCCTGCACCGCGGTGGTGCTTCTTGGGCTGCGCCGGGGTGTTTGTCACCACCGGATCGGCGGCGGGCTCCACGATGGACCCGGCCGCAGACTCTGCATGGGATCCTGCGTTGGGATCACGATAGCTGAAGTGATACAGGTTGTTCTCGTCATGAAACTCGTTGGACATATGAAAAACCTCCTTTTGGGATATTGCCCATGGCGGGGAACTGTGCTATGATGTTTAGCACCGTTCCGTTTCTTTGTCTATTATCATACCCGGAAAGCTTAATGTAAGCTTTAAGAAACGGATTTTTCTTTGAACATTTTGTAAAGGAGGTGCCGCCGTGCTGAAGCTGGAGGGCCTGAAACTGGCCCCGGAGGAGAAGGAGGCGGCCCTGCACCGGAGAGCAGCCCGGCTGCTGCGCATCCCGGAGGAGGACGTGCTGTCGGTGCAGGTGCTGCGCCGCTCCATCGACGCACGGGAGGAGCTGCATCTGGTGTACACCGTGGCGGCGGAGGTGCGGCAGGAGAAGCAGGTGCTGCGCCGCTGCCGGGATCGGCGGGTCAGCCGCTTCGCCCCGGAGCGGTATGCTCTGCCGGAGGTGCTGTCTTCGCCGGAGGTGCCGCCGGTGGTGGTGGGCGCCGGGCCGGGTGGCCTGTTTGCGGCGCTGGTGCTGGCCCGATGCGGCCTGCGCCCCATTCTGCTGGAGCGGGGGCGGGACACCACCGCCCGCCAGAGGGACGTGGAGACCTTCTGGCGCACCGGCGTGCTGGATCCGGAGTCCAACGTACAATTCGGAGAGGGGGGAGCCGGAGCCTTCTCCGACGGGAAGCTGAACACCGGCACCAAGGACCTGCGCCACCGGTGGATCTTGGAGGAGCTGGTGCGCTGCGGTGCGCCAGAGAGTATTCTGACGGATGCCAAGCCCCATGTGGGGACGGATATGCTGCACATTGCCCTGCAAAACCTGCGGCAGGAGTTGCTGTCGCTGGGGGCGCAGGTGCGCTTCGGCCACCGGCTGGAGGGACTGGAGAGCCGGGATGGCGTTCTGACGGGGCTGCACGTCCGGGCAGGAGAGGGGACATACCGTCTGCCGGTGCGGGCGGTGGTGCTGGCGCCGGGCCACAGCGCACGGGATACCTTCCAAATGCTGTACGAGGCCGGGGTCCCCATGGAGGCCAAGCCCTTCGCCGTGGGGGTCCGCATCGAGCACCGCCAGCGGGACATGGACGCCGCCCAGTACCGGCAGTATGCGGGGCATCCGTGCCTGCCGGCCTCCACCTATAAATTGTCGTGCCATACAGCGGCGGGCCGGGGCGTGTTCTCCTTCTGCGTTTGCCCCGGCGGACAGGTGGTGGCGGCGGCCTCGGAGCCGGGGCGTGTGGTGACCAACGGCATGAGCCACTACGCCCGCAGCGGCGAGAACATCAACGGCGGGATGCTGGTGGGCGTCACACCGGAGGACTTCGGCACGGATCATCCCCTGGCGGGGGTGGCGTGGCAGCGGCAGCTGGAGGAGGCGGCCTTCCGGCTGGGGGGCGGCGGATTCCTGGCTCCCTGCCAGCGGGTGGAGGACTTTCTGGCCCACCGCCCCTCCACGGGGCCGGGAGCGGTGCTGCCCAGCTATCGCCCCGGCGTCACGTGGTGCGACCTCCATGACTGTTTGCCGTCGTTTCTCACGGGGGCCATGGAGGAGGCGCTGCCCCTGCTGGAGCGGAAACTCCGGGGCTATGCCCAGCCGGATGCCCTTTTGACGGCGGTGGAGACCCGCTCCTCCTCGCCGGTTCGCATCCTGCGGGATGAGAGCGGACAAAGTGCGCTGCGGGGGCTGTACCCCTGCGGCGAAGGGGCAGGCTATGCCGGAGGCATCCTGTCCGCCGCAGCGGACGGTATGCGCTGCGCAGAAAAAATCTGGGAGGTATATTCATGATGAGAAAGCTTGCAGTGGTGGCGGATTACCTGAACGACAGCCACCGTGCTCATATCGAGAAGATGGCCGGGGACGCCGGCTTCACTGTGGACTATTTCACCGAGGGCCATCTGCCCCAGGACCGGGCGGGGGAGTATGAGGTGATCTACGGCACCGTCCCCCCCAAGGAGCTGAAGGCTGCCACGGCCCTGCGGTGGTTCTGCTGCGCCTATGCCGGCATGGATCAGTGGAAGGACGATGCCCTGTACCACAGCTCGGAGGTGATGCTCTCCAACTCCTCCGGAGCCTACGGCGTGACCATCAGTGAGCACATGGTCATGGTGACGCTGATGCTGCTGCGGCAGATGCCCACCGTGCAGGAGTGGATGCACCGCCACGATTGGAGCGACGAGAAGCCCCCCATGCGCTCCGTCTGCGGCAGCCGCATCACGGTGCTGGGTACCGGTGACATCGGCACGTCCTTTGCCCGCCGGGTGAAGGCCATGGGGGCCAAGACCGTGGTGGGTGTCTCCCGCAGCGGCCGCCATGTGGACGATGCCTACGACGCCATGTACACCACGACGCAGCTGGATCAGGTGCTGCCGGAGACGGAGATCCTGGCCATGGCCCTGCCCGGCACGGCGGAGACGGAGGGCATCCTCTCCCGCAGCCGCATCGCCCTGCTGCCCAAGGAGGCGGTGGTGGTGAACGTGGGCCGTGGCACCGCCATCGATCAGGACGCCCTGATGGAGGCCCTGAACGCCGGACGGCTGGCCGGTGCGGCGCTGGATGTGGTGCGCCCGGAGCCTCTGCCTCCGGAGCATCCCCTGTGGAACACCAAAAACCTCCTGTTGACGCCTCATCTCTCCGGCTTCATGTCGCTGGGCATCACACGGGATACGGCGGTGGCTCTCTTCTGCGAGGATTTCGAGAACTACATCGCCGGCCGGCCCCTGAAGCGGCTGGTGGACCGCCGCAAGGGCTATTGATAACGGGATATAGAAGTATATAGGAACAGGGCCTGCCGCTATGCGGCAGGCCCTGTTCCTTTGTGCCGCCCCGAAGGGCTTCCTGTTACAGGCTATACCGCAGCGTGCGGTACAGCCGCTGGGTACACCGGGCCAGCGTCCGGGATACCGTGGACTTGCTGATCCCCAGCTCCTGTGCGATGTCCGTAACCCGTTTGCCCTGGGTGAAGTGCATCCGCAGCAGCTGCCGCTGCCGGGGCGTCAGCTCCTCCTCCACCGCCAAGGGCAGATTCACCAGCAGATGCCGGATCTGCTGGCGGTTGTCCTCCTGCTGTCCCTGCTGCCACAGCTGCAGGCTGGCGATATCCAGCGGGTCATAGCGGCCGGAGCCGTCAGATACGGTATGCCGCATAGCGGTGGCACCCCCTGTCATAGTAGTGGGCGGTGTGATACGCCAGCTCACGGGCCTGCCGCCGCAGGGGCATCAGCTCCCGGATGCGCCGCTGCAGACACAGCACCTCCTCCGGGTCCGGGGCCGTCAGCGCCCGCTGATGCAGCTGCCGGATGCGCTCGCCGATGGCGTCGGCGCTGGCGGCATAGTCGTGGGACATTTCCTGCAAGGTCATAGAACTTCCTCCTTCCGATCTCCCCATGTTCCTCCTATGTACGGCGAAAAAATTCGCCGGGAACGCAAAAATACTGTTGACAAACGGGCCTTCATCTGGTAGTATAGATTCGCTGGTCAAATGCTGGTGTAGCTCAGCTGGTAGAGCAGCTGATTTGTAATCAGCAGGTCGGGGGTTCGAATCCGTCCACCAGCTCCAATTTGATATGGGGGATTTCCCGAGTGGCCAAAGGGGACAGACTGTAAATCTGCTGGCAATGCCTTCGGTGGTTCGAATCCACCATCCCCCACCAAGCCGACGAGTCTTGCAAAAGACCCGTCGGCTTTCCTTTTGCCCGGAAGCTGATGCCGTCTCCTGACGGGGCGCAGGAACGATCCTCCGGCCCAGCGGTTCTAAATACCAGTAGTTTTGGATATGATACCCTTGCGATGCCAGTATTCTTGTGAGTAAACTAAGACTATCACAAGAATCTTGTTATGTCAAGAGGGAATTAACAAGTTTCTTGTTAAAATGCCTTGACAGAAAACAAGAAATATGGTAGCATCACAGTGAAACCGTCGAAAGAAGTCGAAGGAGGGCGTGACCATGAGCTTTGGCGATCAGCTGAAGAAGCGCCGGGAAGAGCTGGGCCTGTCCCGCTCGGAGCTGGCGGACCGGCTGGGGGTATCCCGGTCGGCGGTGGGCAATTATGAGACCGGCGTCAGCGCTCCCAAGGAGGAGGTGCTGCTGCGGCTGTTCGATGCCCTTCATGTGGAGCCCAACTATCTGTATCGGGATGCCTACCGGGGCGGGGGAGAGGGGGTCAGCGACGAGGAGCGGAGCCTGCTGGAGAAGTACCGACGGTTGGGCCTCTCCGGGCGCCAGACCCTCCACACCGTGGCGGATGCGCTGGGGACCATGCAGCAGGAGCTGCAGGCCGCCGCCCCGGAGCCTGCGCCCCGTGTCATCCCGCTGTATTGCTCCCCGGCTGCAGCGGGCTATGCCGCCCCGGTATTCGGGGAGGATTATGAGCCCTTGCCCGTCACCGGTGAGGTCCCCACAGGGGCGGAGTTGGCGGTGCGGATCCAGGGCGACTCCATGGAGCCCTATATCCACGACGGCTCGGTGGTGTACGTGAACCACGATCCCCTGCGGGCGGGAGACGTAGGCATCTTCTGCGTGGACGGCGATATGCTCTGTAAGCAGTACTACCGGGACCCGCTGGGGGTGGTGTATCTGTTCAGCCTCAACCGCCGCCGGGCGGATGCGGACGTGATCCTGCCCCCCAGCAGCGGCCGCAGCCTCACCTGCTTCGGCCGGGTGATGCTCCACGGCCTGCCCATACCGGAATAAAAAAGACCCGCCGGAAAACCAATGGCTTTCCGACGGGTCCTTTTTTCCCGCTCTCACAAAATAAAGCCGCCGTCGCAGGTCAGCACCTGCCCGGTGATGAAGTCCGCCTTGTCCGAGGCCAGAAACGCCACGGCGTGGGCGATGTCCTCCGGCGTTCCCAAGCGGCCCATGGGAGTCTCCTGCGCCAGCTGGGGCAGTACCTCGGCGGGCAGGGCGTCCAGCATATCCGTACGGATGACGCCCGGCGCCACGCAGTTCACCCGGATGTGGGTGGGGGCCAGCTCTGCCGCCAGAGACCGGGTCAGGCCGATGAGGGCCGCCTTGGTGCAGGAGTAGGTGACCTCGCAGCTGGCGCCCCGCAGTCCCCAGATGGAGGAGGTGTTGATGATGCACCCCTCGTGGTGGTGCAGCATGGCAGGCAGCACCGCCTGAATGGCGTGGTAGGCGCCGTCTACGTTGACGGAGAAGTAGCGGTGCCACAGCTCATCGGTGATGTCCTGAAATAGGGCCTGTCCCGCCACACCGGCGTTGTTCACCAGCAGCGCTACCGGGCCGAAGGCATCCTCCACCTGCCGGACCATGGTATTCACCTGTTCCCGGCAGGCCACATCCGCCTGCACCGCCATCACCCGGCAGCCCTCCCCGGTGAGCTGTTCCACCAGTGACCGGGCGCAGTCCTCCCTCTCCCGATAGTTGATACATACGGCCCAGCCCTGCCGGGCCAGTTCCGTGGCCACGGCCCGGCCGATGCCACGGGAGGAGCCCGTGACCAGTGCGATTTTCTCCATGAAGTGTTCCTCCTTGTGCGCCTGCGATGTTCTTTGACAGCAGTATAACAAAAACTTTTCAGATTGGCAAGAAAAGTGTTGACAAACGGGGGACTTTCCGGTAAAATACCTTTGTTCGCACGGTTAGCTCAGCTGGTAGAGCACATGCTTGACGTGCATGGGGTCACAGGTTCGAGTCCTGTACCGTGCACCACACGTCAAAGTCCCGGAATCACTACGGTTCCGGGACTTTTCTTTTTTTGCTCATTTCTTATTTGTTAGTAACGTGTTAGTAACAGCGTCCACAAGTGTCTGTGCGGCTATGTGCGTATATATGTTTGCGGTGGTGGAATAATCGGCGTGTCCGAGTATTTTTTGCAGCATTTCCGGTGGCAATCCCTCTTTTACCGCACGGGATGCGTATGTGTGGCGTGTGGGGTCTTGCGCTCTATGCCGTGTTCGCCGGATGTGTGATGGTTAGAATAATTATATAAAATGTAATCCCATACTGTCCAACAAATGGGGTGCAGTTCAGATCACCCGGTGCCCTTTTTATCCCCGAAGGGCTGGAAAAAGCCATCGTGAGAAAATTTTCGCACCCTGCCTGCCGAAGTACCTCCGCTCCGTAAGGATTTTGTATCACACCCGAAAAAACTGCCAAATTGTACCATTTGCCCACGTGACCTGACCGACACTCCGCTGCTCTGCGCAGTTTCCACGAAAAAGTCTGTAGAATCATTCTACAATACAGGACTACAAGCAGCATAAACGGACGAACTTTGTTAAATAATAGTTAATATATACGACGAGATAAGTTTTTTGATTGTTAAACTTTAGTCAACTTTACGGTTGCAATTTTTTTATTACGGAGATAGAATAGTATCAACATCCAATGTGTGTGTTGTTCCGCCACGGGCGGCATTCAAGATGTAAGGAGAAAAAGTATGTTCAAGAGATTCACCAACGCTTGCGTGCGTGTTGTGAACCGCTGGCTGCCGGATGCATTCCTGTTTGCCGTCATCCTGACCTTCGTGGTCTATGTGGCAGCCATGTTCGCCACCGGTATGGGTCCCATCAAGGTGCTGGCTGCATGGGGCAATTCCGACGGCTTCTGGGGTCTGCTGGCCTTTTCCATGCAGATGGCTCTGGTGCTGGTGCTGGGTTCCGCCATGGCTTCCGCCAAGCCCTGTAAGAAGGTGCTGCGGAAGGCCGCTGGTCTGTGCCACAATAATATGCAGGCCATCGTCATCACCACCATGGTCTCCACCGTGTGCTGCTGGCTCAACTGGGGCTTCGGACTGGTGGCCGGTGCGCTGCTGGCCAAGGAGGTGGCCAAGCGGGTCCCCACCGTGGACTATCCCTTGCTGATCGCCTCTGCCTATTCCGGCTTCGTCATCTGGCACGCCGGTCTCTCCGGATCCATTCCCCTGACGCTGGTCACCGGCGCCAAGTTCGGTGAGGTCACCTATCAGGCCGCCATTACCGAGACCATCTTCCACCCCATGAACATCATCATGTGCGCCGTGGTGCTGCTGGCCATGCCCTTCATCAACTACGCCATGCACCCTGACCGGGAGCGTGCCGTCACCATCGATCCCACCCTGCTGGTGGAGGACGAGGATAAGACCTACGAGATCAACACCCCCGCTGAGAAGCTGGAGCATTCCAAAATCCTGTGGGGCATCCTGTGCCTGGCCTTTCTGGTGTATATCATCTACTACTTCATCACCAACGGCTTCACGCTGGGCCTGAACATCGTGAACATGATCTTCATGTTCCTCGGTATCCTGCTCCACGGCGACCTGCGCCGCTATGTGGACGCTGTGGCGGAAGCCGCCGGCAGCGCCTCCGGCGTGCTGCTGCAGTTCCCCTTCTATGCCGGTATCATGGGTATGATGGTGGTGCAGAATGAGGCCGGTGTGTCTCTGGCAGGCGTCATCTCCCAGTTCTTCGTGAACATCTCCAACAACGTCACCTTCCCCATGCTGTCCTTCCTGGCAGCCGGTATCGTGAACTTCTTCGTTCCCTCCGGCGGCGGCCAGTGGGCCGTGCAGGGTCCCATCATGATGCCCGCCGGTGCAGAGCTGGGCATCGGCGCCGGCCGTACCGCTATGGCCATCGCTTGGGGCGACCAGTGGACCAACATGATCCAGCCCTTCTGGGCGCTGCCCGCTCTGGGTATCGCCAAGCTGTCTGCCCGTGACATCATGGGCTATCTGGTGGTGGTCCTGCTGTTCGTGGGTCTGGTAGCCTGCCTGGGCTTCCTGGCCTGGGGCCTTCTGTTCTGATATCTTCCTATCTTTTCCATACTCCTCAAAGCAAAAGAGGCTGGGTGTCCACCCAGCCTCTTTTGCTGTTTCGATTTTACTTCACCCAGCCCATCAGCTGCACGAAGTTCCAGATGAGCTTGCAGCCATAGAAGATGATGACAGCGCCGCACACCTTATTGATGATGTTCAGCACCTTCTCGTTGAATCTGGCCCCCAGCAGCGACACAATGGTGGAGAGCGCCAGAAACCAGATCACCGACGCACTGCCGAAGCCGCAGATAAAGGGCAGATCGCCCCCGGCGGGCAGGCTGGCCCGGAAGGCCCCCAGCATCATGGTGCCGTCGATGATGGCCTGCGGATTGAACCACGTCACCACGAAGGCGGTGGTGAAGAGCTTCCACACCGGCACGTTCACATCCTTGCCGCCCTCCAGCGATGCCCTGGACCGCAGCAGCCCGATACCGATCCAGATGACGATGAGACTGCCCAGCCCCAGAATGACCTTCTGCAACCACGGCACAGCCTGCATTAAGGCGCCTGCCCCTAAAAAGCAGGAGACACCCAGCGAGACGTCCCACAGGATCACGATCAGCGCCGTCAGATAGACCCGGCTGCGCCTCTGGGTCAGGGCGCTGTTGATGACAAACAGATTCTGCAAGCCAATGGGGGCCACATATGCCAGTCCCATGGTCAGTCCCTGCAAATAGATGTTCATAGTGGTGATTTTCTCCTTTTTAGTTATTTACTCCGATTTTGCTACCTGCTATAATGATAACACATTCTCCCCGAAGCGCAAGAGCGCAGATAAAGCTGAGCAGGTAAGGAGGAACTGACCGTGTCCCATTATGACTGCCCCTGTATGGAGAAATGCCCCCTGCACTACGCCATGTCCCTCATCGGCGGCAAGTGGAAGGTGCAGATCCTGTGCTCCGTCACCAACGCCGGGACCATCCGGTACAATGCCCTGCGGGGCAAGCTGGCTGGTATCAGCAACACCGTGCTGGCCTCGTCCCTGCGGGAGCTGGAGCGGGACGGACTGATCCTGCGCCGGGAGTATCTGGAGGTGCCGGTGCGGGTGGAGTATGCCCCCACCGAGGACTGCCGCCGCCTGCTGCCCATTCTGGAGCAGCTGTCCGACTGGGCGGAGGCCTGTATGCCCGCCGATGGAGCCACAACGAAAAAGGAGGAACCGCAATGACCATCCAGGAAGCACTGGAAAAGCTGCAAGGCTATGAGAAAGCCACCTTTGCCCTGAACCACGCAACGGGCCTTATGTACTACGATGGCGCCACCATTGCCCCCAAGGGGACGGCGGAGCTGCGGGGCAGCACCCTAGGTGAGCTCTCCCGCATGGGCTATGAGCTCACCACCGCCCCGGAGACGGTGGAGATGCTCCGCACCCTTATGGAAAACCGTGAGGAGCTGGACCCCGTCACCCGCCGGAAGGCGGAGGAGCTGTGGCGTGACTACGACCGCACCCACCGTGTCCCGGTGGCGGAATATGTGGCCTATCAGGAGCTGTCCGCCAAGTCCGACGCCGTATGGCATGAGGCCAAGGAGAAGAACGACTTTGCCCTCTTCGAGCCCTATCTCCAGCAGATGTTTGATGCCAGCCGCCGCATGGCCGGCTACTGGGAGCCGGAGAAGGACCCCTACGAGACCATGCTCTCCACCTTTGAGCGTGGCCTGACGGTGGCCCAGTGCGACGCCTTCTTCGCCTCCCTGCGGGAGAAGCTGGTGCCTCTGATCCGGCAGGTCACCGCCCACGCCGACCGGGTGGACGACGCCCCCCTGCACCGGGATTATCCCGTGGCCATCCAGCGCCAGTTCTCCGACTTCATCATGGATGTCATGGACATCGATCGGGACCATTGCATCATCGGCGAGACGGAGCACCCCTTCACCATCAACTTCTCCCGTGACGACGTCCGCATCACCACCCACTACTTCGCCGATCAGGTGGCCTCTTCCCTGTACTCCGTGGTCCATGAGGGCGGCCACGCCCTCTATGAGCTCCACACCGGCCGGGAGTTGGCCCGCACCTGCCTTGGAAACGGCGTCTCCATGGGCATCCATGAGAGCCAGTCCCGGTTCTACGAGAACATCATCGGCCGCAGCCGGGCCTTCTGCTCCGTCCTGCTGCCGTGGCTGAAGGAGCACTTCCCCGCCCAGCTGGAGGACGTGACGGAGGAGCAGTTCTACCGTATGGTGAACCGCTCCCGGCCCTCTCTGATCCGCACCGAGGCCGACGAGCTCACCTACTGCCTGCACATCATGGTTCGCTATGAGTTGGAAAAGCAGATGTTCGCCGGCACCATCACCGCCCACGACCTGCCCGCCGCATGGAATCGCCTGTATAAGGAGTACTTGGGCGTGGATGTCCCCTCCGACCGGGAGGGCGTCCTGCAGGATTCCCACTGGGCCAACGGCAACATCGGCTATTTCCCCTCCTACGCCATCGGCTCTGCCTACGGCGCACAGTATCTGCTGGAGATGCAGAAGGATCTGGATGTGGAGGCCGCCGTCCGCTCCGGCAAGCTCACCGCCATCAATCGCTGGCTGGAGGAGAAGATCTGGAAGTACGGCTGCATGAAGGACCCCGTGGCCCTCTTCGAGTCCGTCTGCGGACCCTTCCGTCCGGAGGAGTACGTGGCGTATCTGGAAAAGAAGTTCACGGACATATACGAATTGTAATTTCTTGCAACGATAATACAAGACATTATCGCCCCGGAGCGCTCCACAAAGCCCTCCGGGGCGATTTCTCTCCGTCCCCCCTCCGAAAAATAGAAACTCTTTCCTGTCTATCCTCCGCAGACAACGGGCAAAAAGCCTGTAAAAAATGACAAAATATGATGAATGCCCCTTGCACTTTTCAGAGAGCGGTGCTATGATACGGTTATCAAGTGTGCGGCCAAAAGCTCATGAGCTTTTTATCGTTTCTAAGAAACGATAAGGGGTGTTCAAAGGGCGTGTCATTCTGAGAAGGGGCGCAGCCCCGACGTGAGAGTCCGCATTCCCCTTGCAGCTCCCCATTGCCCCACACACAAAAAAATAGGAGGAAGATACTATGACAAACCGCAAGTCCACCAAACGGGCCTTGCTGGGCAGCGTCATGGCCATGGTTCTGTGCTTGGCTATGCTGGTAGGCGCTACCTTCGCATGGTTCACCGACACCGCATCCACCGGCGTCAACAAAATTCAGGCCGGTAATCTGGATGTTGCTCTGGAGATGAAGGATGCCAGCGGCAACTGGGTCTCCGCCGAGGGCAAGACGCTGGACTTCGTCAAGGCTGCTGATGCCAAGGGCGAAGCCATTCTGTGGGAGCCGGGCTGCACCTATACCCTGCCGGAGCTGCGTGTCGTCAACAACGGCAATCTGGCTCTGAAGTACATGATCAAGATCACCGGCATCAAGGGGGATGCCAAGCTGAACGAGGCCATCGACTGGACCATCGGCGATGTGGCGATGGGCGCTGAGCAGCACCTGAAGGCCGGCGAGAGTAACGAGTTCACCATCAAGGGCCACATGAAGGAGTCTGCCGGCAACGATTACATGGACCTGACCATCAGCGGCATTTCCATCACCGTCTACGCCACACAGGACACCGTGGAGAGCGACAGCTTCAACAACCAGTATGACAAGAACGCTGCCTATAAGGGTACGCAGGAGTTCACCGAAGGTACCCACACCCTCAGCAACGGTGTCGTGGCTCTGAACCCCAATGACATCGCCGTGAAGGCCAGCGGAAGTGACACCAACGTCACCATCACCGGCGGCTATTATGACGGCGGCAATGGCGGCAATAACATCTGCGTCTATGCCATGAACGGTGCCACTGTGACCATTCAGGGCGGCACCTTCACCGTGGGCAGCGATGCCAAGGGCGCGGGCAACTCCGTCGTGGAGAGCAACGGCGGCAACATCGTCATCGAGGGCGGCTTCTTCTATACCAACTACAACTGGCGTGGTTTCTACTATGTGCTGAACCAGAAGAACGACAACCCCGGCACCATCACCGTCAAGGGCGGCACCTTTGTGAACTACGATCCCTCCAAGGGTGACGATAATCTGGGCGGCAGCTTCGTAGCTGACGGCTATTCCGTGGTCTCCGAGAAGCACGGCGACGACACCTGGTACACCGTGGTCAAGGGTACCGGCGTGATCCCCGGCACGCAGGACGACCTGAACAACGCCATCACCGATTCTACAAACAAGGACATCACGGTCGTCATGCCCGCCGACCAGACTCTGACGCTGGACAACGGCATCGCCAACGAGGGCGCCAAGGCCCGCAACATCACCTTCGTGGGTGACGGCACTCAGACCGTGGACGTCATCACGAACGCCACCGGTGCCGAGGGCGGCCAGCTGAACTATCAGCGCGGCTCCACCTTCACCTTCGAGAATGTGACCGTTCAGGCTGGCGAGGGCAGCTTCGACGGCATCGTCTGCGACGAGCTGGTCTATCGCAACTGCACCATCAAGGGCAAGCTGACTCTGTACGGCAAGGCCACCTTCATCAACTGCACCTTCGATAACACGATGGCCAACCAGTACTCCATCTGGACTTGGGGCGGCACGGACGTGACCTTCGAGGGCTGCACCTTCAACACCAATGGCAAGGCCATCCTCCTCTACGGTCAGGCCACCGCTGCAAATCCCACCAATCTGGTGGTGAACAACTGCACCTTCAACGACCGCAAGAGCGGCGCTGCCGGTAAGGCTGCCATCGAGGTGGGCAACGACTACAATGCCACCTACACCCTGACCGTCAACCACGCCACGGTCAACGGCTTCGCAGCCGGCAAGAATACGGGCTCCACCCTGTGGGCCAACAAGAACAGCATGGACGCCGCTCACCTCACCGTCACCATCGACGGCGCCAAGGTGCAGTAAGCGCAGAGAGCTGTATCATCCCAGCATTATAACAAGGAGGGCCTCCGGCAATGCCGGAGGCCCTCCTTGTTATAATGCTATATCCCTCTTACAGCTTTGTGACCATGGGGATGATCATGGGGCTGCGCTTGGTGTGCTTATAGAGGTAGCTGCTCACCGCCGAGCGCACGGCACGGCACACCTCGTTGTCGTCCTTGCGCCGCCGGGCAGCCATTCCGTCCACCGTGGACATGGCCAGCTCCCGCAGCTCCTGCAAAAGCTCCTCGGATTCCTTCACATACACGAAACCACGGGTGACGATCTCCGGCTCACACAGCAGCCGGTGGTCGTGGGAGGACATACTCAGTACCACCACCACCATGCCGTCCTCGGCCAGCAGCTTCCGGTCATTGAGCACCACAGCACCCACCTCACCCACGCCGGAGCCGTCCACAAAGACCTCTCCGGCGGGTACGGAGGCCTCGCACTTGATGTGCTTGGTGGTCAGCTCGATGACGGAGCCGTTTTCGGCCACGCAGATGTTCCGGGGGTCCATGCCCATGGCCTCCGCCACCCGCTTGTGGATCTGCAGCATCCGCTGCTCACCGTGCAGGGGAATGAAGAACTTGGGCTTGGTCAGGGCGTGGATGATCTTCAGCTCCTCCTGGCAGGCGTGGCCCGACACGTGCAGCATATCCGCCTTGTCGTACACCACGTCGGCGCCCTTGCGGAACAGCTCATTGATGACCCGGCCCACCGTTACCTCGTTGCCGGGGATGGCGGAGGCGGAGATAATGACCTTGTCCTGCGGCCCGATGTCGATCTGCTTGTGGGTGGAAAACGCCATCCGGTACAGGGCGCTCATCTCCTCGCCCTGAGAGCCGGTGGTGATGATGACCTGCTGCTGGGGCGGCAGGCCCTTGATGCGGTTGATGTCCATCAGCACGCCCTTGGGGATCTTCATATACCCCAGCTCCGTGGAGACCTTCATGATGTTCTCCATGCTGCGGCCGGTAACGGCCACCTTCCGCCCGCAGGCGGCGGCAGCGTCAATGATCTGCTGGATGCGGTGGACGTTGCTGGCGAAGGTGGTGACGATGATGCGCTGCTTGCAGCCGGTGAACTGCCGCTGGAAGGTCTTGCCCACCATCCGCTCGCTCATGGTGTAGCCGGGGCGCTCCACGTTGGTGGAGTCCGCCAGCAGCGCCAGCACCCCCTCCTTGCCCAGAGCGCCGAACCGGGCCAGATCGATGACCTCCCCGTCAATGGGGGTGGAGTCGATCTTGAAGTCGCCGGTGTGGACCACCACGCCCATGCGGGTGTGGATGGCGAAGGCCACGGAGTCGGCAATGGAGTGGTTCACGTGGATAAATTCTACTTGAAATTTCCCGGCCTTCACCGTCTGGCCCGCCTCCACCGTCACCAGCTTGGTGCTGTCCAGCAGCCGGTGCTCCTGCAGCTTCAGCTTGATGAGTCCGGCGGTAAAGCGGGTGCAGTAGATGGGCATATTTACCTGCTTGAGGACGTAGGGGATGGCCCCGATATGATCCTCATGGCCATGGGTGATGAACAGGCCCCGCAGCCGGGATCTGTTCTTGATAAGATAGGTGACGTCGGGGATGACGCAGTCGATGCCGTACATATCATCGCCGGGGAATGCCATGCCGCAGTCCACCACAATGATCTCCCCGCCGTACTCATAGGCGGTCATGTTCTTGCCGATCTCGTTGAGACCGCCCAGAGGAATGATCTTCAATTTTTCTGCCATATGTGTTGTATATTCTCCTTTACAAGATAAGTAGCGCACAGACAGACTGCCCGTCGGCGGACGCAGCTGCTCCGCAAAAGGACACGGCAAAATAGAGGCGGCTCCCGACATTTCTCTGCGGCGCTGTATCGCCGGAGAAGTCCGGCGGCCCGCCCGACTGTCCTGTGCAAAAGTGGTGAGGGGAATCCCCTCGTTTATTTGATCACGAAGGCCCGCCGCCTCCGCAAAAAATACAAAAAAGACAATCGCTTTTCAACGATTTACACAAAGTATATCACATTTCTCCGCATTTGTACAGCCTTTCTTTCCCCCTTTTTTCGCCGCCCCTCGCAAAGCCCGCATTTCCCCGATCCCTCCGCCGAAAAAATACCCCGGAAAAGACTTTTTTCAAACCGATAAGAAAGACGTTGTAGCAGAGGAAAAACTATGCTATAATAATATAATTCAAAATGGCGGAACAGCGCACTCCGCCAAAACAGGGAGGGATGCGCCTTGAATAAACGGATCGCCCGACTTCTCCGGACGAATATCACGATCTTCTCGCTGTGCCTGGTGCTGTTTGCCCTGGCAGCGATCCCCTTTGACGTGCGCCTCGCCATTGGCGAGGGCGTGGCCGCCGTGGCCTTCTTCCTGCTGGGCCGCCGCCGCAGCAAGGCTACCCAGCAGAGTCTGCGCCAGTATATCCAGCGATTTTACGGCGGCATGGACTCCGCCCGCTCCAGCAATATGCTCTTCACCCCCCTGCCCATGATGGTCTTTGATCTGGCCACGGAGGATATCCTCTGGAGCAGCGAGAGCTTCCTCCAGTTGACGGAGCAGCGGGAGGGCATCTTCGATGCCCATCTGGAGACGGTGTTCCCCAATATCTCCTTCCACTGGCTGCTGGAGGGCAAGACCGAGGCCCCGGAGACCGTGGTGTGGAACCACCGCACCTATCGAGTGTTCGGCGGCGTCAGCCACCCGGAGGGCGGCCGGAGCGCACTGGCCACCACCTACTGGATGGACGTCACCGACACCGAGGAGATGCGCCGGACGCTGGAGCTGACCCGGCCAGTGGTGGCCATCCTCATGGTGGATAACTACGAGGACCTGATGAAGGCCACCCCGGAGGGCAAGCGCTCTGCGGTGCGGGCCATGCTGGAGGAAAAGCTGAGCCAGTGGTCCGCCGGCAGCGAGGGGATGATGCTGAGATATGACCGGGACCGCTACCTCTTTGTGTTTGAGGAGAAGAGCTTCTCCGACTTTGCCGCCAAGCGCTTCGACGTGCTGGATGCCGTCCGTGAGGTGGTGGCCGGGGAGGGCGTGGCAGCCACGCTGTCCATCGGCGTGGGCCGGGATGCCGACAGCTTCGAGGCCCTGTTCAAAAACGCCTCCGTGGCGCTGGAAATGGCCCTGAGCCGTGGCGGCGATCAGGCAGTGGTGAAGGACAAGCTGAATTTCGAGTTCTACGGCGGCCGCTCCAAGGCTACGGAGAAGCGCACCAAGGTGAAGTCACGGGTCATGGCCAATGCGCTGGCGGAGCTCATCGACGAGGCCAAGCAGGTCTACGTCATGGGCCACAGCTATGCGGATATGGACGCACTGGGCGCCGCCGCAGGCGTGTGCGCCATCGTCCGCAAACGTGGCAAGAAGTGCCGCATCGTCATCGATACGGAGAATAACGCCGCCCATCCGATGCTGCGCCGCCTGCAGGCCCTGCCGGAGTATCAGGGGGCCTTCCTCAGCGGCGATGATGCCTTCCTGCGGGTCCAGCCGGAGACGCTGCTGGTGGTGGTGGATACCAACCGCCCCGGCAGCGTGGAGTCCGAGCCTCTGCTGGACGCCTGCAACCGGGTGGCGGTCATCGACCACCACCGCCGGGGCAGCAGCTACATCGACAAGATGGCCCTGAACTACCACGAACCCTACGCCTCCTCAGCGTCGGAGCTGGTGACGGAGCTGCTCCAGTACCTCATCGAGCCGGGCGACCTGTTGAAGGCGGAGTCCGAGGCGCTGCTGGCCGGCATCGTGCTGGACACCAAGAATTTCACCAACCGCACCGGCGGCCGCACCTTCGAGGCGGCAGCGTACCTGCGCCGGGCCGGGGCGGATACGGCGGACGTACAGCGGATGTTCCAGAGCGACCTCCAGTCCATGATCTCCCGCTACGATATCATCCGCCGGGCGGAGCTCTACCACGGCGACATCGCCATTGCGGCGCTGGATCAGGAGTGCGACCGGGTCATTGCCGCCAAGGCCGCCGATGAGATGCTGACCCTGCAGGGGGTCCGTGCTTCCTTCGTGCTGTACCGCAAGGACGACGGCATTTACATCTCCGCCCGCTCTCTGGGCGAGATCAACGTACAGGTGCTGGTAGAGACGCTGGGGGGCGGAGGCAACTCCACCACCGCCGGCGGCCAGTGCTCCGGCATGACGGTGGCGGAGGCGAAGGCCACGCTGCTGCGTGCCATTGATAAGTATTTTGAAGAATAAGGAGGATTATTTCCATGAAAGTGATTTTGCAGCAGGATGTCCGGGGTAAGGGCAAGAAGGGCCAGATGATCGAGGTAGCCGAGGGCTACGCCCGCAACTTTCTGCTTCCCAGGAATCTGGCGGTTTTGGCTACCGCCGATGCCATGAACACCATGAAGCTGCAGGCCAAGGCCAAGGCCAAGGCCGACGCAGAGGCCAAGGCCGCCGCACAGGAGCTTGCCGGGAAGCTGAAGGGCTGCCAGGTGAAGATCGCCGCCAAGGGCGGCGCCGGCGGCAAGCTCTTCGGTGCCGTCACCGCCAAGGAGATTTCCGAGCAGCTGAAGGCCCAGCACGATATGGAGCTGGACAGCAAGAAGCTGGTGCTGGCGGAGCCCATCAAGACCTTCGGCAGCTTCGAGGTCAAGGCCAAGCTGGGTTTCGAGATCACCGGCACCGTCTATGTGCTGGTCTGCGAGGAGAAGTAAGGCTTCTTGAAGCCTTGTGAGTACGAAGCAGAGACTAAGACGATTTTCCTTTTGCCCCCCGGCAGGTAACTTTTCCCGGCAGCAGCTCTTCCCTGTCTCCGACGGCCCCAATCACATTCTGCCTTCTTGAGGTGTCATTGCGAGGGTGCGAAGCACCCGTGGCAATCCGTCCTCCACGGCGGTAGACCCACACGCCCCTTCACCTGAGCGGGAGCGGCAGCGGGTCTGTTGCTGAGGCGATTCCCTTTACGTCCCGTAACAAGCAAGGCTCTTGAGAGTCAAGGAGGCTTTGAAACCATCGGTTTCAAACGACGTTTTTGCATACTTTTTGTCGCTGTTGACAAAAAGCCCCCGCCGGAGGCAATAGAAGTGAAGAGTATCATGGACCGCTGAAGGCTATCTTTATAAATATAGCCTGTCATTCCGAGAAAACCGCCGAAGCGCCGCCCCGCCTGTCATTGCGAGGGTGCGAAGCACCCGTGGCAATCCGCTCCCCACATTAGAACAGCAATCTTCTTCAACCACCCAATAAAGCGGTAGCGTGAGTAGAAGTAGACCAATTCCCTGCTTCGGCAGGATTTAGGAAGCAGCTCTTACACACGACAAAGGAAGTGCAGAAACCATGGGTTTCTGCTGGCGTTCTTTGGGTACTTTCTTTCGCTACTGAAAGAAAGTTACCCGCCGGAGGCAAACAAAAAGCCCCCGCCGGAGGCAAAAAGAAAAGCCCCCTTCAGAAAAATCCCCGAAAGGAGTTCCCTCATGGATGAATTGCTTCTGCGGCAAATGCCGCACTCCACAGAGGCAGAGCAGGCCGTGCTGGGCTCCATGCTCATTGACGCCGCCTGCGTCAAGGACGTGATGGACCAGCTTCAGCCGGACGATTTCTACCTCCGCCAGAACCGGGAGATCTTCGAAACCATCTACACCATGTTCGTCTACTCCCGCCCCATCGACGGACTTACCGTGGCCGGGGAGCTGGAGAAGGCGGGCCTCGCCAACGATGGCACACGGGCGTATCTGGCCCAGCTGATGGAGGTGACACCCACTTCCGCCAATGTGTTGGAGTATGTGCGTCTGGTGCGTGAGAAGGCTCTGCTGCGGTCGGTGGCCGCAGCGGCGGCGGAGATCACCGCCATGGTACAGGAGGGGACCGGCGCCCCCGGCGACGTGCTGGAGGCGGCGGAGCAGAAGATCTACGCCATCCGCCGGGGCCGCAGCGCCCAGAGCATGGCCACCATTCAGGTGGTGCTGCAGGAGGTCATGGAGCATCTGGCGGAGCTCAGCGCTCAGGGGGGCAAGACCCTGCCGGGTCTGTCCACCGGCTTTTCGGCGGTGGACGGTAAGATCAACGGCTTGAACAAGTCGGACCTGCTGCTGCTGGCCGCCCGTCCCGGCATGGGCAAGACCAGTATGGCTCTGAACGTGGCCCTGAACGCCGCCAAGGAGTCCGGCCAGACGGTGGCCGTCTTCTCGCTGGAGATGTCCCGTGACCAGCTGGTGACCCGCCTGCTGGCCAGCGAGGGCCTTATCGAAAATACCCGCCTCATCAGTGGCGACCTCCGGGAGAGCGACTGGGTGAAGATCGCTGAGGGCGCCTCCTCCCTGAGCCGTCTGGATATCCGCATCGACGATAATCCCCTGCTGACGGTGGCGGACATGAACGCCAAGTGCCGCCGCATCGACAACTTGGGGCTGGTGGTCATTGACTACCTCCAGCTGATGACCTCCGCCGGCGGAAAGGGGTATAGCGGCGAGAACCGCCAACAGGCGGTGTCGGACATCAGCCGTATGCTGAAGATCATGGCCAAGGAGCTGCAGGTGCCGGTGCTGTGCCTGTCCCAGCTGTCCCGTGCCAACGAAAAGCGTGAGGACAAGCGCCCCATGCTGTCGGACCTGCGTGAGTCCGGCGCCATTGAGCAGGATGCCGATATCGTCATGTTCCTGTATCGTGACGATTACTATAAAGAGGATTCGGAAAAGCGCAACATCGCCGAGTGCATCGTGGCCAAGAACCGCCACGGCGAGACCGGCAAGGTGGAGCTGCGCTGGATGCCGGAGTATACCACCTTCGGCACCTTGGAAAACCGCTACGACGAGGAGTAACGAGTCATGGATCTGATGCCGTGGATGCAGCAGCAGGGGATGCTGCCCGCCGCCGGGGAGACGGTGCTGTGCGCCGTGTCCGGGGGCCGGGACTCCGTGTGCCTGCTGCACTATCTGGCGTCGCTGGGTCGCCGCCGGGGCTTTGCCGTGGCCGCCGCCCACTATAACCATCTGATGCGCCCCACGGCGGGACGGGACGAGGCTTTCGTGGCCGGGCTCTGCCGGGAGCTGAGCGTGCCGCTCTATGTGGAGCGGGGCGACGTCCGGGCCATCGCCCGGCAGGAGGGCTGGGGCGTGGAGGAGGCAGGCCGCCGCCTGCGCTACGACTTTCTGGAGCGCACGGCCGACGCCATCGGAGCCTCCCGCATCGCCACCGCCCACCACCTGTCGGATCAGGCGGAGACGGTGGTGCTGAACCTGCTGCGTGGCACCGGCCCGGAGGGGCTGGCGGGCATTCCCCCGGTGCGGGGACGGCTGATCCGCCCCCTGCTCCAGACCCCTCGGCAGGAGATCGAGGCATATCTCACGGCCCACGGTCTGGGCCATGTGGAGGACGAGACTAACGACAGCATGGACTTCACCCGCAACCGCCTGCGACAGGAGGTGTGGCCTCTGCTGGTGACGCTCCACCCTGCCCCAGAGCGGAGCATCGCGCGGGCTGCCGCCATCCTGCGGCGGGAGAATGTTTTTCTGGATCGGCTGGCCCGCTCCTATCTGGAGACAGCCGTATCCGATTGCCCGTCAATCCGAAAGTCGGGAGGCCCAGAGACTTTCGGCGATGCAGCCCACGCTGTACCGGATACTGCGACATTTCCCGGCACATTGCCGGAGAGGACGGTTTCTCCCAACCGGCCCTTGGAGGACGGAAAAACGGGCGATATTTCGCCTGATTTCACATCGGCACCCACCGCCGTATCGGTGTCTGAAGCCGTGCTGCGATCGGCACCGGAGGAGCTGCGGCCCCGGATGCTCCGGCTGCTGCTGGAGCGGCTCCCCGTCGGGAAGAAGGATGTATCCGCCGCCCACATAGAGGCCCTGCTGTCCCTCCGGGAGGGCGGGATGCTGGATCTGCCGGAGGGCGTCACGGCATGGCGGGAGAAGGATGTGCTGCATCTGGAGATGACCCCACCCTCGCCCCCGCCCCTGACCCTGTCGGAGGGGGAGCAGGTCTGGGGAGACTATCTCGTCCGGGTGTGGAGAAGCGAAAAAAATACCCCGCCCCCTGACGGAGAAGGGCTGTCCAAAACGGGCCGGTTTTCGGACCATATCCTGACGCTTTCGGACGGTGGGAAAATGTCCGAATGGACACTCCGCTGTCCGCAAAGGGGAGACGGTCTGACCCTGCCGGGGGCCAGAGGCTGCCGCAGCGTCAAACGTCTGCTGACGGAGCGGGGGATGCCGCCCCGGCGACGGAGAACCACCCCGGTGGTGTGTATAAACGGAGAACCCGCCGCCGTATACGGCGTGGGAACGGATCAGAGATTTTTGCCGGAAAAAGACGGCAGCAATATAAATATTTTGATGATCGAGAAAGATCAGGAGGAAGAAAGTAATGGCTAAGAACAATATGGATCAGGACATCCTGAAGGTCCTGTTCAGTGAGCAGGAGATCCATGACCGCATTCAGGAGATGGGCGATCAGCTCTACGATAAGTTCCACGACAGGAATCCGCTGTTTGTGGGGGTTCTGAACGGGTGCTTCCTGTTTATGGCGGATCTGGTGCGGGCCACCCAGTGCAAGAGCGAGGTGGAGTTCATCGGCCTGTCCTCCTATCAGAACGCCACCAAGTCCTCCGGCGTGGTGCAGATCACCCGTGATCTGCAGCGGGATATCTCCGGCCGGGACATCATCGTGGTGGAGGATATTCTGGACTCCGGCAATACCCTGTACTTTTTGAAGGACTATATGCTGGCCAAGGGAGCCAATAGCATCACCATCGTCACCCTGCTGGACAAGCCCTCCCGCCGGGAAAAGCCCATTTACCCCGATCTGGCGGGCTTTGAGGTGCCGGACGAGTTCGTGGTGGGCTTCGGGCTGGACTACTGCCAGCAGTATCGCAATATGCCCTACATCGGCGTGCTGAAGCCGGAGGTATACAGTAAGTAAGCGACAGCGCAGGAGAAGCGGCGCTGTGCCGGCAGAGGGCCGGCGGTCGGAAGGAGGAATGGTCTGTGGAGGAACGGAAGCGGGGTTATCAGGGCCGGCGGCTGGCCGGTGCGACCCCCAGGCAGGAGCCGGAACGCCGGGGCAGCCGTACCCGGCAGGCGGAGGATAAAGCCCGCCGGGGGCGGGACCCGTGGGAGATGACCCCGGAGGAGAAGGTATCTCCGGTAGAGGCCACGTCGGCAGAGGCGGCTCAGGCAGAGCCGAGGGAGCAGTCTGTCCGGCAGGTGGAGGATAAGGCCCGCCGGGAGCGGGATCCGTGGGAGATGACCTCGGAGGAGACTGCTCCGATAACGCCGGGAGACGGCGAGTCCGTCTCGGCCGGCCGGAGAGCCGCTTCGGTGGCCGGAGGTAAAGCGGCACCGGCGGCGGACTTTGACAGCATGAGCGGTTCTGCCGATGGGGCGAGCGCCGACTATGCAGCCGGTGCGGTGGACTCCGATGCGATGGCCGGGCCCGGTGAGGGAAGCGGCTCCGGCGGGGCGGCGGTCAAGAAGAAAAAGAGCGGCTTTGCCGCCTTTTGGTCGGATTTCGGCTATCTCATCGTCACGGCGGTGGTGGTGGTGCTGGTGTTCCGGGTAATTTTGCAGCTGAGTTGGGTACCCTCCGGCTCCATGGAGACCACCATCCCCAAAAAGACGCTGCTGATCTCGTGGCAGCTGCCCTATGTGATGGGCGACCCGGTGCCGGAGCGGGGGAACATCGTCACTTTCTGGAGCGACGAGTTGGATAAGCTGCTGGTAAAGCGGGTCATCGGCCTGCCGGGGGACACGGTGTCCTTCTCTGGCGGCTATGTCTACATCAACGGCCAGCGGCTGGAGGAGGAGTATCTGGATCAGCAGGGCGGTACCATCAGCCCCGACCAGTCCTCCTTCACCGTGCCGGAGGGGTGCCTGTTCTTCTTGGGCGATAACCGCTCCGGCTCGAATGATGCCCGGTACTGGGAGGAGAGCTATATCCCGGTGGGCAATGTGAAGGCCCGTGTGCTGCTGGCCATTTCCCTGACCGGGGGCAGCAGCTGGCAGGGCGTGCGGGCCATCGGCTGAGAGGAGGAAAGCATTTGGCAGAACGAAGAAAGATCGGTTTCGGCACCATTTTGATGGTGATTTTGGCGGTATGCGCGGTGGCCTATGTGGTGTCCACCATGCGGACCGCCGGGGACATCCCCTACTCTGAGCTGCGGCAATACTTTTTAGAGGAGAAGGTGCAGGAGTTCTCCATCAGCGACACCCGGATCACGGCCAAGCTGAAGGGGGGCAGCACCGTTACCTCCGACCTGTACGACTTCGACCTGTTCTATCAGGATCTCAACGAGCTGGTGCAGAAGCAGTATGACAGTGGTATTATCACCGCCTATAACTATCACGCAGACCACTCCACCAACTGGCTGCAGCTGCTGCTGCCGTATGTGCTGGCGTTTTTGGGCTTCATTTTGCTGATGAATCTCATGAACCGCATGGCCGGCGGCGGAGCCGGGGCGCAGGACAAGCTGTCCCGGTTTGGAGAGGCCAAGGTCAGTACGCCGGGAGAGAAAAAGGTCACGTTTCAGGATGTGGCCGGGGCCGACGAGGAGAAGGAGGAGCTGCGGGAGATCGTGGAATTTCTCCGGGAGCCCCAGAAGTATCTGGACCTGGGGGCGCATATCCCCAAGGGCGTGCTGCTGGTAGGCCCTCCGGGTACCGGTAAGACGCTGCTGGCCAAGGCGGTGGCCGGTGAGGCGGGAGTACAGTTTCTGTCCATCTCCGGCTCGGACTTTGTGGAGATGTATGTGGGCGTAGGCGCCTCCCGTGTGCGGGATCTGTTCCAGCAGGCCAAGAAGAGCGCCCCGGCCATCATCTTCATCGACGAGATCGACGCCGTGGGCCGCCAGCGTGGCAGCGGCCTGGGCGGCGGACACGACGAGCGGGAGCAGACCCTGAACCAGCTGCTGGTGGAAATGGACGGCTTCGGCTCCAACGAGGGGGTGGTGGTGCTGGCTGCCACCAACCGTGTGGATATTCTGGACCCGGCGCTGCTGCGTCCGGGACGGTTCGACCGGCAGGTCTATGTGGGGCTGCCGGACATCAAGGGCCGGGAGGAGATCTTGCAGGTACACGCCAAGAACAAGCCTCTGGCGGAGGACGTGGATCTGAAGCAGATCGCCCGTGGCACCGCAGGCTTTACCGGCGCCGATCTGGAGAACCTCCTCAATGAGGCGGCCCTGCTGGCGGGACGGCGCAGCGAGTCCTTCATCACCATGAAGGATCTGCAGGAGTCCATCATCAAGGTCATCGCCGGGCCGGAGAAGCACAGCCGGGTCATCCCGGAGAGGGAGCGGCGGCTGACAGCCTATCACGAGGCGGGACACGCCGTGGTGATGCACGCACTGCCCGATCTGGACCCGGTGCATCAGATCACCATCGTTCCCCGGGGCGAGGCGGGCGGCATGACCATCTATCTGCCGGACGAGGATCGGTCGTACCTCTCCCGCAGCTATATGCTGGACCGCATTGCCGGGCTGCTGGGCGGCCGGGCGGCGGAGCAGCTGGTGCTGGGGGATATCTCCACCGGGGCCTCCAACGACATCAGCCGTGCCACGCAGCTGGCCCGGAAGATGGTGGGCACCTACGGAATGTCGGAGCAGCTGGGCAACGTGGCCTTCGACGCCGGACACGACGAGGTGTTCATCGGCAAGTCCATGGCCCAGACCCGGCCCTATTCCGAGAAAACGGCGGCGGAGATGGACGGCGAGATCCGCCGCATCATGGACGACGCCTACGCCCGCTGCACCGCCATTCTGGAGCAGTACCGGCCCCAGCTGGTGGAGGTGGCGGAGTATCTGTTGGCCAACGAGACCATGACGGCAGAGGAGTTCGAGAAGGTATTCCGGACGGAGTGAGGCATTGACAGCGCCTTGCTTATGGGGTAAAATAACGGGGTATCCGCCTCCGTAGCTCAGCTGTATAGAGCGACCGCCTCCTAAGCGGTAGGCCGCCAGTTAGAATCTGGCCGGGGGTGCCATATAAAACACCGCAGGACGGGGAATTTCCCCACCCTGCGGTGTTTTTTGCTGTCTGGGGCGCTTTTTTGAAGAAAATGACGAAAATCTGTGAAAAAAGGCCTTATGCTTTTTCGGCTGCGGTGCTATGATATGCACATTCATGTGTACGCCGAACCGCCCATGGGCGGCTATCGTTTCTCTGAAACGATAAGGGGGGTTCCAAAGGGAGTGGCGTTCTGAGGAGGGGCGCAGCCCCGACGTGAGGATCCGTACTCCCCATGCGAAAGTCTCGTCGCCGCACACGCAAAAAATAGGAGGAAGATACGATGACAAACCGCAAGAGTACCAAACGGGCCTTGCTGGGCAGCGTCATGGCCATGGTTCTGTGCATGGCTATGCTGGTAGGCGCTACCTTCGCATGGTTCACCGACACCGCAAGCACGGGTGTCAACAAAATTCAGGCCGGTATGCCTTCACCATCAAGGGCCACATGAAGGAGTCTGCCGGCAACGAGTACATGAACGAGTCCATCGACGGCATCGCCATTACCGTGGTGGCCACGCAGGACACCGTGGAGAGCGACAGCTTCGACAAGGACTATGATGCGGGTGCGGAGTATCCGGTGGTGGCCGTGGCCAATGTGAACACCAAGGGCGACACCGTGCTGAAGGACAAGGAAGAGGACCACACCATTCAGGTAACGGTGCCTGCGGGCGCTCTGGATGAGGGTGTGCAGTCCCTGAAGCTGGAGGTGGTGAAGAGCGCCACGCCCGCTGGGGTGCAGGTTGCAAGCACCGAGAGCAGCCAGAGCTATGAGGTCACGATGAAGGACCAGAGCGGCAACGCTGTCAGCACGAATGGTACGCTGATGACGGTGGAGATGAACGTCGGTAAGAACCGTACCGCTCTGAAGCTCTATCATGATGGCGAGAAAATGACAAATGACAGTGGGACCCTGACGGATGCGGCGGATCACTATGTGTACGACGCCGCCACCGGCTATGTCACCATGAAGGTCAGCCACTTCTCTCCCTTCACCGCTGTGTTTGCCAGAGATTACTGGACTGACCATGCGGCGGACGGCTATGCCACGCCGGTGGATACCGCCAACAAGGTGGTGACGGTATCCTCTGCCGAGGAGCTGGCCCTGTTTGCCAAGGAAGTCACGGACGATGGTAAGAATTACAGCGGTTATACCTTGAATCTCGCCAATGATGTGGATCTGGGTGAGTACCTGTGGAAGCCCATTAACGGCTATAAGCGGCTTTCCGGTATTGTCGTGAACGGTAACGGCCATACCATCCGGAACAGGAAGGTACGTGGCTGCACGAATAGCAGCCTTTACGGCGCAGGCTTCATCGGTGATATCAACGGTGCAGTCACTGTTAAGGATATCGCCTTTGATGGAGCGGATGTGTTCTTTGTGAATTATGCAAAACCGCAGTTTGCGGGCAACGTGGGCGGCGTTGTGCTGGGTTATACCTATGGCACGACTCTGTTCGAGAATGTCAGCGTCACCAACAGCTCCATTTGGGGCTACGGCAAGATCGGCATCCTGCTGGGCATGGGCGCCGATCCCGGCGTGAAGGTCACCTTCAAGGACTGCGTTTCCAAGAACAACACCATCCACGCCGCCTATGACATGGGCGGTCTGGCCGGCATGATCCAGCGTGGCAACGGCGTGGACAACGCCAGCGTGGAGAACTGCACGGTGGAGAACATCACGGTGGATTTTGATCCGAGCAGCACCTACGTGGATGTGAAGGGTACGGCGACTTTGAAGAGCAACGATCAGCCCAGCGGCACCGATATGACCAAGGCCATCGACGGTAAGTATCTGGACAGGAGCGGCTATTATTGGTGCGCTTACGGAGATTACTATGTCTCCTATGGCCATTCCAGCTATGATGCGCCGGTGGAGGGGTACAGCATGCGCCTTGCCAACAGCGAGTACTGCGTGAACAAGTAAGCCGGGAAGTATCCGGGCAAAAGGGAAGAAGGCTCCCTGCGCTGGGGGGAAGGCTCCGGCGCAGGGAGCTTTTGCGTGGGGCGGGGTAAAATACACTCTGGAGGGGGGCGAAGTCTCCCTTGCAATGGGGGAAGGCTTGTGGTATACTGATAAACGTCGAAACATCCTGAACGGGGACGAACCCCGCCGAAAAGAGAATAGAAGATCGAGCGGTCTGCCCCATGCTGCGGGGCAGGCGGAATAGGGTGCAAAGCCCTGCGAGTGGGTCACTGTGAAGCCGGCCAAGCCGGATAAGTCAGATACGCCGGCCGCTGGATCGGATGCCTGCCGACACTGGGACATCCGCCGGGCCGCTTTTTTGCATCCGTTCCTTCCGATTTTCTCCTCCGGCGGCGGAAATGTCTCCGTGCGGGAGACAACGAGAGTATCAGAGAAAGGAAGAAAGCAACATGAAAAAGAGACTGCTCTCCATGGTGCTGACGGTGATCATGCTGGTGAGCCTGATCCCCACGTCGGTCTTTGCGGCCAAGAAGTCCGTTGACGACTATTTCGACGGGCTCCCCATCGCCGCTGATCCCGGCGCCGGCACCACCGCATGGAAGGTCAGCACCAAGGACGGCGAGGAGGTCCTCATGTCCGGCAATGCCGGAAAGAACTACTCCTCCAGCACCCTGACCCTGACTTTTACAGAAGATACCCACCTGTCCTTCGAGTATAAGGTCTCCTCCGAGGCCAAGTACGACAAGTGTACCATCACACTGGGCAGCACCACCCTCGTCGACGGCGAGAGCGGCGACAAGAACTGGAAGGGTCTGGAGCTGGACGCCAAGCGGGGCGAAAAGCTGACCGTGCGGTATGAGAAGGACAGCAGCGGCAACAAGTTCGACGACTGCGTCTATCTGCGGAACTTCTCCGCCGGTGAGGCGCTGGTGGTGACCTTCCACGCCAACAACGGCACGGAGGACACTGCCACGCAGAAGATCTTCGGCGGCAAGGGCACCCTGAAGGCCAATACCTTCACCTGCGAGGGCAAGATCTTCGCCGGTTGGGCCACCTCCGCCGACGGGGCTGTGGTCTATGCCGACGGTGCCGCCATCACCACGGAGACGGATCTGGATCTGTACGCCGTGTGGTCGGACGCTTACACCGTCACGCTCCGCAACGGCGACACCGACACCACCGTTCTGGTCCCCCAGAACAGCGCCATCGGCAACCGTATTCCCGCAGACCCCACCAAGAAGGGCTATACCTTCGAGGGCTGGTTCAACGGCGAGGAGAAGCTGACGGCGGAGACGGTGATCTCCGGCGACGTCATCTACACCGCTCAGTGGAGCCCCATTACCTACACCATCGCCTTCAGCGGCGGTGAGGGCGGCCAGGGAGCCATGGACTCCATCCCCGCTACCTATGATCAGGAGGTCACGCTGCCCAAGAACACCTTCACCCGCCCCGGCTACTACTTCAACGGCTGGAGCGCATCCTCCGGCGCCTCCAGCGGCAGCTATGCCGACGAGAAGCCGGTGAAGAACCTGACCACCAAGCAGGGGGAGACGGTCACGCTCTACGCCGCTTGGTACGGCCTGCCGGTGAATGTGACCCTGCACCCGAACTATGACGGTGCAGAGAACGGCACCCGCACCTGCATCGTGGGCAGCAACTACAACTACATCCTTAAGGAGGGCGGCGGCACCAAGTTTGACGCCATTGAGGACCCCGTCCGCACCGGCTATATCTTTGACGGCTGGTTCGATGCGGCGGAGGGCGGCAATGCGGTGGGCCCGTCCTACAAGTTCACCGCCGTGGACGCCGAAAACGGCTTCCATCTGTACGCCCACTGGACCAAGGGCATCACCGTCCACTTCGACGGCAACGGCTATAAGAACACGCTGAAGGACAAGACCGTGACGCCGGACAAGGTATTCTCCAGCCTGCCCTCTCTGAGCAGCTACTACTACCCCGCCAACAAGGCGCTGGACGGCTGGTACATCAAGAATGCTGACGGCTCCTTCGGTGAGGCCGTCACCAAGGACACCGTGTTCAGCGGCGACGAGGTGACTCTCATTGCCAAGTGGCGTGACTATCAGTACATCATCAAGTATAACGTCAAGTACAGCGACAAGAACACCACCACCGGCACCATGGCCGACCAGACGGCACCCTTCGGTCAGAATGTGCAGCTGACGCCCTGCGGCTACAGTCGGGAGGGCTATACCTTCGCCGGTTGGGCGGAGACCAGCTACGGCAGCACCGTCAAGTATGCCGACGGCGCCACCATCAACCGCCCCTTCGAGGAGGGTGACGATTGGGACGAAGGCAGCCAGGACGGCGAGACATACAACCTCTATGCCGTCTGGACGGAGAGCAAGTCTCCGGAGCAGTCGGAGGCCGAGGCCAAGCTGGAGGCCGCCGAGAAGGCCATTGGCGGTACCTACAACGTCACCTACGGCAAGGACACCAATGCACTGACCATGCTCCGGGCCAAGCTGGAGGCTGCCGGGATCACGGACGTCACCGTCAGCATGAAGGAGGCATCTTACAGCAGCTATAACCACGTGGGCATCACGGCCGACGGCACCATTCAGTATAAGTGGAACGAAAACGGCAGCACCACGGCGGCTTCCGGCATCGTGCGGCCTACGCTGGTGCTGACCTGCAATACCTACACCAAGGAGACCACCGAGTGCATGTTCAGCATTCCTCTGGACGAGGAAAAGGCCATGGAGGCTCTGCGTACCGTGGCGGCCCGCATCAGCGTGCCTGAGACGGTGGAGAGTGCCTCCGACCTCACCAGCCTGCCCAAGTATCCCCTGAAGGCCGGCGTGGACGAGAGCAAGGTGGACTACAGCAGCAGCACGGATCTGGAGCTGTGGACCACCGCCACGTGGACCTCCAGCAACACCGGCGTGATCTCCTTCAAGGAGGTCTCTTACCCCTACTTTGCCCCTTATACGGTCACGGTGGCCCAGCCCAAGAAGGACACCAGCGTGACCCTGACCCTGAAGCTGGTCTATAACGGCCGGGAGGATCTGAACCTGAACATGGTCTATACCGTGGTGGTCAAGGCTGACAATACGCCTCCCGCCATGGACTATCAGGCGCTGCTGGAGACGGCGGTGCGTGAGATCGGCCTGAAGGATCCCCGTGACAATTCCAAGCTCGACACCGCAAACGTGGTCTCCGACATCCAGCTGCCCACCACCAAGCAGCTCAGTGTCATTTCCGCCAGAGACTATCAGCAGGAGTTCGACGGCAAGTACACCCCCATCCTGCTGTATACCAGCGACGCCGATGTGGTGGTGTCCGCCGGCCCCAACATGGCCAATGTGGCCCGGATGCTGACCTATCGCCCCCTGCCCGGTCAGGAGGCCAAGACCGTCACCATCACCATGAAGATCCTCTCCCGCCCCAGCGGCGAGGGTACGGATTACGCCTCCATGCCGGTGCTGGCCAGCAAGGATATCACCCTCACCGTTCAGCCTCTGACCCAGGAGGAACTGGACACTGCCGCCGCCTTCATGAAGCTGGTATGCACCGAGGATGTGTACTGGGAGGGCATCCGCAAGGCCAACGCCGACCGTGACCACGTCACCGGCGATATGCGCTCCTTCATCGAGATCGTCCCCGCCACCACCGGCTATAAGTTCATCCGCAACATGGACAGCTACAATGCCGTGGGCGTCAAGGCGGACGAAATTCCCGGCTGGTACGAAGCTCAGCAGTACCGCTGCTTCCGCTCCAGCAACAGCGCTGTGGTGGCCCACGAGACGCTGCGGGTGACCCAGCCCAAGTACAACACCCGCATCACCGTGGACAGTCTTCTGACCTACACCCAGTACGCCAAATACTACGAGAAGTTCCAGGGCAATGCCGACTATGAGCAGTTTGCCCAGTTCTACAAGCAGCCCATTTCCACCACCGTCACCGTCATCGGCACCGAGGGCATCGAGGATCCCAATTTGCAGCCCCTGACCGTTACCGTGAATGTGGAGGGAAGCACCTTCAAGGAGGACTTCACCGATCTGGAGGGCGCCACCTACACCTGCTCCACCGGAGATCACCGCACGGCAGCGGATGCCGTGATGGCGGCTCTGACGGAGAACCAGTATACCTACACCGGCAGCAGCACCTATCTCTCCGGTATCACCGATCCCAACAGCGTGAGCCTTACCGGCGGCGACAGCGCCTTCGGCAGTTGGTCCGGCTGGATGTTCACCGTCAATGGGGAGATGCCCATTGAGCGCTACGACAACGGCCAGCCCGACACCAAGACCGAGGTCATCCCTGCCACCGGCCACGCCTACGGTGAGCCTGTGTGGAAGTGGACGGATGATTTCAAGGCAACTGCCACCTTCACCTGCGCCAACGACGCCACCCATGTGGAAAACGTCACGGCAGAGGTGACCAGCGCTGTCACCACGCCCGCCGCTTGCGAGACCACCGGCGTACGGACCTATACCGCTAAGGTCACCTTCGAGGATAAGGAGTATACCTCCAGCAAGACCGAGACCATTCCCGCCGCCGGTCATACCCTGACCGCCGTGGCAGAGGTACCTGCCACCTGCGAGACCGCCGGTGTGAAGGCCCACTGGAAGTGCGAGGTCTGCGGCAAGCTGTTCAGCGATGCCGAGGGCAATACCGAGACAACGCTGGAGAAGCTGACCATCCCTGCCACCGGTCATGCCTATGGCGCCCCGGTGTGGAAGTGGAACGATGATTTCACCGCTTCTGCCACCTTCACCTGCGCGAATGATACTTCCCATGTGGAGAAGGTCGATGCCACTGTGACCAGCGAGGTTACGGAGGGCAGCTGCGAGGTTGGCGGCACCCGCACCTACACCGCCAAGGTCACCTTTGAGGGCAAGGA